>QMCD01002000.1_pt1 | contig 17736 bp, 30 predicted proteins | sample 1821841 | NCBI WGS metagenome assembly QMCD01 (sample SAMN01991225, study PRJNA193472) | Termite gut metagenome, whole genome shotgun sequencing project. | isolation source: worker | host: Macrotermes natalensis
AAATATTGCTGGAGGCATGATATGGAACCCGAAAGATACAAATACCTTAAAAGAAAACTTGACGCTGGAAGCGAAGATATTCTTGTAGAAATGAGCGGGAAGGAACTCATATCAATTATCGAGTGTTCAGAGCGTAAAATTATACACCTAGAGGAACTCCTTGACAAGGCGGTTGACCTTGCCGAGGCTTTACACGAATATATCGTGGCTCAACACAAGATAACACACCTGAATCTTCTTTTGCCAGAACAACTAGAAAAGTTTGGTGAACTGTCGGCCCTTGCCGAAAAAGCGATAAGGGCAAGGGAGGAATATGAAAAACTTATCTAAAATGACCGAACTTGAACGGGTTAAGGCGGATGAAGATATACAAAAAATGCGAGAACATTTTCTTGCGTCATTTCCATTCTTGCGATTTTCCGATCCCCTTTCGCCGCAAGAGAGGAAAGATATTAATAAATATAGCGCCTTCGTATCCAAGGAACAAGACCGGATATTCGGGAAAGCATACCGGAAGTTAGCAAAACAACTCAAAAAGCGCGACGAACTCGCAAGGGAGGAATGATGGGAAAATGGAGAGAAGATGTCGAGCTTGAAATAGCGTTAGACTTTGCAAAATGGCTGAACAAGCCAGAGTTAGCGCCGATATTCGCACAGTCGGATGAAAGCAAAGAGGCCATGCGTAACTGGTTAAAAAATAACCGACGGCAGGTTGAACAAAAGTGCGAGAATTGCAAACATTGGCAGCGCATATTAGGATGGGAAGGCGGAAAATGCTCGATGATGAGCGAAACGGGAGACGGTCTATCGCCTAACGCTTGCATTATTTTTCACGTAGGATGTGCAGGAAGGGCAGTTTTGCATAACAGAGAACCATGGGTTCACACTATGCCGGACTTCGGCTGCACACTGTTTGAAAAGAAGGGGGGAGAATGAAAAAGAAAGTCAAAAAAGAAATAAAAATGCCCATTTGCCCTTATTGTGGGGAACAAATGAGCATATCAATTTACTCTGGCCGTTATGAAAGTTTTACGTATTGGGAATGCGGGTGTGCCGAAAACGAACTTAAGGACAAGGCAACTAACCAATGGTTCGGGTGTTATGCCTAACCCCACTTCTCGATAGGCTTACTCCTGATATACATTCCCCCCGCCATATTAGCAATACGGTAGGGGGATATTAACGTCCAGAAGGCCTCTCCGCACGGAGTAAGGCCAAAGAATGACCAGGGATTTTTCGTATCGTATTGCATCGGCCCGGCGAAGCCTACACTTACACTCCCCTCTGTCGCGCTTGTTACCGGCCCTGACTGCCCCGTTTGCGCCCTGTCTGCCATAGTAAGCAGGTGGCACATGAGGGCATATAGCGCGATTTTACGCACCATAATACCCTTATCCGGGCAGTACGGTAAATCGTAAGGGGATTTAAGAAGAGTATGGATATGCGCGTTAGCCGTGTCGAACATGCCCTGTAGCCGAGCATCCGAATATTTCACCGGGTCAGCAAATTGCGGGTAAAACTCGCGGAACTCCGCAACGTCAAGTACGACTTCAGGGCAATCGGGCATGGCGGGCTATTCCTTATCGTTCGCTGGCTGCGTATCGTGACTTGCCTTCGGGTCGGCAGGCTCCAAGCCATGCCGCAATTCTTCCTGATCCTCCGCGCGGTCTTCGGCAGAGTCGCGGGTCGTTTCGGCAAAGATAAGCCCGGACTTGAAAATCTTCATGGAGCCATAAAGGCGCTCGATTCCCTGCCAGTCTTCTGCGGCGATGCGGGTGTAACCGTATTTGCCCACGGACAGTATTCCCTTGTCCTTGCCAGACAAATTCCAGTCAGTGCCGCGAATCAGCACTTCACGATCACCAAGCCTGAACAGTTGCGAACGCACAGACATAAAGGCCACAGTCACCATGTCTTTACCTGACTTGGCGGCGGCTTGCGCTTCGGGGGACATATCGGAATCACGGTTTTTCTTTGGTCTCGCCATTGGTTACTCCATATTTTTTTGTTTCTCTAATTATAGCGCGGAAAAATAAAAAAAGCAAATGTGAAAAAAGTGGTTGACAGGATAGCGGGGAAGGGCTATATATTTAGCAACAGGAGGGAATGACATGAATCTCACAGAACGCCAGCGCAATATGCTTTCTGACATCGCCAGGTTTGACTACGCAAAGTATCGGTATCGCGCTATGCCCGCTGACGAAATCGCCATTCGAGACTCCAGGGTTATGGTATCTCTTCTCCGCAAGGGCCTTGTTGAATACCCCACATATGAGGGAAACGACGGCATGCCATGTTGCGAATTTGATTGCATACGCATAACTGATGTAGGCAGAAATACACTAAAAGGATAAATATCATGAAAATATACGTTGTGAAGTACGCGCTTACGGAAGGGATTGAAGAGTGCGAAGGCGTTGCTACTGAATACGCAAACGGAACGGCAGTTACGGCGTATATGAGGGATGCAGGGCAATGCGGTATGCTCTTATTCAAAACGCAATACGCCATCACCCTCGACGATGCCCGAGCCAAAGCCTACGCCATGCGCGACAAGAAAATAGCGTCACTCAAAAAGCAGATCGCCAAACTCGAGAAAATGGAGTTTTGATATGAAAACGCTCGAAAAGCTGAAAGAACTACATGGAAATGGAACTATAAAAAAAGACGGGCGATTGCCTACACATAGAGCATATCGAGAATCATGTGCTGCTATTATGCATGCTTTCCCTGCTCTTATCGAGCTTGTAGAGGCCGCATTGATGCAGATAGGTCCGAATAGCGAAGATAGATTAAAGAGAGAATACGCTATAGCGCAAGCCATCGCAAAACTCGAATCACTGGATGTAATAAGAAATAACACAGAAAGTGAACAGTTTTACAATGAATATTATTCAGATACAACACCTATAAGCATAGAGCAAGAACGTTTTTCAAAAACATACTATAAAAGAACACCGTAAAATGCGATGCTTACAGGAATGCTATAAAATCAGATAATATTAAATAAAGTACCTGTTATAACACTACGCTATGTACACAATTGGACAAAGATTCTGTTGTAATAATCGCAAGTATTGACTTTGTGCTCTTGCGTCAACACGAATCTGTTCATGGTAGTAAGATTGCTAAACTCGAATTCTTGGAGGTGGAAGGTGGAATTGAAGAACTGCCCTTTTTGTGGTAGCGCGGCAGACATATACGATAACTGTTCAAACGTCGCTGATGAATTCTGGGCACAATGCCAAAACAAAGAAAATTGTTTTGCGATAGGAACGGCAGAACCTAGCTTTGACTCTGCTGTAAAGGCGTGGAACTCGCGCCAAATCGAAGATACCTTACGCGCCAGGCTCGAAGCGGCGGAGGCGTATATTCAAGCTATGGAAGACCGTGAATCTGTTGAAGCGCAACCGGAATGTTTCCCCGATGAAGAAGCATACGAACAATCGCAAGACGATGCTTTTCATGCCGTTTGCAAAGCCCGCGAAGCGTGGGAAAAGGCGAAAGGAAATGGACGAATATAGCCTTCAAGAAACATTGATGTCCGCATGCGAAGGCGGATATATTGTAAAAATATACCACGAAAAAACAGGCGTTAAGCTTAATGTCAGAAACGACGGGCTTGGCATCATAAAAATAGTTCCATATGAAAAACTCAATCAAATCGTTTTTAATTCGGAACATCTGCTATGCCTTGAAATTATCGGAGCAATTAAGGAATTAGAAAAGGCGAAAAAAGGGGATAGCCATGGAACAAGAATGCTGGCCTGAAGGCACAATGAAAGAACGCCGCAAAAAGTGGCATGAAGAATTTGAAAAGGCAAAGGCGCTTGATCTACCCGGTAGCCTTGAATGGTCACAGTACAACTATGAGGCGTTCCGGTACACGGAACCGGGAGTTACCATTATTTTCTACCCTCACACAGTGAAGCGCACATTCAATCAGCATATCCGCGTCCGTGAACAGCACAGCAAGGATAAAGATCGTGCATTTGCCCTGATGCGTATGCTAAATAATCTTGAAAATTGTTGCACCTTTGACAGTCACCTGCGGACACATATTTCCCGCACTCGCTACAATGAAGAAAAGAAAAGGGCGAAAGAAAATGGATAAACATCCCCTTTGTTTTGACCAAGAAATTAAACGGAAAGGCGAATATATCGGCGTATGGAATCCTAACGCGCCTCTTGCCGATACTCCTACAGTTGCTCGATACTGCCTTACTTGCGCCTACGAACCGGACTGGATTGAAGGAAGGCCAGGAGATAGTGATACCTATGGGTATTGCAAATTCCCTATTCCCGAAAAAATGCCCCCATTTATTAGTGGGCATGGCGAACGAATATATCAATATTCCAATACGCAATGCAGATACGAACCTGATTCATACGATGGAGAATCAGGCTATATCGGCCATGATTCTTGTGATTGCTACGAACCAAACAAAGAAAAAGTTTCCGCGCTTGAAGCGTGGGCAGAAAAAGAAAAGGCCGCTACGGAATAACCGCAACGGCCTTATGATCTGTGTTCAGGTTGCTATCAAGCGGAAACGCCGCTCATGGTGCTAAAAGCGAAGCTTTGAAGGATCGTTCCTCCGTATGTTCCTGAACTCCACTTCTGACGCATGGACGAAAGCAGGGGAACGATGCGCCCGGCACGGATCTTTTCGGAGAAGCCGAGGTCACCCGTAGGCGTTCCGGCAACGGTGGTACAAACCAGCATAACGGAATCACCAGCGGTCAGGCTCCGCATTTCCGGCAGAGTAACGATAGTCAGATTGCCGAAATAGGTATTCAGCATTTCAAGTACGGACTTGTTGAAGTCTGTAGCCTTACCGAGCATGACTTCCATTTCAGGAGAGAGCAACATCTTCAGCGAATCGTTACGGGTAATGCGCCCGTTAGACTGTTTCGCCAGTTGCGCGAACAGCAACAGAATATCGTTGTAGATTTCCGTTGTGGTCTTACCGTCCCAAGTCAGGCCGCCACCAGCTCCAGCAATCGGAGTAATCGCGGCGGGCAGGTTCGGGTCATTCAACAGGCCGTAAATCTCGCGTCCCTGAACGCCAAGCAAATAGAATTTGTTCGCGTCAATCGCGATAGCCTGAGCCGCCGCCCGCTGTTTATCACCAGCAAGATTCACCTTGGCAACGCTGGTCATTTCCGTTTCGAGGTCGCCATATTCAATGACGGTTTCAAAACGGTAGTGTTCGCGCCGCTTCCAGTTGTAGTTCACATCGGAGACGCCATTATTGGCAAAGTCCGTGTATTCCTGAGTCCGGCCGATCAGTTCGGTAACGCGCCAGATAGCCTGCTCCATCGCCCAATCGGTCTTTTTCGTTTCTTGGAAGATTTCCGTAGCCGCCAGAGGGGCGGTAAGGATTTCCACCACAATCGGGTCAACGACGGTGTAGAGTTCAATCGGCACAGTCGTATTCGGCGCGGTCTGCATCCGGATAGCCGCGTCCATAGCCATATTGTCACCAATCCAGGCATGACGGCCAGGGCCAAAATTGAAGCCCTTTTCGCGCTGGAGAGTTTCAAAGGAAGGATATTTCTTGCTCATACTGATTAGCTCCTCTTGATGATGATAACATCACCAACTTCACCGCCAGCCAGTATCACCGGCGTCGCCTGCCGCGCCCGTGGAAATAGTGCCGTCTGCCGTAGCCGCAATAACCGACTGACCAACCGTAGCCGCCGTCGTAGTGATAGCCCACATAGCGCCACGGGTCACGACCTGGATGCCGTAGCCTTCCGGGATGACCATCGAGCCGTCTTCAAGCTGATAGTTCGGGTAAACGATGTTCCTCTCAATGAGGCCAAGAGGAGATCCGGTTCCGCCATATTTAGCCTGCGTGGCAGGATCGGTCCCGCGCCAAACGAAAGTTCCGGCAACGAGGTCCGTTTCGGCCTGCAAGGTATTCGGATGGTAATCATGGACATTCATGTCCGCCTTGCTTCCCGGTACTCCCGGAGCAAGGTACATTTCAACTTGTTTCTGCAAGGGCATAGTTATTTCTCCTTACACGCCGGTGCGGATGTTGTTCAGGTGCTTGAAAGGCCCGTCGTATTCTCAAACTTAGGATACGCCGGGGACAGGGCCGCGTGCTTCGCGTCAGCGGCCATAGCCACCATTTCACGCAGTGCGGACTCGTCCTGCGTGGCCGTCTTGCGCCCTATAGCTTTGAGTGCGTGTGCGTAAATACCGGATGCACTGTCAAAGGCAAGAGGTTCGAGCTTGCCGCAAAGGCTTTCGACTTCTCCCGCCGCCTTGTACAGGGACCGCATTTTCGCAATGGCACGATTTTCAGCTTGTGCAGAAGCACGGGCAATACGGATAGCGGCATCCTGAGCGGTAAAGATTTCCTCTTTTTCCTTTTCCTTGACCGCCTCCTCGTCCATGCCAGCCTTCTGTTCCTTGCCGGGCATGTCGCAGTCCTCGCCCTCGCCCTTTTCGTTGGCCTTCATTCCGGACATAAACGCTTTAGCCAGTTCCTCATTTTCTGGGTCAAGTCCCGCCGCTTTCATCTGCTCCACAATTTCAATGGGGAGTTCGTCGTCAACAGGTTCGCCCTTTCCAAGACGCGCCTCAATTTCTGCCATAAGCTCCTCATCCTTTTTCGCGTTGATTTTGTCGAAGACGTCACGGGCTTCCTCGGACGCCGCCGCGTACCAAGGATGCTTCATCATGTCTTCGTCTTCATCTTCAGCGGGTTTCTTTTCAGGATCGCCCGCAAAGATAGGTTCCATGTCGCCAAGGATTTCCTTTCCGGCTTCCTGAAACTCGGGGTCTTGTTCGCTTTCGGCCTTTTCGGCGAGGGCAAGCAACCCCTTCAACTTGTCAACAAATTTTTCCATTCCCATTTTTACGATACCTCGCTTTTGGGGATTGGGGTTTATCTGCGCGTCAGCAACGATAACGTCAGAACCGGCGCGGCCCTCTGCCACCAGTGAGCAATGGTTCCCCTGAATTTCCGTCATCACAAAATCATAGGGTGAACCGTCAAACGTACCCGGCTCGAATACCGGCTTGTACCTATATGCGCAGGAAAGCTCCATAGCTTCTCCTGATTCAATAGCATCAATGCCCTTTGCGTCCGTCACAATCAACGAGCTTTTGAGAAAGGGGGATTCAAAGCGGACATCCGTTCCAAGACTTCCTACACGGTACTCTTTTTGCGGATTGGTGGCACTCTCAAAGTGGTGATCAAGCAAGAGCGGCAAACCATTAAAAGACTCCGCAGCCTTTTCAAGCTCACTTCCCTTGCGGTATCCCTGGTATATGCGCTCTGGGTCAAGCCCAAGCTCTGAATTTCCGGGAATTTCCTTTCCGTAATAGGGGTTTACACACTCACGAGAAATATTCGACACGGATACCCTAAGGAATCCGTTAGGATCAACCGTGCGGACAGAGCTTTTATCAAAGGCAATCACATTAGAATCTGTGCCTATTTCCCATTTCGCGAACTTTTCTTTTCCAGCCCCTTTAGGCACATACCATGTTTTTGTTTGGGGCTCCCAACGCGCTCCGGACGCCTTTGCCAAATCCTTGTCCGCATATGGAACATCAAGCGCATGGCCTCCGCCAGTTATTTTTTCTACATCATTTATTCTTTTAGCCCGCAGAATGTTCCTTTTCCTCCTAGCAAACTGTTCCCTTTCCGCAGCCATCTTGTTCTTCATCCCTTCATATCCAATTTTGGAGTATTCCTCTTTGTATTCTGGGGTTACAGTACGAGAAACATTTTTACTCTCATATTCTTTTCTTTCTAATTCAAGACTTCTTTCTGCAACATCAAGCAGATGTTTTTTTATTTCATAGTCGCTCTTGGAGTTAGAACCAAGTTTTCCAGAATTAATCTCATTATCAAAGTCTTTATATGCTTGAATGGCATTGTCTGGTATTTTACCACTTTCTCCTATGTTATTAACTACAGATAGAAAGTTTTTATTATGTTCTTCTTTAGTCTTTGTTGCTGGCGTATTTTTAGCTTGCGGTTCCGAATTTGAAGATTTTCCTTTGCCCAAACTAGAGGAAGAAGTAGCGCCATTCCCACCTGTATATTGTTTATTCTCAAAAGTTCTAGGTATTTCATTGATTTTCTGTCCATTAAACTTTCCCCCCGCCCCGGCCTTGACCTCACCGCCTTCGCCGATCAGCATATGTGCGCCCTTTGCGTCCGGACCGTTAGGCTTTACCATAATCCAGCGGTCATCAAGCGCCAAATCAGGAGAAAAGGAACGGATAAACGTATCAATAGCGGAGATCATCAGGCACCTCGTGTCTTCGCATAGTCATGCCTGAAATAATAACATAAAAAAATATTTTTGCAAATTTTTAAAAAATTGGTTGACAGGGCGGCCGCGCCTAGCTATTGTGTTGCCGACAAGGGCGATCATCCCGCTAAAAACAGGAGGGGAAATCATGACCACGTCAACTATTATTGCTGATATCCAGGCAGAAATATCTGAACGCAATGAAATTTATGATGCAGCGGAAGCCCGTGGGTACTGGGAGGACGGGGAGATAGGTCGGATGATGATGACCAGGGACGAGCACGATTTAGAGGCCGCTGACCATTATGTTGACCCAAACGATTAAACACAAGGACAACAATATGCAAAATCAATACCTTGTTATCGAGGAATGGATGTGCGTCGACGCCGAAACCGGGCGATGGATCATTGACGAGTTGATCTTTGATCCACGGATGGATATGTGTGCAGTAGCGAGAGATGGAGGCAAGTATTACCTGATCGGAGCTGGTCATCCTGCCAAGGCTACGCCGTTGTCGTCCTATCGCCCCCGCAAATCACACCCGCGTGCATCTTTTAATCATCATTGTCTTGTATGGGGTGTTATCCCCCGCCAAGGCTTTGCCAAGCCGCAACTCGGCAGAGCAATGACTGGTGCCGAATTTGACTCTTTTTGTGCCGCTCACGGCCTTACGGATGCCGACATCTCTGATCCTTTTGAGCAGTCGAGCGGGATGATTTTTGGGACTGCCGCTACAGTATCCGCAACCTACCGGCAAGTCAGAGTCAATGGCAATCCGGTTGCGATAGAGAGAAGCATCAAGGAGAAAGGAATAGAATCCGTAAACGGAGTCCAGGGGCGACTCAATATCAGGGTTGCGTAGCATGGATGCCTGGTTAATACGTGATTTCATTTAGCAAACATCGTGAATTTTTGTTGACAAGACAGCGGGTATGGGCTAGGGCTGGTGCAACAGGAGAGGAACATTATGCGCTAAGTAACCATGACGTTTGAATCAAAGGGTGACCCCAGTGTAGGAATTATGCCGCGTACCGTTGCCGTTGTGAAAGCTGAATTTGAAAACGTGAACGAAAGGCTGTACGCCGTTGGAAAATTTAAGGAAGCGGCGCAATCTATATGCGGATACGGCTGTTCCGTTGTTGTAGAAAACGGTTTCAAGTTTCCTTCCCTCTACGACGAAGGCAAATATCTGTATGAGGTGTGAAGTGAATCAAGGGCATGCTTTTAAAGAATGGGATGAACTATTTGGATTATGTGGACAAATAAACGATGAGATGAAAATCGTTGTCGGTAATATTGTTGATGCGTTTAACCCTGCGATATCTGAAATACGCAAGCGTTGTAATTATGCGCAATCCCTTTGCCTTGAACGGGAAGGCAGGCTGTGCCGCGACAAGAGGAGGCGAAATCGCTATTTTAGGAAGGCTAAAAGACTTCGCATGGAGGGGTGATATGGAAGATTTTCAATCATGTTCAAGAAAGTGCAAAGATATTGAATATGAGCGCGAAAAGTTTATGGATGAACGCACAGAAAATTATGAGCTTCGCGCTGAACTTGAAGCAACAAAGCGCATGCTCGTAGCAAGCCATGACTCTACAGCCGCAGCTATCGCCGAACTTCTGCTTGCAGAAAAGCAGCGCGACTTACTGGCGGAAGAACTTGGCAAACACGGATACTTACCGCCATGCGAAGGGACTCGCGGGGATTGTTCCGAATATTGCGATAATTACTGTGAAGACATGGAAGAAAGCGCGTGCTGGAAGCACTGGTCAGAAGCCAACGCAAGGGAGGTGGAGAATGGAATCTAAATTTCAATGCGAAAAATGCGGTAAAGAATATGCACTGCAAGAGGCAGTTGTTTGTTGTGATAACTGTTTTCCTAAATGGCAACCGATAGAGACCGCTCCCAAAGATGGACGATATATAATCATTTACGGAGGCTATTCTGGTAGAACCGTGACAATGGCTCGTTGGCAAGAAATGCAGCGTAAGAACTCGCGCTGGCAAATCTCTTCCGGGCATCCCGTACCCCGTGATCCTACGCACTGGATGCCCCTTCCGCAAGCACCGGAGGAATAGCATGGAAAAGAACTGCGGGAATTGTAGGAATTGGGATATACATTATCCAAGCAAGAAATACGGGGAATGCAGACAAATTGGAAATGGTGCGGATTGGATTGCCGCATGGATAGAGAGCGACAACTGTTCGCTCTTTGTGAACGGAAGGGGTAGGAATGAATAACTGTCTTAGCTGTAAGTATGAGCCGGTGTGGAAAGATGACGGCGGCCTATACGGGGAGTGTCGTTTCCCCTTGCCTCTTGCGCTGATACCAAAACCATTTATGCTTGTATTGGAATCTCACGTCAAAGAGGGCAAGTTCGACAACTGCCCCGCCCACGAATCGAAAGAGGACTAGATCCTGGGGAGACTGAAAAAAACGCTGTCTTATTTCTTTGCAATAGTCAAAGTAACACTGTCTTTAGCCATTGCATTAGGGTCAAAACTACTCAATATAGGAGCATAAGAGCATCTACAGTTTACGAGTTCGCCTCCGTGTATGAACCTTCTTACTTTAGGGTCAGGGTCAAACATGCCCTTTGCTATTTCAAATTCCTTACCGTCCATCTTCAAATGCGATTGACGTGGCACCTTCGAGCCACTACGGTGCTTCCATATACCGCGAGTTATTCCCGCCTCCGCACTACGCGCCCGCGCAATAGCACCATTTGCCTTCATCGTTTGATCGCGGGCAATCATCCGCGCCCTTCTTTCCGTAACCCCGAACTGCTTTTGGAGTTCTTCCTTGATATATAACTGATTATTCCCTTGGGTTATGCCCATCGAAACAACCCCTAGCACCTTATCATGTACCTGTTTCGGAATGCTCTTTATTAAGTCCACGTTTTCGGCCATAGATGCTTGCAAAATGTTGTTGACGTATTTAGTCGTATGGAACTCCACGGCTATGCCCGATTCTTTCAGCATGGCCTTTATTTGCTTTGTGCTGGCCTTTTCTGTCTGTTCGGCGAACCACTTGGCCCGCGCCTCTGCCATTTTATCAAAACGCTTTTGCCAGCGCGAAAAGAAGCGGTTGACGTATTTGCGTAACCACACAGCGGCGGATTCATCTTGCGCCATATCGGGCAGAAATTCATCGTCGCGTCGGGCGTATGCCTTCGGTATTTCCGCGAGAAGCTCCTTATTCATCCTCTTGACCATAGCGACCAGTACGGCGGAGTATTGACGCTCGATCGTCGATGAAGGCTTTATCGTGCTAGGGCTATTCATTAACAGTGGCCTTAAAGTTAGAGCAAGTGTCAGAATCTAGCTTGGTACATTGTTTCCCTGCCATAGGATTATCATGTGTGGTTTTTTCTGCCTCACTGCATCGTTTACCCCAACCCCTATGAAAATAGGTAGTTTTGGCCTTTCTCCAGTGTTCACAATTTTTGCAAACTTTCTCCATGCCTACTCCTCAATAGCCCGTAGGTTAAAGGGTAAAGTCCATAATACGGATACCCCACCCTTCCGCGCATGCCGTTACCTTCACGTCAAGATACTCTTTGTCCATTCCCGACTCCGCGATCGCCCGTAGGTTAAGGGTGCAACGTGTATTCTATTCTCTTGTTTCTTCCATTGCCTTAACCAGTTTATTGATATCTTTTATTCTGGCTTCATTATTACCATGAGTGAATGTCGTTTCAACTAACTTTGGAAACCGCATAGCTAGGCCGGAAAGAAGCGGCTTCTCCATACTGTCAGCCTTAATATACAGTCCTTTACCGTCATATCTGGAGTTACTTAAAGTATCCGTTCTTCCTGTTTCTTCTCTTGTTTTTGCGCTCTTAATAGAATTAAGAAGCATTGTTGATTGGCGCGTCCATAAATTAGAGGAATCTTCCAATTCTTTCAGGGAATTTATGGATTTTTTAGTTGGCGGCTTATGTACAGGAGATATTTTCTTCCCGACCTTCCCCTTCAACTCCCCACCCTCTCCAACAGGTATATGCGCCCCGTTGACCGTTATCCATTTCTGCTCTTTCGGGTCAGCGTCAAACGCCAAGTCGGGATAGGCACAGAGAAGAAAAAATTTAGTTGTCGCGTCCATCTTTACACCTCACACTTGAACCCTACCAAAAACCGGGGGGGGAAGTCAAAAAGAAGTTGACAAGGTAGCGGGTATGGGCTATGGATTAGAGAAAGAAATGGAGGTTGATATGGACAGGTGCTCTTGTGTTATCGTTCCGAACGATTCTTTTGATTATCCTGAAATTTACCGAAGGCATGACCGAAAGGCTAGAAAAGTTCATAAGTGCTGTGAATGCGGGCGGGAAATTCGACCGGGAGAAAAATATAACTACGCATGGGGAGTATGGATAAAATCCATAGAGTACCACCGTTGTGCCGATTGCCAGTCTATAGCGGACGCTTATTTCTGTGATACTGCACCATTCGCGGGACTTGAAGAGGAGATTTTTAACACCTTCGTTTATTCTGGAGAGGATATAAATCTGCTCTTGAAAGATGATTGCGTTAAAAATCTTACTAAAGCGGCAAAGGAACGGATATTTGAGATTGTGGAAAAACAATGGGAAAAGGACGGTGAATAATGAACGCGCTCGAAAATCTGAAAGAGATATGCCATAAGGAAACGCCGGGCATATGGCATGTCCACAAGCAACCAGGCGATGGACTTGCCCCTGGATTCGGCCCAAAGAACAACCCCGTAGGCGAGTGCTGGCACATCAAAGATGCGGTTGCTATTGCCGTGACGCACAACTCCATCCCCGCCCTTATCGAGCTTGTGGAGTCGCAAGGTAAACTTATTGAGTCTCTGAAATGTGGAGGATTCTTCCGTGAAGATTCACCAGGACTTTCCCGCATAGAACAGGCCCGCGCAAAGCTCGAAGAGTCCATGCGGTGAAAGAAGTACTCATAGGCGACGCACGCCTGATATGCGCTGATTGTAGGGACGTTTTGCATACGCTTGGAACGGTGGATGCGGTTATAACAGACCCGCCGTATGGGATTAAAGAGGCGGACGGGGCAAACAAATCTAGAGGTAAAGCCGCGACTGCAAAAGATTATGGAAATAAAACCTGGGATAATGCGCCAATTGATAATGAACTTTTGCAAAGGGTTATTAGCGCAGGTAAGTACGCGATAGTCTTCGGAGGTAACTACTACCCTGTCCCCCCGTCATCATGCTGGCTTGTTTGGGATAAAGAAAATGGAAATAGCGACTTTGCGGATTGTGAACTTGCATGGACAAACCTTCCATGCGCTGTTCGTCTTATAAAATATCGTTGGCATGGGATGATCCGAAAAAACAATGAACCTAGAGGACACCACCCAACCCAAAAGCCCGTCGGCGTCATGACGTGGTGCATACAAAAGCTACCCAAAAACTTTTCCGCAATTATCCTTGACCCCTTCATGGGCAGCGGTACAACCGGGGTCGCCGCGATTCAGGCTGGCCGTAAATTCATCGGCATAGAAAAAGACCCTGAATATTTTGATATAGCATGCCGCCGCATACAAGAGGCATGGGATAGCAGGGCATTGCTAAGAGTGGCGGAAAAGCCCCAAATAGAGCAGTTCTATCTAGTTGACTAGTCAGTCTTATTGTGCTATATTGACCCCATGAACAACCAATATATAACCGCATCAGCGGCAGCAAAAATGCTAGGCTTTTCTCGTCAATATATATTTGACAAGTTAATAGCTAAGGGGAAAATAAAAGGCATATTCCGCATTGGAAGAAATGTTATGGTTCCCATGTCGTGGGTAGAGTGGAAACATTGTCATATAAAGAGGAAAAAAAATGATGCACTATAAGGACGCGGCCGACGCTTTGGGGCTAGCTAAATCAAATCAAGGCGGGAACATATCTGAACTTTGCCGAAAGGGAAAGATTGCAGGGGCGGAATATATAGTTTCAGGCTGGCGCGTTCCGGAAGAATGGGTATATAATCGCGTATTGCAGCAAGCGGCAACTGCCCCTTGCCCTATGTGTAACAGCAATCCTCTTTCCATTGTGCCCCATGAAGACTATGAGCAGGCTCATATCATATGCCCTGAGTGCGCGCTAGATATTTCCCCGCGTGCATTTTCGGACTTAAGGAAGGAAATGAAAAATGCACGGGCATGAAAAAACTTGCGATAATTGCACGCGTTTCTCGGGCTGGGACGATGGACGCGGGCAGTGTAAGGCGCTACCAGAAGCAATTCGCCCTGGTCTTTTTTTTGGCGGCCCTGGCCTTCCCCCGCAGGCCATAACCGCGACAGGTAAATTCTATATCGAAAATTGCCCGTCTTTTCGCGAGGGCGCGGACACCGGGCACAAGGACTATATAATACGCCAATCTATCGCTGGCCTAATTGAGGCCAAAGCGCCGGTCACGATATATCACAATGACGAGACCGGCGAGTGGCTGTGGTCTGTTGCATGCGTGTCAGACTCTGAATTCTGGCTTGACTCATTTGATACCGAAAAGGAAGCGGTAGCTTACTGCGAAAAAAACGGGCTTCCGATAGTGGGCAAGAAATGAATATAATCGGCATAAGCGGGAAAATAGGAACGGGGAAAACCACTGTTGCCAATATGTTGCTCGACCTTATCCCCAATTCTGAGCGCGTGGCGTTCGCCGATTTGCTGAAAAAGGAGGTAAGCCAAATATACGGGATACCTCTTAAATGGTGCTGCTCCAAAGAAGGCAAAGAGCAAAAATTGATTATTGGATGCAACAGCACACTGCCGAACTATCTGCTAAAGGGTTCGTGGATACGTCAGGGGTATGCCGTTGTTCGAGACGTGCTGCAATGGTACGGAACGGAGTACATCCGCATGAATCATCCTGACTATTGGGATAACGCTATGCGTGAACGGATAAAAACAAGCATCGCTCATACAGTGATTATCGACGACGTGCGTTTTATTTCTGAGGTGGACTTGATTCACGGCATGGGCGGTAACGTATTCCGCATTGAAACTTTCCCCGGCTATCATGTAGATGAAGGGTCAGCCTCTCATGTATCCGAAACACAGCTTGACGGTTACGGTAATTTTGAGGCCGTATTCAGGCCAGAATATGGGGAAATTCCGCTTGCTGACGTTGCACAGAGGATTGCGTCAGGGATATATAACAGGTAAGTAAAAGGCCGGTTAATCCCGGCCTCTTTGTTGATAAAAAGTCTCTCGAGAATCGATTCTAAGCCCAGTTTTTATTTTTTATGGGCCTTGGGTTGTTCCGATGGCTCTATCGCCTCAGGATAGATTCTGCAATCTCGTTCGCGTTTGTAGTTCAACCATTGCCCGCCCTTTTGGCCGCCTACGATAACCGTTATTATCGCTATGAGTCCATTAAGCCTGCCTGTATTCTGGACGGGGTGGACACCTAGCCCAAGGATATCATAAATTTGATGGAGTACGCTTTCCCCTATCGTAAGATAGAACACTCCGATACCGCATATGAAAAGTATCCAGGCTAGAGAACGATTGAATTTTGACTCCTCTATCATATCTTACCCCGCTAAGTATTCTTCATAGAAAAGCTCCGCCATGCCTGAACTTTTCACGACATCGCCGTCGGACACATCTTCGACAAGGATGGGTACGGGAGCCAAAAGCGACAGCAAGCCAAGGTTATTATACACCTCGACCGTCCCGGCGGCGTTAGTCACGTCGACCGTTCCCGTGCTTCCAAGAATAGCGTTTACGCCCTGGCCGTGTATACGTCCGCCAAGACCGTTATTTGTCGGCACGGTCCAGCCTTCGCTTGACTGCGTAGCGGCTTCAATGTCTGTCATGTTGCCGGAAGGCGTCTTGCTCGCCAAGGACGCCTTAATGTCCAGTATCGACTTTTTGTTTTCAGCAATCGATGTTTCCATGTTGGCGAGCGCCGTCCGCGTCGGATTGTTCTCATCTTCAACTGCCGGGGTGAATAAGGCGGATTGCGCATTGTCAACCTGTACTTGATCGCCATTAAGTAGGCGGAAGTATTTTGTAACAGAAACGTCTTCTATAAGCCCCGCTGAATCCCAACTGGGCTGGCCCAAAACAGCTACGGTGGTATAAAATCCGCCAGAATTGAGCGCCTTGACGGTCAACAACCCGCCCTGTGGGGCCGCAACGGTATACGGATTCCCCTGCGGTATCTCTGTTGCGTTGTCCGGGTCAGGCTTCAGTCCCTGAGACGCGGCAATCTGTTCGTAAAGTTCAAGCTGAGTGGCGTAGAAGTCTTGCCAGCGGTAACGGTCAGTGGGGATATGCTTATCGTTGACGGTCGAGTCCAGGGATGCAATCTCATTAGAGAGCGTGACAATCATGTTTATAGCTTCTGGAACCTTGCCAATATCGATCTTTTCCTCGGCAGTGACGTGAATATCCGTGTTCTGCGTGTGCTGGTTGAAGGCGTCCGCTACCGATGCTTCTACTATTTTTGGTTCAAGTAGCGGGAACATCGTTATATGGCAGTAAGATGTATTCCACGGAATATTTCCTGCAACACGTTGATCTAAGCCAATCCGTATCGAATCTCCAGCATTAACGCGCACAACCTGACATAAAACATTATACTGATCGGGAGTTGTTTCATTATCGTTGCTGGTGAAATCTTGAATGATTGTCTGCCCATTGATAGACACCATGACCATTTTGTATCCAGCAGGTGCACCACGTAGGGAAAGCATAACCCGCATATAGCCATCAAACGGAACAAGATATGGTTCTCCGTAAACCATGGTGGTTCCGTCTGAAGTCGACGGGAGATAACTGGAACCAGCAAGCTGTGTCCTTGATTGACCAGCCCAGTTTACGCCTTGTTCGCCGTACACATCCAGAGTAGCGTCATTATGGTACTGTATTACCGTATTCGGCTTTGCGCTCCGGTAGAATACGCCTGTGAGGGTAGCGATACTTCCCAGAAGATTTATAGTTTTGTAATCCTTGAAGTATATCTGTGCCAAGGCAATAGTAGAAGCTGAGTCTCTATAGGGTATAGTGCAATCGTTATACCTACCGCCAGCGGAAGAAACCAACCTTGTCGCTTGTGGTGCAAACATATCTGTTATTGGCATAACTCCCGTGCCCGTGAGGTAGGTAAACCCGCTCACGCCACCAGCACGCACAAAGAACATAACTTCCGTGGCACCGACCTCTTTCAGGTCTACATCCAGGATAACATCTGATCCTCCCCCCCCATTAGCGGAAAGACAAGACTTCCACTCATTCACGTCCATTCCGTGTTCAGCGGCATAATCGTCAAGAATCTTCTTTATCTCGCCTTCAAGGTCTACAAGATCACTACCGTCTTTGACGTATGTTATGTGATTGGCCGTAGTTCCCTGTTCTGTTCGATATAGAACGGCATTTAAGAGGATATTGTCCGCAGGGGAAAGGAACTCCAAAAGCCCCCAATCCAAGAATCGCACAACGATTTCATATCCTTGCGA
>QMCD01002994.1_pt1 | contig 17727 bp, 13 predicted proteins | sample 1821841 | NCBI WGS metagenome assembly QMCD01 (sample SAMN01991225, study PRJNA193472) | Termite gut metagenome, whole genome shotgun sequencing project. | isolation source: worker | host: Macrotermes natalensis
TTTTCTGGTGAAATCAAGTTACGGGCATATCCGCGACTTGGCGAAGAAAGAAGGCATAGACATAAAAAAGAATTATGAACCGAACTATATAGTATCCGAGGATAAGCAGAAAGTAGTGGCCGAGTTGAAAAAGTTAGCGGCTAAAGCAACCACCGTATGGCTGGCGTCCGATGAAGACCGCGAAGGAGAAGCTATTGCGTGGCACTTGGTGGAAACATTAAAGTTGGATCCTAAAAAAACCAAGCGCATCGTTTTCCACGAAATCACGAAAGATGCTATTCTTAATGCTATAGAGCACCCGCGAAACGTAGACATAAATTTAGTGAATGCACAGCAGGCGCGGCGCGTGCTCGACCGCTTGGTGGGCTTTGAAGTGTCGCCCGTGTTATGGCGAAAAGTAAAGGAAGGGCTCTCTGCCGGCCGCGTACAATCTGTAGCCGTACGCCTGATTGTGGAGCGGGAGCGGGAAATAATGAGTTTCAAAACCACTCCCTCTTATAAGGTAAGCGGATTTTTCGAGCCGGCCGAAAGCGGTCATAAATTCAAATTAAAGGCAGACCTCTCGGAACGATTTGCCGACGAAAAAACAGCCAATACCTTTTTAGAAAAATGCAAAGCGGCCAATTATATCATAAAGGCCATAGAAAAAAAACCCGGGAAGAAAATGCCCGCAGCGCCGTTCACTACTTCTACCTTGCAGCAAGAAGCGTCGCGCAAGTTTGGTTTTGCGGTGGGGCAAACCATGAGCATTGCCCAGCGCCTTTACGAGGCCGGATTGATTACCTACATGCGTACCGACTCTACCAACTTGTCGGACGTAGCCCTGAGAGGAGCGAAAAACACCATCGAAAAATTATTCGGCAAAGAATATTCCAAAACCCGTAAATATGCGACCAAGTCGAAAAATGCACAAGAGGCACACGAGGCCATCCGCCCGACCTATATGGAAAATTCCGAAATAGAAGGTAGCTCTCAAGAATGTAAATTGTACGATTTGATTTGGAAGCGAACCATTGCCTCTCAAATGGCCGAAGCCCAATTGGAAAAAACAGAAGTAACCATAAGCGTTTCCACAGCGCCTCAAACCTTCCAAGCCAGCGGCGAAGTAATTTTATTCGACGGTTTTCTGAAAGTATACATGGAAACCAGCGACGACGAACCGGAAGACCGCACCGATAGCGGCTTGTTGCCCCCATTGAAAAACAATCAAGCATTAAATGCGTTGGAAATTACGGCCACCGAACGCTTCTCGCAACGGCCGCCACGCTATACCGAGGCGAGCTTGGTTAAACGCTTGGAAGAACTCGGTATCGGGCGTCCTTCCACGTATGCGCCCACCATATCTACTATTACGCAACGTGGCTATGTGGTTAAGGAAGACAGGCCGGGAGTGGAACGCAAGTATGTGCAGCTTGTTCTTCAAAAACAAGCTATCAGTAAAAAGATGTTGACGGAGATTACCGGCGCCGAAAAAGCTAAATTATTCCCCAGCGACATAGGAATGCTGGTTAACGATTTTCTTAACGAACACTTCAATAACATTGTTGACTATGGCTTTACCGCTAATGTAGAAGAAGAGTTCGATGAAATTGCAGCCGGCAAGCTCCAATGGAATAAAATGATTGATAAATTCTACAAGCCTTTCCACAATAATGTAGAAGAAACAATGGAAACCTCCCGCCTGATGAATGCGGAGCGTATTTTAGGAAAAGACCCAAAGACGGGAAAAACCGTGTTGGTTCGCATCGGCCGCTTCGGCCCGTTAGCCCAGCTGGGAGAAACTGATGACGAGAAAAAACAATTTGCCTCTTTACAAAAAGGCCAGCTTATCGAAACCATTACACTGGACGAAGCGCTTAAATTATTTGAATTGCCCCGCCCAGTAGGGACTTATGAAAATAAAGAAGTGGTGGCGGCTGTCGGCCGCTTTGGCCCATATATTCGTTTTGGAACGTTTTTCGTTTCTTTGAAAAAAGAAGACAGCCCGTACACCGTAACCATCGGCCGGGCTATTGAGCTCATTGAAGAAAAACGGCAGAAAGAACGCGAAAAGCATATTAAAACGTTCGAGAAAGAAGACATTCAAATACTGAATGGCCGCTATGGCCCGTATATTGCGCATGCAGGCAACAACTATAAAATTCCGAAAGGAACAGACCCGGCTACGCTTACGCTGGAGGAGAGCCAAGCAATTATAGATGCTCAAAAAGATAAAGTGAAAGCTAAACCGGCAGCAAAAGCAACGGCTGCCACAAAAAAGAAAACAGCTACCACAAAGAAGGTTGTCGCCACAAAAAAACGTACTACAAAAAAATAAAAAAGGCGCCGGCAATTTTGAATTTCGTAAATATGGTTTCAGCAATCTTGAGCCTGAAATTTTGAAGCTATAAAGCATGCAACTGCAGTCTATCATACACTATGTGCACAATGAGCAACTAACCACCGAGTACCCGAAGGCGAAAGTGGCTATTATCGGTACAGGCTCGCACAAGCCTATTATTGATGCGCTCACCCGGTTGTATGTCCATCAACATAACACGCCTATTGTTTATACCGAGTGTACGGAAAATATATTGCCTGAACTTGTACACCGCTGCCTGCAGAAAAAAATTACGGTAATTATTGTTGGTAATGGCTGTTTTACTATAGAAAAGCAACCCTTTTCTGCGGCCGTAGTAGCGCCGTCGGCCAATATAAAAACACAGGAGCCTTACCGGGCTATTTTAGACAACCCACAGCTGGAGCTGTTCTCGGCTATAGGTTTCCAAACCTACCATACAACGGCCGAAGATGTGGAGTGGCTGCACAATCATTATTACGAAACCTTGCGCTTGGGAACTTTCCGCGAATGCAACGCCTTGGCAGAGCCGTTGCTTCGCGAGTCGAACCATATTTTTTTCGACCTTAACGCCCTGCGTGCTTCCGATGCGCCGGAAACCAAACAGCCTTCTCCCAACGGCCTGTATGCCGAAGAGCTGTGCCAGTTGGCCGCCTATGCTGGGCGCACACCAAAGCTACAAACCTTTCGCCTTTTCGGCTACACGCCGGTGTTGACGCCAAAGACGCTAACCGCGCAAACAGCGGCGCAGGTTCTATGGCATCTGCTGGAAGGCATTGCCGTTTGCCATCAATTACCGATACCGGAAGACTCCACGGCACACATCAAAAAAATTATTGTAGATATGGGTGATAACGGCCAGGCGCTGGAATTTTTAAACGACACCATTACCGGCTACTGGTGGCTGCAAATACCCTTAACCAATGGCGCTACCAGGTCTATTGCCTGCTTGCAGGAAGATTACCAATGTGCTTGTCGCCGCGAAATACCTGTCCGCTGGGTACACTATTTCCAAAAGTTCAATAATCCTCTTTTTGGGGTAAAATAATCTGAATAGCCGATTGGCTACTTGGAACTATCTTTGCAAAATCTAAAAAACCTGTCAAGAAATTGACAGGCTTTTAGAAACTCATTAGAAAAACTTAATCTTTTATTTCTATTAATTTTTCGCGGATTTTCTGCTCAATTTCGTTAGCTAATTCAATATTGTCAAGCAACAATTGTTTCACCGATTCGCGCCCTTGTGCTAACTTGGTTTCGCCATAACTGAACCACGAACCGCTTTTCTTAATAATATCGAAATCTACTCCCAGGTCGATAATTTCGCCTATTTTCGAAATACCTTCGCCGAATACAATATCAAATTCCGCTTTTTTGAACGGCGGAGCCAGCTTGTTTTTAACTACTTTAACACGGGTGCGGTTACCGGTAGCTTCTTCGCCATCTTTAATCTGGGTCGTCCGGCGCACGTCTATACGTATCGACGAATAAAACTTCAAAGCGTTACCGCCGGTAGTAGTTTCGGGATTGCCGAACATAATGCCGATTTTGTCGCGCAGCTGGTTGATAAATATGCAGCAGGTGTTTGTACGGCTAATATTTGCCGTGAGCTTGCGTAAAGCCTGGCTCATTAAGCGTGCTTGCAACCCCATTTTCGATTCGCCCATTTCGCCTTCAATTTCTGCTTTCGGCGTCAGGGCAGCTACCGAGTCGACCACTACAATATCTACCGCACCGGAACGGATAAGATGGTCGGCAATTTCCAATGCCTGCTCTCCATTGTCGGGCTGCGAGATAAGCAGCGTATCTACATTCACATTCAGTTTCTCAGCGTAGGTGCGGTCAAAAGCATGTTCGGCATCAATAATAGCAGCAATGCCGCCCGCCTTTTGTGCTTCGGCAATAGCGTGAATGGCCAGTGTTGTTTTACCGCTCGACTCCGGCCCGTATATTTCGATGACACGCCCGCGCGGATAACCGCCAATACCCAGTGCATGGTCTAACGCAATAGAGCCGCTGGGAATAACCGATACGTCTACTTTAGGCTGGTCGCCCATTTTCATAATGGTGCCCTTCCCGTAATCTTTCTCAATCTTGTCTAACGTCGCCTGCAAGGCTTTCAACTTTTCTTTGCTAACTTCTACCACTTTCTTTTCTTCTTTGGTTTCTTTAATTTCTTTTGCCATAAATCGTATGTGTTAAATAATCGTTTATTGTAAATAACAATTCCAAATTTACAAATTTTTACTTGATTCTTAAAATATTTTTTCCTTATAACATAATCTTTGAATCTTCCACAATTAGTTTTATCTTTGTAGCCTGTTAGCTGTAATCTGATGATTCGTTTTATACTTTTTATTGCTTGCCTGTTGTTCGGGCTATCGTTGGCGCAAGCCCAGCATGCCGTCGGATATGCACACTCTGTAAACGAACCTTTGGGCGGTGTTTTTTCCAATCCGGCGGGTATTGCAGGTACCCGGTATAAAGCAGCTATAAATGCTTTATCGGGAAATATATTTATAACAAATAATGCCGTTGCGCTAAAACCGTTTAGTGCGTTGGAATCAAAAAAATATTCCGTATTAGAGAATACAGATGCTAAAGACATGTATGGTAATGTAGACTTTCACCTGCCGTCTTTCATCGTAGCATTAGATGCCACACAAACAATCGGCTTTACAAGCCGCTTTCGCATGGTGGCCAACGAATCGGGAATGAGCAACGAGCTCTTCCGGTTTATGGCCGGCGATACTACGCAAACGCTGAATCAGAATTTCAACCAACCGGCTACATTTGCCGACCTGCATACGTTTATGGATTTTGGCGTTACCTATGGCCGCATTCTTTTTCAGAACGACGAGCACCTGTTTAAGCTGGGGGCTACGGCCAAGCTATACTTGGGCATGGCCGCCGGCTCTTTCCGGCTGAAAGAGGCGACACTCCGCCTGGCCGATATAGCCACCATTGACGAAGCGGCCGGCGCGGTAGAGGCGGTATACTCCGACGGCATGGACGCCGTTTACGACGGCAACTATACACAACTGAGAAACGATGCCTTGGGCTATGGTTTTGATTTCGGATTGATATATGAATGGAAAAAACAAGCGCCGGACGACGACGAGGTAACCTATAAACTGCGCGTAGGCGTTTCCGTTACCGACTTGGGGCGGATAAAGTATAAAACGGCGTATAACTCGGCTGCCTATGCCCTCCGGTTAAACAATGTGAATTTTAATAACCTCTTTGAAATGGGTTTTACCAGCATGACCGGCTACCTCGAGTACATGCGGCAGCAAGGTTTTTTGACGGAGGAAAGTGTGCCCATAACTTTTTCTGCAACGCTTCCGGCTTATTTGCGTATTAATGCCGACTATAATTTTTACAAAAACTTTTTCATGAATCTCTACATGGGATTCAACCTTAAAAGCGCCGACAGCTATGGCGCCGCTTATGCCGGCATGGTTACCCTCTCTCCCCGCTGGGAGGGGCGCGATATTAGTGTATATTCTCCGCTGGGCTATTTCTTTTCCACCGGCCAATTCCATTGGGGAATCGGCATAAATGCCGGGTATTTCTTTTTGGGCTCGGCCAATTTGCTTACGAATTTATTATCGAAACACAATACTTCTATGGATATTCATTTGGGCATTCACATTCCTATTACAAACACCGCGCCGGCCAAACCGAAGATGCCGGTAGTGGTGCGGGAGATGCCCCGCTATTGATTGTCCGGCACAAAAACAGCAACTATTAAAAATAATAATATGACCGTTTCAGAACTAATACAACAACTAAACCTCACCGTATTTGCCGGAGAGAAGAACATAGATACCACCATAACCGGCGGCTATACGTCCGATTTGCTGAGCGACGTGATGGGCTTTGCCGATGCCGGGAATGTTTGGATTACCTTGCAAACACATAAAAACATTATGGCCGTGGCCTCGTTGAAAGAAGTAGCAGCCATTATCCTGGTGAAAGGCTTTAAGCCCGACGAAGACACGCTGGCGCAGGCGCAAGAAGAAGGTATCCCGCTGCTGGGAACCTCCGAAGAAACCTTTAACATTACCGGGAAAATCTACCGGCTGTTGAACGAATAGAAGCCCCCCAACCCCCGAAGGGGGAGCAATAACAAAATAATAGAGTAGCCGAAGCCCCCCTTCGGGGGTTGGGGGCCGGAATCTTTAACCGATGAGCACCACCTTTCATACCTATCGTGCCGATTTGCACATACACACCGTGCTCTCGCCCTGCGGCGATATTGAAATGACGCCCCGGCAGATTATCGCTAAGGCCAAAGAGCGCGGCCTGGATATTATCGGCATCAGCGACCACAATAGCACACGGCAATGCGCCGAAGTAAAAAAAGTGGGCGACAGGGAAGGCGTGTTCGTGCTGTGCGGAACAGAAGTGAATACCCGCGAAGAAGTACATTGTCTCGCTTTCTTTGAAACGCCCGAACAATTGGACGCCTTCCAGCAATACCTGAAGGCCAACCTGCCGCCTGTAAACAACGACGAGGAAAAATTCGGCTACCAGTTAGTGGTAAACGAAAACGAAGAAATAATAGACCAGGAACCCTACCTGCTGATTAGTGCGCTTACTAAAAACATCAACGAGGTAGAAGAAGAAGTACACCGGCTGGGCGGGATTTTTATTCCCGCACATATTGATAAAATGCAGAACAGCGTGTTGAGCCAACTCGGCTTTTTGCCGCCCGACTTAAAAGTCGATGCGCTGGAATTATCCAAACGCACTAAAGCAGCAGACTTTTTGCAGAAAAATAAATACCTGTCGAAATACCCCTTTATCCGCTCGTCGGACGCCCACTTGATAGACGATATCGGCTGCGTATATACGGAGCTGGCTATGGAAACCATTACCTTTAACGACATAAAGAACGCCTTGCAAAACGGCCGCACCGGGAATATTGACTGACCTATAAAATACCACATACAATGAATGACCTTTCGTTACACATATTGGACATTGTCCAAAACTCCATTAGCGCCGGTGCTACATTAATAACCATTGCTATTGCCGAAAACCGCGCCGACGATTTATTAACAATAACCATCGAAGATAATGGAAAAGGCATGACCAAAGAACAAGTGGAACGGGTTACAGACCCTTATTTCACCTCGCGTACCACCCGTAAAGTCGGCTTGGGGCTTCCGTTATTCAAACAAAGCGCCGAGCAGAGCGGCGGTGCGCTGACGGTTGAATCGGTGGTAGGAAGCGGCACAAAAGTGGTAGCCGTATTTACCTATAAGCACATCGACCGCCCGGCGCTGGGCGATACGGCGAATGCTGTAATGCTGTTGGTATCGGCCAATCCGAGCATTGATTTTATTTACCGGCACAGTGTCGACAGCCAGGACTATACGTTCGATACCCGGGAGGTGAAAGAAGTATTGGACGGCTTGCCGCTGAACGATGCGCAGGTAATTAAAATGCTTACGGAAATGATTCGAAGTAACCTGGACGAAATAGCGGCTTAACCTATCTATACCTAATAAAAAAACCGGCGTCAACAACGCCGGTTTTTTTATTAGGTATGTGCTATTATTAAAAGTGGAACATCGCGAACAAACTCCAGTTTGTTCTTGTGCTCAGCACGCCTTGGCCTGCTATCTCATTTGCGTTTCTTGCACGTTGGCTAAGTGTAATCACACGGTTCGATTGAGCTTCGTAGGCTTCCACTTCGGTTTCTGTTTGGCCTCTGCGGCTAAACATAAAGCCTAATCCTATTTCGCCGCCAATCGACAGTTTCGGAGCAATGAAATACTCAACACCTGCAAAAGCGCCTAATCCCATGTGGAAGGCAGTGCCTTTTGACGTGTGAATGGGGCGGCTTCCCATAGGCCCTGATATAACAGGGTCGCTCTCAAACATAGTAGAACTGGGGGCTTGGTTCAAAGCAGTCATCGGGTTACCATATTCGTAATCGATGCTTCCGCCTTCATAGCCCAACATTACTTCAGCGCCATAGAAACCTTGTAAACGGCCGTATCCGCGGCGAAGTTCGTAGCCAATGTTCAACGAAATTTCGGTGAAACCGTCTTTCTTGGTGTCGATAGTAGTAGCCAAGCTATTCAGCGGGTTGCTGCCCACCAATTCGTCGTTAGTTACGGTGCCTTGGTAGTGAGCGCTACCGATATTCAAGTGCAGTTTTGCACGGATAGCAATGTTATCTTCCAAAAAATATTTTCCGTAAAGCGTAAGGTCTTCCACACCGTTGTTGCCAAACCAAGGAGCTTGGTTGTTTGCCGTATTGTTGAACATATTTCCGAAATAATTCAAAAATGGGTTCATTTGAATACCGATGGCAAAATCGCCGGCAACTGGTAAAATATATTGTCCACTCTTAGTGGTAACCGTTCCTTTCGAACGTTCGTCTGTAATCTCTTGTGCAGAAACAGCAGCTACCACACAACAAGATAGACAAAGTGATAATAATAATTTCTTCATATTTTCTAAATCAACTTAATTATAAAGTAAAAATGCTTACTAAACGATATCGCCCACTTCAGATATCACTTCGAAGTCTGTGCCTTCAGCGCTTTTATCGCCGCTACGTTTCCAAGTAGGAATAACGTGTGTTTCGTCGGGGAATAACTTAGGAGTAGTATATTCCGGTACACCTTTCCAAAGCACATTTACAGTTTGATCGTCATCGGGATCATCGCCGGGGAGTTCGCTCCATCTTGTCAAGCGGCCGGGGATGTCAAGCAACGATACTTCCATTGGCGCCTACCGGAACCCTAATTTCGAATTTGCCGGTAGAGCTGCTGTAGGTGCCATTCACCCGGTACGAACCACTTGTGGCTTGGGTGTTAAGTTCAGAATAGTCAACAGACGCAGTAATAGTAATAGAAGCAGGAGCACTCCATTTAATATCTTCGGCATCTTCTTCGGCCACGTTAGCGTTTACCAAAATAGTTCCGGAAATGGTGGCTGTTTTGTTAAGGTCTACTTCAAGCGGAGATGCGGGATCGTCGCTTGAGCAAGATGTGAAAGAAAGTCCACAAGCAACAACAGTTGCTACAAAAAGATTTAATAAATACTTTTTCATGTTTTTAAGAAATTTGAGTTAGTAATTGTTTTATAATAATTGTTTTTTTAATAATGGCTGCAAAGATATGAAATATATTTGAAACTACATAATATAACATTCTATAAAGTAAATGAATTACAAAACAAAATTTGTTTCGGCGTGTCGATTAGCATGTTATACTATTCATTTTTTGCTGCAATTTTCAGAGTATTTTTATAGCTCCTTGCGCAACCGGGCTACGGGAATGTTCATTTGCTCCCGGTATTTTGCGACGGTGCGGCGGGCTACGGGATAACCGCGTTCCTGCAACACCTTTACCAGCTCCTCGTCGGTAAACGGCCTTTTCTTGTTTTCGCTATCCACACTTTCCTGTAGGATATTGCGTATTTCGTGGGTCGAAACCTCTTCGCCCGACGTGGTTTTCATGCCTTCGGAAAAAAAGTACTTCAACGGAAAAATACCGAAATGGGTTTGAATAAACTTGCTGTTTACCACGCGCGAGATGGTCGAAATGTCGTACCCCGTGCGTTCGGCAATATTTTTAAGAACCATGGGGCGCAGCTTTGTTTCGTCGCCGTCGATAAAATAATCGTGCTGGTAATCAATAATAGCCTGCATGGTACTAAGCAATGTTTGTTGCCGTTGCTTTATTGCCTCTATAAACCGCGAGGCGGCTTCTATCTTTTGCTTCACAAAGGCAGCGGCCTCCCGCTCTTTGGGCGTATTGGCCACCACGTGTTCCATCATTTGCGCGTAGCGCCGGTTCACATTTAGCCGCGGTGTGTTGTAACGCAACAGCGACAACTGTAACTCTCCGTCGTTTAATTCCAGCGAAAAATCGGGAACAATTTGCCGGGCCTGGTCGCCGTACGAATCGCCCATGCTGCCGGCCGGCCGGGGGGTGAGTTTTACAATCTCGTCGATAGCCGCTTTTAACTCCGCCTCGCCAATCTGCATTTTTGTTTGGATTTTGTCGTAATGTTTTCTTACGAAATCTTCAAAATAATCCTTCAATATCCGCTCGGCCGTGTTTTGTGCTTTGTTCTTCGGGCTACGCCGCGACAATTGGTTCGATAAACACTCTTGTAAATTGCGGGCGCCAATGCCTACCGGTTCAAAATCCTGAACAACTGCCAGCAGCTTCTCCAGCTCTTTTACCGAGGTATCTATCCCCAGCCGGAAAGCAATATCGTCGACAATCGAATGCAAATCGCGGCGCAGGTAACCGTCGTCGTCCAGGCTGCCTATAATAAAAGAAGCGATAGCGTGCTCCCGCTCGTTGAGGCCACAAAAGCCCAGCTGCGTTTCCAGCTGCTGGCGGAAATTTTCTTTGACCGAGAGGGTCGGAAATTCCGGCCTCGCTTCCTTCGAGTAATTATTGGAATATAATTTATAGGCCGGCGTATCGTCGTCAACAGCCGACGTCGTGGGCGTATACTCTTCGTCCGTATCGGGCTCTTCGTCCAAGGCCGGATTTTCTACCAATTCTTCTTTAATGCGTTGCTCCAACTGCATAATAGGCAATTCGACCAACTTAATGGTTTGTATTTGCAAGGGCGACAACTTTTGCTGCAGCTTTTGTTGGAGTGTCTGTTTAAGCATAACGCTGCAAAGATATAAAAAATATGAATTATACTACCGGACATCCAAAAAAGCCAACTTTATTAGTAGCATAAATTTTTACAATTTACACTATTTAAGGAAGCGTGACAGTGGCTGATATGGGAAAGGCAATCCTTAGTCCATCCACACCCCGACCAGTAGCATATATATGTTGCCACTTGAGTTGTGCCAATCCAATTTGTAGCATTGGAGCACTCACAGTAACCCCTGCTTATGTAAGCATGATAATATTTATAACCCTTACCACAAAAAGTAGAGCAGCCGGCACAAGAATTTACGTGACTGGTATTACAGGAATTAACAGTTATAGTTCCGCTTGCTACAGCACTATTACAATTATTGGCATTGGTTACGCTTACGGTAAAAGTTTTGCTTGTAGTAATGGAGGCCGCGGGTACGGCAAAGGTATTTGTAGTAGTAGTGGTGGTGGCTCCTCCAATATTCCAGGTATAGGTATTAGTGGTGGTAGTACCGCCGCTGGGGGTGGCAGTAAGCGTTACACCATTGCCTGCATTCACGGCGTCGGGGTTGGTAGTAGTTACTGCTGGTGCGGCGGACAGTAGGCCGGGGCAACCGGTGGCGTAGGAAGTAACGCAGGTGCCGGCCGCCAGGCCTCTTATGCCATTACCTAACTGCGCACCGTTAACGGTAAACGGCGGCGTGCCGCGCAGTGTATAACCGCCGCCAGCGATTATTACTGCATTAGGCGGATAGTCGGTAGCATAGACACACCAGTTAAACTGGTCGGGCACGCCGCTTAGGCTTACGGTAACAGTGGCAATAGAGCCGTTGCTGCCGGTAACGTAAAAGCCGCGAGTATTGCCGGCGGTGTAGGTGCCGTTGCTAACCGTAGCCGCACCGGCAATAGCAGCCGGCGCCCAGTCCCCTTTTGTAAGGCCGGTTACTGGCTGGTAGTCTACAAACACCCAAGCCTTGTTTAGGTGGTTGGTGCCGTTACAACCGCTCCACGCAAGGGTAAAGGTAACGGTTTTGGTTGCATAGTTAGCACTCATTGATTTTACACTTACACAGTTTTGCGCATGTGCAGCAAATACACTGCATGCAGCAAATAATAGAAAAAAGAGTTTTTTAGCCGCACTGAGCTTACAGCTGTGCTTAAATTTTGATTGTGTTCGGTTCATAATTTATTATTTTTTTAGTTTATAATTATCATAGCATAGAGATTGTTTTACGCATCAAACAAACACCAAACATTTTTTTATAAAACAATCTCCTGCTATGAGTGTTTTCTCATTGCCAAATTCAACTGTTTTTTGTTTTGCAGTAACTCCCCCAAAGAAAATAAAAACGTGAATTGGAGAGCAACTCTATTCAGAGGTTCTGATAAACCCAATACGAAAACTGCTCTACCAATCCACGCCGGCACGCAACTTTTGTTCTAATCGTATTGTAAATTATCAGATTTCTGAATACTTGAACAAAAGCCGTTGAATATATATTCAACAAAGTACTTTAAAGAACGTATGATGTTACAAATATAGTAACAAATTTTTAATGTGCAAATTTATTGTTGAAATTACAATGTTTTAACGTTTGGATATTAGATATTAGACGTTAGATGTTGGCATCAGGACAAGTGTGGAATCAGTTATTCCGTTACTCCGTTATTCCGTTATTATTCCGTTCCTGCGCTTCGCCGTATAAAATCGGGTGTTTATCGGGAAAGCGAAATTGTCCGTAGAGAATTCGTTGTACAAATATAAGCATACTTCTACTTTTGCAGGCGTAATTAACAAAAATCAAAGTGGTAAAAATGTCATAGGTATTCGTAGAAAATGGCGAAAACTTTTTTGTATCCCGGCTTTTATCCTTACCTTTGTTCCCCTTTTTTTGAAAGCTGCCGGACAAGGGCAGCAAAAACCGGATAGGAAATATAAAATTATTAATATATGAAAATACTTAAGAAAACCGGCTGCGGGCTGTTGATAGCCTTGTTGCCGTTGCTTGGCCACGGACAAAGTACAGATACGTTAAGGCTGAATTTGGAACAGGCATTGGAAATAGCGATGAACGATAACCCGACTATCCGGATTGCCGAGCAGGAGATTCAACGGGTCGATTATTCGAAGAAAGAAGCGTGGTATGCACTAATCCCGAACTTGGAAGCCAGCGCACAGGCCTCGAAATTTGTAGTGGCCGGAAAAACGGCGATGATGGGAATGATTATGGATTCGCCGGCCGACTTTTCGCTGAGCGCCAATTTAAATTTGTCGTTGCCGTTAGTGGCGCCGGGCCTCTGGGATATGATAAAGATGACGACGCTGGACATGCAGCTGGCAAGGGAAAAAGCCAACGCTTCTAAAATAACATTGCGCAACGAGGTAACGAAGGCTTATTATACTATATTGTTGGCACAAGATGCATATAGCGCCTTGTCGGAAGGGTTCGACATTGCCAAAGAAAATTACGAGCAGGCAAAAAACCGCTATAATGTAGGAATGGCTGCCGAATATGATATGGTATCGGCCGAAGTGCAAATGGTTAACTTAACGCCTAACTTGCTGCAAGCCGAAAACGGCATAGCGCAAGCAAAAATGTATTTGAAAATATTGATGGGTGTAGACCTGAACCGGCCGTTAACCATAGCGGGCGCTTTGGTCGACTACGAGAACGAGGTGTATGCGTTGAACAATTATAACGGGCTGTCGATAGAAAACAATACCGACTTGAAACAACTGGAAATACAGCAGCAGCAATTGGAAAAAACACTCTCGTTGCAGCGTTCGGCGCGTATACCCACGCTTGCCGCCTTCGGGCAGTTTGGCTACAGCGGAAGCAAGACCAAAGATTTTGAGATTAACATGGGCACGCCTATACCTGTGCCGGGCAGTGAAGACTGGTACCACACCGGCGTGGTGGTGGGCTTGCAGCTAAACGTGCCGCTCACCGGATTGTTTACCAACACGGCCAAAGAGAAGCAAATTAAAGTGCAGTCGAAAGCGCTGGCCCTGCAACGGGACTATATAGAGAGCAACTTGAACGCACAAGTGCAGATAGTCGTCGACAATATGGTAAAGGCAAGCAAACAGGTAGAGTCGGCGAAAAAAGGCATAGAACTTTCTGAAAAGGGCCATACAATTACCCGGAAACGTTACGAAACAGGTGGCGGCACCATGCTCGAACTACAAGCGGCGGCCGCGGCGCTTACCCAGTCGAAGCTATCGTACGGCCAAGCCATTGCCGATTACTTGTCGGCAAAAGCAGATTATGAAAAAATGATTGGTAAATAATTAAAAATATATACAACAATGAAAAAATTATGGCTATTGCCCTGTGCAGCTTTGGTAATGTTGACCGGCTGCGGCGGAGGAAAAAAAGACGCAACGGAAGAAAAAATCTTACCCGAAGTAAAAGTAGAAACAGTGCAGCAACAAGAAGTGGAGCAGTTGCAGGAATATATGGCAACCATTAGCCCGTATTCCAAAAATATGATTGCAAGTTTCCAGGCAACCATGCGTATTGAAAAAATTATGGTAGAAGTGGGCAGCCGGGTGTCGGCCGGGCAACTATTGGTAAAAATGGAAGAGTCCAATTATTTGCAAGCAAAGTTGCAGCTCGAGAATTTGAAAACCGACTACAGCCGCGCACAAACGTTGTACGAAAGCGGCGGCGTATCGCAGCAACAGGTCGACCAGTTGAAAACGCAGTTGGCTGTAACGCAAGAAGTGTTCGACAATTTGGAAAAAAACACATTCCTCAGGTCGCCTATCAGCGGCATTGTTACGCAACGTAATTTCGACAATGGCGATATTAGCGGCGGACAGCCGATTTTACAGGTGCAACAGTTAAATCCGGTAAAGATTACTATCGACATACAAGAAAAATATTTCCCGCAAGTAAAAACAAAGATGCCCGCTACCATATATGTGGAAAGCCACGGGAGCGAAGCGTTTGAAGGGAAAGTAAACTTGGTGTATCCTACTATCGACCCCGTGGCGCATACGTTTACTACGGAAATTGTGGTAAACAACAGCCAGCTGAAAATCCGGCCGGGAATGTTTGCCCGTGTGCGTTTCAACTTCGGTACGCTCAACAACGTGGTAGTGCCCGACAAGGCTATTATCAAGCAAACCGGTACGGACGACCGCTATGTTTTTGTTCTCAACAGCGACGCTACGGTGAGCTACAAAAAAGTAATATTAGGGCAACGCATGGGCAACTACTATGAATTGCTGTCGGGCTTAGACGGCGGCGAGCGGGTAGTAACGGCAGGCATGAGCCGCCTGGTAGACGGCGCCGAGGTGAAAGTAGTAGAATAACGGAATAAAAAATAAATCGGATAAATCATGAAAATATACGAAACCGCGGTACGGAAACCTATCTCCACTATTTTGATTTTTATCGGAGTCATTATTTTGGGATTGTTTTCGTTGAACCGCTTGTCTATCGACATGCTTCCCGAAATGGAAATCCCCGCGTTGACGGTGATTACTTCCTATCCGGGCGCCAGTGCGGCAGACATTGAGCAAAATATTTCCCGTGTGTTGGAGGACAACCTGAACACGGTGTCGAACTTAAAGAAGATTACTTCGCGCTCGCAGGACAACATGTCTATTGTGTCGCTCGAATTTGAGTGGGGCACGAACCTCGACGAGGCGTCCAACGACGTGCGCGATGTGCTGGGGCGTATCGAATCGCTGCTACCCGAAGATATCGACAACCCGATGCTGGTAAAATTCAGCACCAGCATGATGCCTATCATGTACCTGTATGCTACGGCCGACGAGAGTTACAACGGGTTGTACAAATTGCTGGACGAGCGGATTGCCAATCCGCTGAACCGTATTGAAGGGGTGGGGGCCGTGAGTATAAGCGGTGCGCCGCAACGCGAAGTGCAGGTAAATGTAGACCCGCGAAAGATCGAAGCCTACAATTTAACGGTAGAGCAAATCGGGCAGATTATTGCGCAGGAAAATATGAATATGCCTGCGGGCGCAATGGATATTGGCTCGGAGCGTTTATCGCTAAGTATTAAAGGCGAATTTTTGGAAAGCGCGGCCATCAAAAATATTGTAGTTGCCAGCTACGGCGGCCGGGATATTAAATTGTCCGACGTAGCCACGTTGAAAGATACCGTGCGGAAAATGACCGTAGAGGAAACAATTAACGGCGAGCGGGGCGTAACCATTATTTTACAAAAACAATCAGATGCCAACTCGGTAGCTATTGCCAAAGCGGTACGGGAAAAATTGCCCGAACTGACCAAAACCCTTCCGCCCGATGTGGAAGTAGGTATCATGTACGACTCGTCCGATTCTATTACGAATAGTATTAATAGCTTGTCCGAAACGGTGATGTATGCTTTCGTATTCGTGGTGCTGGTAGTGTTGTTCTTTTTGGGACGCTGGCGGGCAACCATTATCATTTCGCTAACCATTCCCGTGTCGCTGGTAGCCGGCTTTATATACCTGATGTTTACCGGCGGAACCATTAATATTATTTCGCTCAGTTCGCTATCTATTGCTATCGGTATGGTGGTAGACGATGCTATTGTGGTGCTCGAAAATATTGTGAAACACTTGGAGCGGGGCGCCCGCCCGAAAGATGCGGCTATCTACGGCACCAACGAAGTATGGCTGGCAGTATTGGCTACTACGCTCACGGTGGTAGCCGTGTTCCTGCCCTTGACCATGGTAGGCGGTATGGCCGGCGTCATGTTCAAGCAGTTGGGCTGGATTGTGAGCATTGTGATTGTGGTGTCGACCATTGCGGCCATTACGCTGACGCCGATGCTAACGGCGAAAATGCTACGCTTTAAGGCTACGCATACTTATCGCGGAATGGGTATTGTTTTCAAACCGATCGACAAATTTTTAGATCGCTTGGATAATGCTTACGCCGGCATGTTGTCGTGGACGGTACACCATCGCACATTTACCATTGCCGCGGCATTCCTGATTTTTGTGGCCAGTTTATTCCTGCTCACACAGGTGCCGGTTGAAATGATGCCCTCGGCCGACCACGGGCAAATTAATGTTACCGTAGAGTTGCCCGTTAATGCCAACTTGGAGCAAACAAGTACGGTGGCGCATAAATTGGAAAAAGCATTTTTGGAAAAGTGTCCCGAGATAAAGAATATCTCCGTCAGCTCGGGTGCCGAAGAAGATGCGGGCTTTGCTGCGCTATTCGGCAACAGCGGCGCTAATGCTATTAGCTACCTGATTATGTTGCACGATTTGGACGAGCGGCGACAAAACAACCAACGCGGCGTAGAAGAAATAAGCGAAGTGCTGCGTGCCGAAATTGCGAAAAACCAAGAGGTGGTAAAATACAGCGTATCGTCCGACGGCAACGGCGGCGGCATGAGAATGGAAGTAAAAGTATTTGGTTACGATTTCGACCAAACCACGGCCGTGGCCAAAGCGCTTGCCGATAGTATGCGCTCGGTGAAAGGCGCCCGCGACATCAACATTAGCCGCGAAGATATGAAAGTGGAATTGCAGGTAGACTTTGACCGCGAAAAGCTGGCGAAATTCGGTATCAACACAGCTACGGCGGCGGCATACGTGCGCAACCGTATTAACGGAATGATTGCTACCCAGTACCGCGAAAACGGCGAAGAATACGATGTGGTGGTGCGCTACGACGAGCCTTTCCGCGAATCAATCGAAAATGTGGAGAACATATTGCTATATAATGGTAGGGCAGACATGCTAACCGGCAAGCCGCAAACCATTCGTTTGGGCGA
>QMCD01001958.1_pt1 | contig 17723 bp, 19 predicted proteins | sample 1821841 | NCBI WGS metagenome assembly QMCD01 (sample SAMN01991225, study PRJNA193472) | Termite gut metagenome, whole genome shotgun sequencing project. | isolation source: worker | host: Macrotermes natalensis
GAGCACCTCCCAACGCCCCCGCAGGCCGGTGAGCGAAGCGGCGTGGGCCAGTCCGTGACGAAGGGCTTCGGGGAATATTGGGATCCCCTGTTCGCGCAGAACCTCGACCGCAGCGAGAACCGTTGCAACGTTTTTGTGTTGGTAGTCGCCGCCGAGGTCGAGCACGAAATCGCCTGCAACCCTCTCAGCAAAGACGATAGGCGAGCCGACCTCGGCAGCACGGGTGCGGAAAACGTCGGCGGTCTCGGGTGTGGATTCGCCGACCACGACCGGAACGCCGGGTTTGATGATGCCAGCCTTTTCGGAGGCGATGGCGGCGAGTGTCGGGCCAAGGTAGGCGGTGTGTTCGAGGCCGATGTTGGTGATGATGCTCAGGGTGGGGGTGATGATGTTGGTGGAGTCGAGCCGCCCGCCGAGTCCAGCTTCGATCACTGCAATGTCGACCCGCGGGCCCGCATCGTCGCCACCGAACCACCAAAGCCCCATCGCGGTCGTCATCTCGAAAAAGCTCAATCCGCGGGCGACCATCTCGTAGGCCCAACGTTCGGTGAAGCTCACGACCGCTGCCTCGGGGATCGGCTCCCCGTCGATGCGGATACGTTCGCGAAAGTCGACAAGGTGAGGCGAAGTGAAGAGCCCGACGCGAAGACCGGCACTCTTCAGAACCGCGGCCAACAAGTGAGCAGTGGAGCCTTTACCATTCGTACCGGCGATGTGAATCGAGGGAAAGCGATCCTGCGGGCAACCGAGCGTCCGGGCGAAGGCGTCGATACGTTCAAGGCCGGGTTTATAAGCCGCACCGCCGGAACGTTCCCAGACAGGCAACGCGCCCACGAGCCACTGGACAGCCTCAGTGTAAGTCACGGCGGCGAACGCGGTAAGCGATGAACGAGAGGATGGAGAGTCCGAAAACCAATAACGAAACGCGGCAAACCCAGTCGCCGAAGCGGACGTAGAAAGTCTGACCGCGCGACAGGGATACGTCGGCAGTGATCGTACCACGCTCGTCCCAACCGAGGGTCGCCCCGAGGTCGCCGCGGGGAGAGATGAATCCGCTACGGCCCGTGTTGGCGCTACGAGCGATGGAACGGCGGGTCTCGATGGCGCGAAGGCGCGAGTAGTCGAAGTGCTGGCGGTAACCGGGAGTGTCGCGCCACCAACCGTCGTTCGTGATAACCATCATCATCTCGGCACCACCACGGACGAACTCGGTGAAGTACTCCCCAAAGACGCTCTCCCAACAAATGGCAGCACCGGAGTAGATATCGTCGGGGCTTTTGAACACAGTGCGAGCCGAGCCGTAACCGAGCTGGCCGACGTAACTGTCCAAGTCGCGAACAACCCAACGCAAATAGCGCATCCACCACCACGTGGGCATCATCTCGGTGCCGATGACGAGCTTGGCTTTGTGGTGGAACTGAACGTGGCCGGAGGCGTCGAGAGCGAGGGCAGAGTTGTAGACGTCGTAATATCCGGTTTCGGCATTACCACGGGCGGTTTCGGTTGCTTTGGTTGTACCGTAAGGTCGGTAGGCCGTTGCACCCAGAACCAGAGTCGCGTCGGGGAAGCGCTCGGCAACCAGTTCTTGCAGGGTTTGCAGAGAGGGGGAGGCGTCCGCACGACCAACCATCACGAAGTCGTCCAATGCGCCCTCGGGCATCACGATGAATCGGACGTCGCGTGGAGCCTCGGAAGCGAGCTCGACAAGGTTGGCAAGGCGGTCGGAGGGGTCGATGTCGGAGTAAGGGTCGACGTTGGGCTGGACGATGGTGACTTTGGCGGTGCGGGCAGGCTCCTGGAAAGTCCAATACAACCCGAGAGACAGCGCCAAAGGCACCACGACAACGAGGGCGGGAGTCAACCAACGACGCCGCAAAAGTGCGATCTCACAAACAACGATATTGGAGACGAGCACCCAAAGGGTACCGCCGTAAACCCCCGTCGCCTCGTACCACTGCACAGCCCAGGGCTCGTGAGCGAATCCGTTACCGAGGTTCAACCACGGAAAAGAAGCCTGATTGTTCTGGTACAACCACTCGCCGAGAATCCAAACAGAAACCAATACAGCGTAAGACAGGGCTTTCGGAGCGCGGCGGGAGATCCAAAACCACAGAAGGAAAGGAATGCCGGTGAAGATCCACGCGAAGAACGTAGCGGCAATGGGACCGGCGGGAGTGGCGTACCAAACCCACCAGACGGTTGCAGCGTACCACAAGGTGATGAACAAAACGATCCAACCGGCCATCCGCCAAAACGACCGGACAGAACCGTCGAGCCGGTCGGCAACAAACAACAACGGAACCAGTCCTACCAACATCGGCAATCCGGAGACACCCAACCAACCGAGCGACATCAACGCGGCAGCGGCCAGAACCAAAAAAAGATTTTTCATACGACAAAGATATGCTATATTTGTGGGATGAAAAAACCTACCATAGCCATAGACGGCTTTTCATCGGGCGGCAAGAGCACCTTCGCACGTGCCATAGCCGCGCGGATGGGGCTGGAGTGGGTCGACAGCGGAGCGATGTACAGGGCAGTCACGCTGTGGGCACTGGACAATGGGCTGGTTTCTACGGAGGGCAAGCTGGACGCCGAGGGGCTGGTGGCTGCGCTACCGAAAATCGACCTGGCGGCGCTGGCGGGTGATCCGCGGCTGAGGTCGGTGGAAGTGAACGGATTGGTGAGCGAGGTGAGCAGGCTGCCGGAGGTGCGCGAGCGGCTGGTGGCGGAGCAGAGGGCGATGGGAGCAGCGGGAGGAGTGGTGATGGATGGGAGGGACATAGGGACGGTGGTGTTCCCGGATGCCGATCTGAAGATATTTCTGGTGGCCGACCCGGCGGTGAGGGCCCGGAGGAGATATGAGGAGCTGCGGGCGGCGGGAGTCGAGGTTACGCCTGAGGAAGTAGAGAGAAACATACGAGAGCGAGACAGGCTCGATCAGGAGCGAGAGGTGAGTCCGCTGAGAAGGGCGCCGGATGCGGTGGAACTGGACAACAGCGAGATGACGCTGGAGGAGCAGATGAAATGGGTGGAGGAGAGGCTGCGATGAGGATCGAAGTGGATAACGGATCGGGGTTCTGTTTCGGAGTCGTGAGGGCGATCAGGATGGCGGAAGAGGCCGTACCGATAGTGTCGCTGGGAGATATTGTGCACAATGCGGCGGAGGTCGCGAGGCTGGAGGGATTGGGGATGGAGACCGCGCCGGAGGGGACGGATCTACGAGACCTGGCGGGGAGGCGGGCACTGGTGAGGGCGCACGGAGAACCACCGGCAACGTACGAGGAAGCAGAGGAGCACGGGGTGGAGTTGGTGGATGCAACCTGTCCGGTGGTGGCAGCATTACAGAAGACGGTAGCCGAAGCGTGGGAGGCAATGAGAAGGGTCGGAGGGCAGGTGGTGATATTCGGGAGAGCGGGCCACGCGGAAGTAAGGGGCCTGACGGGGCACGCGGAAGGCGCGATAGTGATAGAGGGCGAAGCGGATTTGGAGCGGGTCGATTTCGGGAAGCCGATATACCTACTGGCGCAAACAACAGCGAGCCTGGGAGAGTTCAGGCGGCTGGGGGCGGAGATGAGGCGGAGGACGGAGGAAGCAGGAGGCGAGGTGGAGATTCACGACACGGTGTGTCGTCAGGTGGCCGACAGAGAAGAACGGCTGGCGGAGTTCGCGCGAAGGCACGATGTGTGTCTGTTTGTGGCCGGAGCGAAGAGCTCCAACGGGCGGGTACTGTTCGAAGCGGTGAAGGGAGCCAACCCGAGAAGCCACAAGATCGAGGGTCCGGACGATGTGAGGGGAGAATGGCTGGATGGAGCGGACTCGGTGGGAGTGTGTGGTGCGACATCTACCCCGCGGTGGCTGATGGAACAAGTTGCAGAAAAAATATGCTGTTAGAGAGATTTTTGAGGTATGTGGCGGTGGACACGACCGCGAATCCGGCCGTCGAAGCCAAGCCGACGAGCCCCGGGCAGTGGGAGCTACTACGGATGCTGGAGGGCGAACTGAAAGAGATGGGAGCAGCGGAAGTGGAACTACACGAAGAGGGATATTTAACCGCGACGATACCGGCTTCGCCTCAGGAGGAAGGCGCGGGTAAGGGCAGGGAGCCGGTGATAGGTTTTTTGGCGCACGTGGACACTTCGCCCGACGCGCCGGGAGCAAACATCAAACCGCAGATACACGAGCGGGGAGGAGAGACCATAATAACCAGTGACGGGACGACACTACTGGGAGCGGACGACAAAGCGGGAGTGGCAGAGATTATGACCGCAGCCCAAATCTTACTCGGCCCGGAAGCGCCGCCGCACGGAAAGATAAGGCTGGCGTTCACAACGGATGAAGAGATAGGTCGGGGAACGGAGGGGTTCGATGTGGAGAGGTTCGGAGCGGACTGGGCGTACACGCTCGACGGAGGGCCGCTGGGAGAACTGGAGTGGGAAAATTTCAACGCAGCCGAAGCGCGGGTCGAGATAGAGGGCAGGAGTGCCCATCCGGGAGATGCGAAAGGAAAGATGGTGAACGCAACGCGAGTGGCCGTTGAGATAGATGGAGCGCTACCGGCGGGCGAGAGGCCCGAAACGACGAGCGGGAGAGAGGGGTTTTATCACCTGATGAGGGTAGAGGGAACGGTCGAGCGGGCAAGTATGCAATACATTATCCGAGATCACGACAGAGAGAAGTTCGAGGCACGAAAGCGGGTGTTGGCCGAGGAGGTGGCGAAGCATCAGGGAGCGAGAGTGACGATAACAGATCAGTACTACAATATGAGAGAAGTACTTGAGCGCCATCCCCACGTAGTGGAGCGGGCAAGGAGAGCGATGCAGGCAGCGGGAGTAGAACCGGTCGAAAAACCGATACGAGGAGGAACCGACGGAGCGCGCCTGTCGTGGGAAGGGCTACCCTGCCCCAATCTGTTCGCGGGAGGAGAAAATTTCCACAGTCTGAAAGAACTAACTAACCTGAATACTATGAAAAAAGCAGTCGAAACAATCCTGGGCATCGCCCGGCGGGGAGCGTTACTCGTGGCCGCCATTGCGGTCGCAACACCACTTATGGCAGCAAAACCAAAACAAACACAAACCGACAGAGAGTACTGGGCCGAACAAGCGTACAAGCTCTCGAAGCCGATTCTGGAACCTATGAGCCGCGGCGAACTGAGGGAAACGATGCCGATGGGGTACAGCCCGACGTGGGATGGGCGCGACCCGGATGTGGCGTGGATGGAGGCGTTCGGGCGACTGATGGCCGGAATAGCACCGTGGATAGCGTTACCAGACGACGGAACCCCCGAAGGAGCAATGAGAGCCGAACTGAGGGGCTATGCGCTGAAGAGCTATGCGAACGCGGTCGATCCGGAGAGTCCGGACTATCTGGGCTGGAGGACGACGAGTGCGCAGGTGCTGGTCGATGCGGCGTATGTGGCGAACAGTCTGATGAGGGCCCCGGAAGCGCTGTGGGAACCGCTGGATGAGGTGACAAAAGCGAGGTATGTGGCCGAGTTCCGGCAACTGATGAGAATACCGGCGTGGTACAACAACTGGATACTGTTCAGGGCGATGATCGACGCGCTCCTACTGATGGTGGGAGAGGAGCACGATGCGCATTCGTTGTATTTGAGTGTGGCAAAGGTGGGCGAGTGGTATGTGGGAGACGGGTGGTACAGCGACGGACCGGAGTTCTCGCTCGACTACTACAACAGCTATGTGATACACCCGATGATGGTCGAAACAACCGAAGTGATGACGGCAAAGAAAGCCCGCCTACCGCTGACGCACGACTTGGCGCTGAGGAGGATGCAGCGCTACAATGTGCTACTGGAGAGGCTGATCTCGCCCGAAGGAGCATACCCCCCGATGGGACGCTCGATTACGTACAGGATGGGAGTGTTCCAGAGTCTGGCACTGTCGGCGTGGAAGTATGGACTACCGGAAAGGCTGACCAACGGAGGAGTGAGAAGTGCGCTGACGGCGGTGATGCACAGGCTGTTCGACTCGGGAGCGGTATATAACTCTGCCGGCTATCTGGTCTTCGGCTTCGCGGGAGAACAACCCGACATCGCCGACTACTACACCAACACGGGAAGCTTGTATATGACCTCGCTGGTGTTTCTACCGTTAGGACTACCGGCCTCGGCACCATTCTGGACAGACCCGGCAGAAGCGTGGACGGCAAAGCGGGCCTGGGCAGGAGAACCCTTCCAGAAAGACTATCACGAATCGGTAATGAAGTAATGCGAGTATTGGTTGCGGTGACGGGAGCCAGCGGGGCGGGGTATGCGAAGGGAGTGCTGGAGAGCCTGCTGGAAGGAGGTGTGGAGAGAGTGGGGCTTATTGTGAGTCCCAGCGGTGCGGAGGTTGCAGCTTGGGAAGGGGTGGTGTTGCCGGGCTCCGAGGGGGGCGAGCATTTTCCGGGCGCGAAACGGATCGAGCGGTTTGAGCCGGATGACTTGTGGGCCTCCCCGGCGAGCGGGTCGGCGAGGTGGGACGCGATGGTGGTGGTGCCCTGCTCGATGGGAACCGTGGGCCGACTGGCGGCGGGAGTGAGCGGAAATCTGATAGAACGGGCCGCCGATGTGATGCTCAAAGAGGGCCGACGGCTGATACTCGTGCCGAGGGAAACACCGCTCAGTCTGATACACTTACGCAACCTCACCACGCTGGCCGAAGCAGGAGCCGTCATATTGCCCGCCGCGCCGAGTTTCTATTCGCGGCCGGAGAGTGTAGAGGCGGTGTGCAAAACCGTAACAGAAAGAATTTTGACGCGACTCGGCATCGACCGACCGCGCTACGAATGGGGAAAAAAGGACTGATTATGAAAAGATTATTGTTGATTTTGGGTCTCGCGGCGCTGGTGGCGTGCGGGGCCCGGGGTGGCCGCAGGGGCGGCGAGAACGAGGGGTACAAGTATGAATCACAAGGCGCTCAGTATGAGCTGGTTGTAGTGGCCGATCATCCGGAGTGGAGCGGGCCGGTGGGCGACACGCTGAGGGCTGTTTTGGCAGCGAGATTCCCGATGGTCAACCGCGAGGAGACGATGTTCACGCTGTTGAGGGTGCTGCCGGAGGGCTTCACAAAGTTTGTACCGAGGCATCGCAACATTCTGATAGTCAATGTCAACCCTGAGGTGACCGAGGCTACTTTGGGTATGGCGGCCGATCGATGGGCGCGACCGCAGGTGGTCTTGACAGCCACGGCACCGAACGAGACCGCGATGCTGGAACTGCTGGGTGAGCGGTTGGACGACATTGTGCTGGTGCTGGAAGCGGCGGAAAAGGATCGCGATGTGGCTGATGCACAGGGGCATACCCCCGCGGCAATCGCAGAACTGGTGAAGGCCAAATTCGGGATCGAGATGGGAACCGGCCCCGCATACACAGTGCGCGACGACAGCGAGGGATTCCTGTGGATGTCGTACGAACTACCGCGTTCGAGCCAGGGAATCGTCATCTATACCTATCCGTTCAGCGGTTCGACCGACCTGAGCAAGGAGGCGCTACTGGCGAGGCGGGACGAGTTCGCGGCGCGGATACCGGGCGAAAATCCGGGCTCGCATATGGCAACGGACAGGGAGTATACGGAACTGGTTTACAAGAAGATAAACGGCCGTCAGTGGGCCGAACTACACGGATTTTGGAACGTGCGCGGCGACTTTATGGGCGGCCCGTACACCAACTATTCGACAGTCGTCGCGGGCCCGGACGGAAGTCCATCACACGTACTGGCGATCGACCTCTATGTCTATTCGCCAGACCCGAGGCTATCGCAGAGAAACTACATCCGCCAGCTGGAGCACTATGTGCACACGGTGAAGTTCTAAAGGGCGGGCTGGAGGCTCGCTAAATGCCGTTTTCAGCAAAGCTGTAAGCGCCTGAGCGAGAGACGATAACGTGGTCCAACACGCGGATGTCGAACAGGGCTGCGGCGGTGCGAACCGTGTCTGTAGTGGTGATGTCCTCGGGCGAAGGAGCCGCGACGCCGGAAGGGTGGTTGTGAACCAAAATGAGCGACGGAGCAAGCAACTCGACCGCCCGTTTGACGATCAGGCGGTGGTCGACAACCGTCCCGCCAACCCCGCCCTGACTGACGCGAAGACGGTCGATCACCCGTCCGGCCGATGACAAAAACAGAACCCAAAACTCCTCGCGAACAAGGTCGGCCAGAGGTGCGAACAGATGAAGAACGTCCTCGGTCGAGGTTATAGTGTTGATTTCGAGCGCTTTTTCGTTGGCTTTTTCGGCCTCGACCCGGCGGCCAAACTCAGCCGCAGCAACCAGAGCCGAAGCACGCAGGGTACCCATACCGCCAAGTCGGCGCAGTCGTGAGATATCCGCAGAAGCGAGAGCAGAGAGGGTGTTTCGGCGGGGAGCGGGGGGTGTGCGGGAGGTGAGTGGGGAGGCGCCGGGGGCCGTGCGTGGAGACGAGGCGCCGGGGGTTGCGGTCGAGGCTTCGGAAAGGATTTTTTCGGCCAATTCGAGCACCGAACAGGTGTCCGTGCCCTCGCGAAGAATCAGTGCCACGAGCTCGGCATCCGAAAGGCGCTCAGCCCCGGAAGTCAGAAGTTTTTCGCGTATCTCTCTGGCAGTCTTCGCCATAACCATTTTGTCAAAGCCTGTCGACAGCTTCGAGGAACCAGTCGCCGGCTTCGTCCGAAAAGGCACCCCAGACGGTGCAGGCGGCGTGTTGTTCGGCCTGTTTTTTGGTATCGCCGACGCCGTGGCCGACCTCAATCCCGTCGACCATCACGGCCGAACGAAACACGGGCCGCTGGGAGGTGTAACGCTCGTCGTGCGCGGTAGCGAAAGTGATCGTCTGGCGGTTACGCTGACACCACTCGATGAGGCGGCTTTTGTAATCGGTCTCGGCGGCGATGAGTTCTTCGAGGTTCAGGTGGCGGACGAATAAGCGGTTGATCAACACGCGATTAGTCCGTTCATAACCTTGATCGAGGTAGAGAGCGCCGATCATCGCTTCGAGCGCGTCGCCGTTGATGTGTTTCTGAATGCTGGAGCCGTTCGTATGGCGAATGATGTGGCGGTCGAGGCCGATAGATTCGGCCAAGGTATTGAGTGTGGTACGGTTAACAATCTTGGAGCGGAGGCGAGTGAGTTCGCCCTCGTCGGCCCGCGGAAAAGCGATGAAGAGATAGTCGGAAGTGATAGCCTCGAGGATCGCATCACCCAGGTACTCAAGGCGTTCGTTATTGAGCTGGGTTCCGTCTGCCAGGCAAACAGACGCCGAGCGATGCATCAGCGCCAGCTTATAGAGCTCGATGTTTCGCGCGTGAACACCGAATATTTCCCTAATGAGGCGGTAATACTCTTTGTCCCTACTATGATACCGATGAACCAGCGATACGATCTGTATCGGAAACATAGGTTAGATTTTTTTGAATATCACCGACGAATTGTGCCCCCCGAAGCCGAAAGTGTTTGACATTGCGTAGGTTATGTCGCGCTTCTGGGCTTTGTTCGGAGTCAGGTTGAGCTTTGGGTCGATGGCAGGATCGAGGTTCGCCAAGTTGATCGTAGGCGGGATCACGCCCTCGGTGAGGGCCATAATGACTGCTTGGGCTTCGACGGCTCCGGCGGCACCGAGCAGGTGGCCGGTCATCGACTTGGTAGCCGAGATGTTCATCTTGTAGGCGTCCTCGCCGAAGAGTTTTTGGATCGCCATAAGTTCCGGCCCGTCGCCCGCGGGGGTCGAGGTACCGTGAACATTGATGTACTCTATATCGCTGGTCTTCAGTCCCGCATCCTGCAACGCCATCCGCATCGCCAACATCGCCCCTTTACCTTCCGGGTGAGGAGCGGCGTAGTGGTATGCGTCACCCGAGCAACCTCCGCCGACGACTTCGGCGTAGATTTTAGCGCCGCGGGCCTTGGCGTGCTCCAACTCCTCGAAGATCAGGGCGCCGGCGCCTTCGCCGATCACGAAACCGTCGCGGTCGACGTCGAACGGCCGGGAAGCGGCCTTGGGGTCGTCGTTACGGGTCGAAAGGGCCTGCATAGAGTTGAACCCACCGACGGCAGCCTCGTTAACCCCGGCCTCGGAACCGCCCGTGACGATGATGTCGGCAACGCCGCGCCGGATCCAGTTAACAGCGTCTATCATAGCGTGGTTAGCCGATGCGCAAGCCGAAACGGTACAGTAGTTGGGCCCCATAAAGCCGTATTTCATAGAGATATAACCGGCGGCGATGTCGGGGATCATCATAGTGATGAAGAAGGGCGAGAAGCGCGGAGTACCGTCGCCGAGGGCGAAGGCGCGTGCCTCCTCAAAAAAAGATTTGAGCCCCCCAATACCGGAGGCCCAAATCACACCAGCCCTTTCGGGGTCGACCTTCTCCAGATCCAGTCCCGAGTCTTCCATCGCCTGGGCCGCAGCCACGAGGGCGAACTGGGTAAACAGGTCGTAACGGCGCACCTCTTTACGGTCGAAGTGCTCCCCCCCGTCGTAGTTTTTGACCTCGCAAGCGAAGCGGGTCTTGAATTTTTCGGCGTCGAATCGCGTAATGGGTCCTGCGCCGCTTACGCCGTTCTGCAAATTACGAAAGTACTCACCGATCGTATTGCCGAGCGGGTTCAGCGTGCCCAAACCCGTGACTACCACTCTTCTTTCCGCCATCTCTTTGTATCTTTGTTACTTCGTTTTCTCCTCGATGTAGGTGATTGCGTCGCCCACGGTGGTGATCTTTTCGGCGTCTTCGTCGGGGATTTGGATGGAGAATTCTTTTTCGAACTCCATAATCAGTTCCACGGTGTCGAGCGAGTCGGCACCCAGATCGTTGGTGAAGCTCGCTGCGGGAACGATTTCCGCTGCGTCGACAGCGAGTTTGTTCTTGATGATGTCGACTACTTTCGAAGATACGTTAGACATGATGTGTTAAGTTTTGGTTAAACAAAGGTTTCAGTAAAATTTGGGGCAAAGATAACACATTTTTATTACTTTTGGCAATTCAAACCCACTTTTTGCATTTCAGACTATGACGAACATCGGAATATTCGCTTCGGGATCAGGCACTAACGCCGAGAAGATCATCGCCCATTTCGCAGACTCGAACGTCGGAAGGGTGGTTTTACTCGCCTCGGACAACCCCGCGGCGGGAGCATTGCAGCGGGCGGAGAGGCTGGGGGTTCCGACGGCCGTTTTCTCACGGACAGAGTTCGCCGAAGGGGAGGCGCCGTTGGCTGCTTTGCGGGCCGCGGGGGTCGATTATCTGGTGTTGGCGGGTTTCCTGCGGTTGGTTCCGGCCCCTATTCTGGAGGCCTACGGCGGGCGGATCGTCAATATCCATCCGTCGCTGCTGCCAGCTTACGGCGGGCGCGGGATGTATGGGGCGCGAGTTCACGAAGCGGTTCTGGCGGCGGGCGAGCGGCAGAGTGGCATCACGATCCATCGGGTGAACGAGCGCTACGACGAGGGCGACATACTTGCGCAGTTCACCTGCCCGGTGCTGCCCGACGACACACCCGAAACGCTCGCCGCAAGGATCCACGCCCTGGAGCACGAACACTTTCCGAAAACCATCGAAAAAGACATACAGAGATGAGACTGCTTTTGATTTCCAATTCGACAACCCCTGGCCAACCATATCTGGGGTGGCCGAAAGAACACATTCGTGAATTTTTGGCGAGCGCGGCTTCGGCGGCGAGCAGGCCGGTTCGGCGTGTGGCGTTTGTACCCTACGCAGCGGTGACGTTCAGCTACGATGAGTATGAGGCGCGAGTGCAACGAGCGCTCGATGGTCTGGGGCTGGAGATTCGCGGAGTGCACAGGGAGGCCGATCCAGCGGCGGCTGTGAAGGCGGCGGACGCAGTGATGGTCGGCGGAGGAAACACATTTGCCTTACTGGCGCGGATGCAGGAACAGGGGCTGGTGGAGGCGATACGGAAGGCTGTGTTGGGCGGCGGCTCGGCGGGCGGGGGGGGGCCGGGGGGCCGTATGTGGGCTGGAGCGCGGGGAGCAACGTTGCCTGTCCGACGATCCGAACCACGAACGATATGCCGATCATTGAACCGGTGAGCTTTGCGGCCTGCGGACTGGTGCCGTTCCAGATCAACCCGCACTACTTGGACGCCCATCCGGACGGCCACGCGGGCGAAACGCGCGAACAACGAATCGAGGAGTTTCTGGCCGCCAACCCGGGAGTGCGGGTCGCGGGCCTGAGGGAGGGGTGTTTGCTAAAGGTGGAGAGTGCGACGGGCGCGGAGGCGGGGATCTCGCTCACTTTGGTCGGCCAGCGCCCGATGCGGATTTTCCGCCACGGCGATGCTCCGCGCGAGGTCGAGCCCGGTGGAGATTTGAGTTTCCTGCTTGGCTAAGGGGCTCGGCACCGCTGCGGGCAGCCTGCGGAAATAAAAAACCGAGGGGATTTTTGTGGCTACCTGTTCCGACGGGACCTGACGGTGTACTCAAATTTAATCATAACCATTCCACATCAGGCGGCGTCCTCGGAATCCCCTCGGGGGGAGCAGCGGTGACTGCGCCAAAAAAACAAAAGCCTGAGGAATAAAAAAAGGCGCAGTCACCAAATCTCCGACTAACAGGTCTTGAGAACCTCACCTCGAAAGATTGTACTACGCCCGAAGCCGTTATAGCAGAATACTATAACGTACTTCGAGTTCGCAATCTTTTCCCGAGGTTCAAACCCGTCTTCGAAAAGACGGTCTCAAGTTCGTTAGTCGAGCAAAAAATTGTTACTCTTAAAACTGGTACAAAAATATAAAAAGTTTTCTAAAAAGCCACGCCCGAGCGCGGTTTTTCACACAAAAACTACTCGGCGGGGTTATACCCGGCGGCGACCAGCAGGTTGTACCACTGGATGATTTTGCGCATATCGGAGGTGTGGACGCGGTCGGGGTCGTAGTCGGGAACAGCGGCAGCGAAGGCGGCAGTGATAGCAGACTCGGGCTCCTTGTGGCCGACGGAAGGTGCGCCGTCGAGAGCAGCGAAAAGAGCCGCAAATATCTCACTCAGAGGGCGATCCTCGCCGGTGGTGAATACGGTGATGTCTGTCATACCGCTTACGCGGGCGTTGGCGGGAACGACCATACGGCGACCCTCAGTGAGGCTCTCGACGATCACTCCGCGGGTACCCTGGGCAACGAACCGCCACAGTCCGGGTTGTCCGGCGACGGCCAAAATTTCTTTCAATTCCATAAACGAATAGTTTCAAAAAAAACGCCACGTTGCGCAGCCCTAGTCCGGGTTACACATCGCGGCGTTAGGTGTGCGCCCCTCGTTCAGCCCCTTACTCCGCGAGAGGGGATACGCTGACGTAGGATTTGCCGGCTGATTTTTTGACGAATCCGACTGTTCCGTCGACCAGTGCGAACAGAGTGTGGTCGCGGCCCATTCCGACGTTTTCGCCCGGGTTGTGGACGGTACCACGTTGGCGGACTATGATGTTACCGGCCTTGGCGAACTGTCCACCGAACAGTTTGACACCGAGGCGTTTGCTTTCGCTTTCGCGGCCGTTCTTGGACGAGCCGACTCCTTTTTTGTGTGCCATTCTCTCTTCCTCCTTACGCGACTAAGTTAACGATCTCGACCTGTGTCAGACATTGTCTGTGGCCGTTGAGTTTTTGGTAGCCTTTGCGGCGTTTCTTCTTGAATACAAGGACTTTGTCATCCTTGAGGTGTTTGAGGATTTTAGCCTCCACGCGAGCGCCTTGAACCACAGGTGCGCCCACCTTAACCTGACCGTCGTTGTCTGTCAGCAGTACCCGGTCGAAGCTCACGGGGGCGCCTTCGGCACCCTCCAGACGGTTTACATAGAGCTTCCTTCCCTTCTCAGCCTTAAACTGTTGTCCTGCTATTTCTACGATTACATACATAGTGTTGATACACAATTGGGGTGCAAATGTAAGACAAATTTTGGTATGTGCAAAATTTTTTCTATTTTTGGGGATATGGAAGATGGAAAATACCTGACCGGGGCCCAGCGAGAGTTGCTGATTCCGAGGGCATACGAGGCTGCGTTGAGGGGCGGAGCGGCGATTATGGAACACTACGGCCGACGAGACAAGGCGCTGGACGTGGACCTGAAGCGCGACCTGAGCCCCATAACCGAAGCCGATCGGGCAGCCCATCGTGCGATCCGCGAGTGGCTGGGGCCTATGAGGGTGCCGGTACTGAGCGAGGAGGGGCGCGAGATGAGGTTCGACGAGCGGCGGGACTGGGAGATGTTCTGGCTGGTGGATCCGCTGGATGGCACGCGCGAGTACATCAAAGGCACGGGCGAATTCACGGTTAACATCGCGCTGATGGTCGACCACAGGCCCGTGGTTGGGATCATCTTCGTGCCTGTGCTGCAAAAGATCTATGTGTGTGAAAAGGGCCACGGCTCATTCGTCCGCTCGGGGGTTGCGCCCGATGCCGCGGCCGGAGGGCTTTCGTGGAGGGATGTCTTCGAGGGGGCTTCGCGTTTGCCACTGTCTACCGAGGTCGGGTCGCCGTTGCGAATCGCCGTTTCGCGGTCGCACCCGTCGCCCGAAACCACCGCTTATGTTGCCGAGATTCAGGCCCGATTCCCGGGAGCGGTCGTGATAGAGCAGGGCTCGTCGTATAAGTTCGGGTTGCTGGCCGAGGGGGCCGTGGATTGTTACGTTCGCGCCTCGCCGACCTACGAATGGGACACCGCCGCGGGAGAAGTCATACTATCAGAGACGGGCGGCACGACATCATCGCTACCGGAGCTGGAAAAATTCGCATACAACAAGGAGTCGCTGCTGAATCCGTGGTTCGTCTGTCGGAGCGGGAGTTTTCAGGAATCTTAAGCAAGAAAAGTAGTTAAAAATTTGGTTTTTCATTAGAAGTTTATTATCTTTGCCGCCATAGGTGCTGTTATGGCAATTCCCCAGCTGGCCAAGTTTTTGGCAGGGAATTTGATGATTAGCGGTGGAAACCGATAAAAGTAATAAAGATTATGATACGCTTAGACAACATCCAGAATCACGCGCTCAAGAAGCGCGTGGAGGCTTACGAGTACCTTAGTAATCATAAAGATGGCACGAAAAGCGATATTGAATCTGAAATTACCCCAAAACTGTTCGAAGAGTTCTGCCGCATTGGATACGTTCAAGCCGGTATGGACGGGAACTGGAACGAACGGTGGCAGATCACGGATTTTGGGGAGTCCCAAATTAAAGCATACAGAAAATTCCTTGATAAAGAGCGAGAGCTCGATGACCTTCTTGTTCGCTACGGCATAGCGTAACCGCCTTTTTTCTTATGGCTCATAAATATTGTACCTTTTGGTATCCCACCATATACCATAAGGAATTGGAATGTTTTTACCTTGAAGGCCACCGCCTCTCACGGGTTATTTCAGACAGAGGTATAACGTATACGTTGCATATAGTCCGCGACGCCAGCGAAAATCTTATAGTGACATCGGAATTTGATTCGAAGTCGGCTTCAACTCCATTCACGGTTGTTTTAGAGAAGACTTCGAATCGTCGGAACGGGTTTGTTCAGTATCGATTTGATACCGATCCGATCCCTGTGGGGCTCTACGATAAATTCAAGACTGTTTTGCGTCGCGATGTATATCATCTAGCCAAGGATTTTTACCACGAGCACGAAGCGAATCGGGGAGAAAAGACCAGAGATGCCGCACTGTGGGCAGTGGTGACAGACACTCCGCTACCTCTTAATGCTATCGACAATCAGTTTCTAACAAGTTATCTAACCGACTATTGTGAAATTTTCAAAGATTATGCAGAAGACATCTCGCACCTGAACTATCTGGCACAAAACAGTGAAGAAAAAATAAAGTTGTTTGAGAATTATCTCAAACAACATCCGAAACTGTCCTCGAAAAACAAGAAGATTATCCAAACGGCAATCAATAATCAGTGGGATAAATATATTCCCGATCTATGTCTGGAAGTCAACAAATTGTGCGAGAATGCTCTCATAGAATACACCTACTGTAAAACACTGCTCTGTTCCAAATATAACGGTTCATTTCACCCCACCGTTCCTTCTCCGCTGACTTCGTTTAAGACGGAGTGTCGACAAGGGATTCTTAACATCCGTAATTCGATCCGTTATATCGAAAATATCAAGTTCAGAAATCAGAACCGAGTAAGTCAGCAGATTCAGCGCCAAATAGGGCTTACCCGACAGGCTCTGGACCAGGGCGAAAAGGCAGGGAAAATCAGTATCCTACTTGGATTAGGCGGTGTTCTTTTGGCGCTTATTTTCGGAGGAGCAATGTTCCTTCCTGAAGAGAAAAGTTTTCAAAACCACTGGGTAGTGATCTGGGTAGCTTTACTGGGAATCGTGATTTTATTTTTAATATTCAGCTATCTACACATCAACTGCAAATACCGCCTAAAAACCAGAGACTGACTCTGACAATTTTTACCCGATAAGCCCCAGCACCGCCTCGCGGATCGAGATCAGGCCAACAACATCGGCCAGGCAGAACAGAACCACAACCACGACGAACCAACGAAGGAACCTCGTCCCCCAACCGATCGCGTAATGCGACGCAAGGAAAGCCCCGATCATATTGCCAACCCCGTGGACGAGCCCGAAACCCCAACTCACGTCGCCGTTCCAGACGAAAACAGCCAGCGAGAACGGGATCGCAAGCAGGATTACGAAGTTCTTTAGCACGTTACTGCGAACAATGTTCATCCCCAGCAGCCCCATCGTACACATAAGAATAATGTACCCCGTGCCGACGAAGATGTAGCCGCTATAAACCCCAACGGCCGCAAAAGCAATGTAGTGCAACAACCCGATACGCCGCACCTCCCCCCCGGGGCGCTTGTGCAACTTCCCGCCGAAAACCGTAAAAATCAACACCAAAACCATCACCACAGCGAGACAGACCTGAAATACCGCGGCGGAGATCGTTGCGGCTATCTGGGCCCCGAGGATCGTCCCGGCAATGGTCGGCACCCCGAGCCGCAGTCCCTCCCCCCAGTCGATCATCCGTTTGCGGGTGAAAGTAGCTGTGGACGACAGGTTTTGCATCAGGATCGCCACACGGTTCGTACCGTTGGCCATCTGGACAGGCAGCCCGAGGGCCATAAAGATAGTGAGCGAAATGGCGCTACCACCACCCGCCAGAGTGTTGATGAAACCCACCAGCAGGCCCGAGCCGAGAAGTATGAGAACGATGGTCAGCGACATAGGAAGGAGCACAAAAGTAGTAAAAAAACCGTACATTTGCAAAATGATTTCAGCAGGACGGTACCACAATTTGCGAGTAGGGCGAATCGCAACGCCGGGACTTTATTTGACCGAAGCTGCGGGCCTCGAGGATGGGGCCGCGGAGGTTTTGTTGCCCAACCGGTTCGTGTCGATGGCCGACAAGCCGGGCGACGAGAAGCGTGTGTTCGTCTACCACGATTCGGAAGATCGGCTGGTTGCCACGACCGAGACCCCGTTGGTGACCGTGGGAGGGTTCGCGGCGCTGAAGGTCGTCGACCGCACCGACCACGGGGCGTTCCTCGATTGGGGCTTGATGGCCAAGCACTTGTTCCTGCCGAACCGCAACCAGCAGGGGGGCGTGGTGGTCGGACGTCCTGTGTTCGTGTATGTCTACGAGGACTCGGTGACGGGCCGGGCCGTGGCGACTATGAAGCTCGGTGGGGTGGTTTCAAACTCCGAGATCTCCGTCCGACCGGGCGATGCGGTTTCGTTCGTGGTGGCCTCACGCGGCGAGGTCGGGTGGAGGGTGGTCATCACCGGGTCGGCTGGTGCGGC
>QMCD01001063.1_pt1 | contig 17719 bp, 14 predicted proteins | sample 1821841 | NCBI WGS metagenome assembly QMCD01 (sample SAMN01991225, study PRJNA193472) | Termite gut metagenome, whole genome shotgun sequencing project. | isolation source: worker | host: Macrotermes natalensis
CCGCGATCACTGCGGGAGACCCCGATGCGGCGGCAGACGCCATGCGCGCACACTACGTAAGCGGCAGGGAGAGCGCCGTCATGTCCTTCCCCACGAACGGCGCATAGAACGACTAATTCGAACGGACAGGATAATCCAGGCATCGCGTAACCGTAGACACCTCGGTTCGGTCAGTTCGGTCATTTTTTTATCTATCGACAAAGAAAGAAGCGAACATCCTCTCCGGAGTCGAGGACAACTGCGGGTCTTTTATGCCGCTTTCTGGGATCCTTTAAAGAAGTGCGTCCTGATAGCGAATAATACGCATATCAGCGTTATCACGAGAAATCCCAACGAAATTGGGCGGATTACAAACGTCGACCAATCCCCTTTGGAAATGGACAATGCCTGCACCATATATTTTTCCAATGGCCCCCCTAAAAGGAACGAGATCGCCAGCGTACTGACGCTGAATTTATGTTTCTTTAAATTATAGCCCAAAATACCGAAGGCAAGGCTGACATACACGTCAAACATGCTGTTATTGATCGCGTAGGTGCCGATGAAACACAATATAATCAGGATCGGAAGCAAAATGTTCCGAGGAATCATGACCAGCTTCGCGAAGGGCTCGATCAACAACCGCCCAACAACCAACAGCAAAAAGTTTCCGATGATCAACGAAGCGAAGATCGTGTACATAATCTCTTTATTATCAATCATCAGCCTGGGACCTGGCCGCAGTCCCTGTACGGTTAACGCGCCGAGCAGGATCGCTGTGACGACATCCCCGGGAATTCCGAAGGTGAGAAGCGGCACGAGCGCACCACCATTGACGGAGTTATTCGCCGCTTCAGGCGCGGCAACACCTTCCAGTGCCCCTTTACCGAATTTTTCGGGGTGCTTGTTGGTTTTCTTTTCCACACCGTATCCTAGAAATGCTGCTACCGGCTGTCCTACCGCAGGCACCATACCGATAATGGTACCAATAACCGTTCCCTTTAAAATAGGCGGTATGATGCTCTTTAGGTCCTGCATCGACAAACCCGGTCCCCAATCCTTGGCGGTGCTGGCTTCCAAAGAAGTATTTTTGCGATCCAGTACCGCAGACAACACCTCGGAAAAAGCAAACAACCCAACGACAATGGAAACAAAGTTAAACCCGCTGCTCATTGCCAAAATACCAAAATTAAAGCGCCTGATGCCGAAGGCCGGATCCATTCCAACCGTTGAAAGAAAAAGGCCAATCCCCAGTGAAATAAACCCCTTGATAAAACTTCCTTCGCTTACGGTAGCCATAACGATCAAGCTGCACAGAATCAGGGAGAAGAAGTCAGCCGCCCCGAACAGAAGCGCCACCTTGCTGAGCGGCTCCATAACAAAAATAACGAAGACATCGGCAAGAAATTCTCCCGTGGCGGAGGCGATCAACGCGGCCAACAAGGCCTTTTTAGCAAAACCCTGTTTGGAAAGCATGTGTCCGTCAATTGCGGTTGCGACCGCCGCGCCAGTTCCGGGAACATTGATCAGAACGGCCGGAACCGATCCTCCCCACATCCCTCCTTTATACAGGCCAAGCAGGAAGGGGATGCCGATCAAAGGTTCCATAAAGAAGGTGAGGGGAACACAAATGGCCATTGCCATGGTGGTTGTAAGGCCCGGCATAGCGCCAAACCATCCCCCTACAGCAATTCCAACCACCATTGCCAATAGCGGCCCCATACTGAGTGCGCTTGCAAATCCGTTTATGATGCTTTGTAACATTGTTTTCACTCCATCCGCTTTTAAAATGAGCTAAAAGAACAGGGCGGTCCGCGGAAAAGGTATCTTCATGAGCATAACAAAAATGATATATACAAAGGCAGTCGCTCCCACTGTGATGGAGGCTGTCATAAGCCAGCTTTTGAGTCCGTAATAGCGCAGCAGGAAAACCAAAACGATAACAGTGCTCACAATATAACCAATATACATGACCATCACGGTATATGCCGCCCAGACAAAAATGCTGACCCAAAAGCCCACGTAATCCAAATGGTCCTCTTTTGGGGCAGTTTTAGCGGGTTTCTGACATCCATCCAGCCAAAGCATTACCCCACCGACCATGATGAAGATAATGCTCATATAAGGGAACATTTTATGCCCACCTGGAAGCGCATGTATAATGCCCCATCGAGCCTTTGCGTCTGGTATCTGCCAAGGAGCAATTGCCAGAAAAAGCAGTCCGAAGAAAAAAACAGCCAACCCTTGCTTGCATTCCGCATTTTTTATGAAATTTTTCATTGAAATTCCACCTTAACTAACTACAATTGCCGACACCGTACGGCGTCGGCAATTGTAATTAGTGGAGTTTTTATTTTGTTTCCGTTTCGGTAAGCAAATTTTTGAAATACTCAGTTTCGGTGTCCCAGAATTGCCCGAAGTCTGTGTGGTTCATGTAGCCAACGCTCTCATCCATTCTTGCAAGCAGTTCAATAAATTCCGGATCTTCGCACATCTTTTTAAAAGCTTGGTCAAGTTTTTCGACTATTTCTTGCGGAGTGCCGGCCGGAGCTAAAACACCGCGCCACATCGACCATTCCATATCATAGCCCAGGTCAGCAAAACAAGGCACATCGGGATATTGGGGCAGCCGGGTCATTGAGCTGACCACCAAAGGAACCAGCGATCCGTCTTTCGTGAGATCAACGATATCACTTGCGAACGCGCCGCATAATTCAACCTGTCCGCCCAGAACCGCCATTTCAGGCTCAGAGCCAGACATCGTTACGTTGTTGAGCTGTATCCCGGCGCTTCTCTGGAAAATCTCCATGCACATGTGCCCAGAGTTAAACATACCCCCCGTAGCGAAAGAATATTTGCCGGGGTTTTGTTTAGCGTCCTCAATAAGCTCCTGGACAGTTTTCCACCCATCTTTACCTGTTACGACCATAGACGAGCTCTTATTGAGCAGAAAAACCGGAACAAAAGAGTCTCTGTTATAAGGAAGGTCCTCCATGAGCGGCACGATGGTGGTCGGCCCATTACTGCCGAATGTAAGCGTATATCCGTCGGGTGCGGCTTGCGCGCCGTAAGTCGCGCCAACCGCGCCGCCGCCGCCCGGCTTGAGTTCAACGATAAGCGGCTGACCCAAATATTTAGGCGCGATTCTTTCCATAAGGCGCGCGTGCGCGTCGTGAGAACCGCCTGCCCCAAACGGCAAAACAAGTGTGATGGGCTTGTTCGGATAATCGGCGTAGTCGTCGGCAGCCAACGCGATAGACGACGAGAAGGACAACAGGATAGCCACTACAAAAGCGAACAGCATTTTCTTGCTCATTATCCCAGAACCTCCTTTAAAAATAAGAAACTGAAACGATTAAAACTCTCTGTCTGCCCCCGCTGATACTCTGATGATCTGTTTGATAACCCCCTCCTGACATTATAAATTTTGTACTGCCTGATTGGAAATATGTTACACATTCGTTTACGGTTATAAGATCGTACTTCACGGCATCTCAAACGACACCCAAAACAAGCATCCAAGCGGGAATAACGACGATGCCAAGCACCGTCGTCGCCGCGATCAGCCGCGCGGCATAATCTCCGTCCATCCCCATCCCTTCCGCCATGAAGTATAAGCTGACAGCAAGCGGCATGGCGGAGGTCAACACAGCAACCCGCGTCATCTCCGGAGATATGCCAAACGCGATCATGCATCCCCACATGATGAGCGGGTGGATCAACATGCGGATCGTCGTGTCCGCCCAGGTGTCCCTCAGCATGTCCAATGGGTTCGAGAGGCGCATCCCCGCGCCGAGGAGAAGCAACGCGAGACCCGTCGCACCCGACGACAAAACCGCGAGGGATTGATCGAGGAACGTCGGAAGCGGCCTTGCCCACAGTATGGAGACTGCGATGCCGGAGGCACACGCGATGACAAGGGGATTTCGCGCGAGTCGCTTCAGAATTTTTACAAGCGAGCGCAAGGAGGTCGTTCCGGACAACCCAATCTCACCGGCGACGATGGAGAGCATCTGAAAACCAAGAATCGACGTTGCGAGGTAGATCGAAGCCAACTCTTCCCCTGTACGCCCCATCACAATGATGCAAATTGGGAGGCCGAGGTAGACGTTGTTGGAACGGATGGAGGAAAACATTGAGATCGCGCGTCTGCGTGGGTTGTCTCGGTTCAAGACACACTGCGTCAATAGCCAGACGAGTACAAGCGTTGCGAAATACCCCACCGTGATGGCAAAAAACAGGCTGTGCTCATTCATAATCCTCGCTCCTACGCCGAAAAGCGTCCGAAAGAGGAAGAGTGGCTGGATGACCCAGAATAGGATCTTCGTCAGCGACGCGACATCCGCGTCGCTGAAAAGGTTTATTTGTTTCAAAAAATAACCGGCCGAAACGCAAATCACAATGGGCAGTAGAAGTAGAATGATCTCCATGTCTTCACCAAGGACGAGCCGGGGTGTCACGCAACTCCAGACATCCCGGCTCGTTTTTTCAAGACGATCAGAGCCAACTCGCTCCGTCTTCCGCGCCTTTTACCATCTCCACGTAAGCCTTCATGACACCCGAGAGTTTGCGATCTGGCGGAGGCCCCAGCCTTTTGCGGCGCTCTGCTAGAACCTCGTCCGGTACATGGAGCATGAGCTTGTTGTCTTCAAGGTCGATTTCTATGATATCTCCATCCTCGACCAACGCGATCGGTCCGCCGATGTATGCCTCAGGCGTCACATGCCCGACGCATGGACCTCTTGTCGCACCGGAGAATCGACCGTCTGTGACCATCGCCACCGAAGTGTGCAACCCCATGCCGACGAGCATCGCGGCGGGGATTGAAAGCTCTCTCATGCCTGGGCCCCCCTTTGGTCCTTCGTAGCGGACAACCAGAACAGAGCCGGGCTCAACTTTCTTGCCGAGCAGATACTCGCGGACATCTTCCTCGGAGTTGAAGACAACAGCGGGCCCCTTATGTCGCATCATGGAGGGCTCGACTCCGGTCTTCTTGACGACGGAGCCGTTGGGCGCGAGATTCCCATGAAGAATGGAGAAGCAGCCGGCGGGCGCAAGCGGGGCGTCCGTGTCTCGGATGATTTCTCGATTCACGTGAATATCGCTCCTCTCGATCAGCTCCTGCAACGTGAAACCCATCACCGTCTCGGTATCAAGATCAAGAAAGCTCCGAATCGTGGACAGAACTCCAGGCACACCGCCCGCCTGGTGGAAATCCGTGATGTTGAACTGCGCCGACGGCTTGAATTTACCCACAACCGGGACAGAGGCTTGGATATTGTCGAACGTTTCAAGATCCATCGGCAACCCCAGCGCTCTGTAGATCGCCAGAATATGCAGAACGGCGTTCGTCGAACCACCGATGGCAGAAACATACTTGATGCCGTTTTGCAGTGTTGCGTCGTTCAGGAAGTTCGAGAATTTTTTTCGCTCATTAACAAGTGAAACGATGCGCTCTCCCATATCACGTGCCTGACGCAATTTGCCGGCGTCGTGGCAGAGCATCGTCGCCGATCCCCAAGGTGAAAGACCGACCGCCTCCAAGAATGTCCCCATGGTATTGGCCGTTCCCATCATTGAGCAGGTTCCCACGGAAAAGCACATGCGCTCCTGCCACCGGTGGAAAACCGTCTCGTCAATCGAGCCGTTGTTGAAGCGACCGATCGCCTCCTTGAGGTCAGGGGTCGTGTAGACGTTGCCCCCCTCTTCGTACGGCATCATAGCGCCCGCCGCAAGGAATATCGTCGGAAGGTTCAGCCGCGCTGCTGCGAGCAGCATGCCCGGAATAATTTTGTCGCACGAGGCGAGCATGACCATCCCTTCGAAGCCGTGCGCACGCACCATGCTCTCAATGGAACCCGCAATCAAATCGCGCTGCGGCAGGATGTAGTGCTGTCCCGGCCCTTGTGCCATGCCATCGCACGGAGCGGGAACGCTGAACTCGGCAGGTGCCCCCCCCGCCGCCCAGATTCCTTCGCGAACGCATTTTGCAAGTTCGGCAAGCGGTTTGTGGCCCGGGTTGACGTCCGTCCACGAGTTCACGATGACAATCTGCGGCTTTGCCAGATCAGCGGTGCGGTAGCCCACAGAGTGCATCAGACCGCAGTAGTACGCCTCGGTGATCTCCTTTTTTCCGCCGCGGCGTTTCGTTTCGTTCTCCATGTCCTTTCCCTCAATCATTTTCCTCAAGCCCTGAAGCTGACTCCGAAGAGTTCCTCGAAAACCTTGATCATAGCGCCCTTGTCCTCTTTGGCATATCCCTTTCTCAGCGCGGCCTGGTACGTGCCGGTCGCCGCAGAGAGAACAGGAAGCGGCAGACTCTCCATTGCGCTGATCTCGCTCGCGCTCACGAGATCCTTGTATGCGTTGCCGAGCGTATAACCATCCTGGAAGTTGTTCTTCAAAATCCGCGGCGCGAAAAACTCCGAGGCGAAGCTCCGCCCGGTGCCGGAGTTCACGATGCTGACCGTCTTCTCCGGATCGAGCCCCATCTTCTGTGCGAAGGGGAGGATCTCTGCGACCGCCGCGATGTTGATGTCGAAGAGGAGCTGATTGATCAGTTTCGTCAGTTGGCCGTTGCCGATCTTGCCCATGTACTGCACGTTTGTCGCGACACGCTCGAAATAGGGTTTCACGATCTCAAATGTCTCCTTGTCACCGCCGCACATGACGGCGAGCGTTCCTTCGACTGCGCGCGTTGCCATGCCAGAGACCGGCGCGTCTAAGAAGATCACGCTCTTCTCTTTGAGCTTGCGGTCGATTTCTATCGTCGTCGAGTACTTGATCGTACTCAGATCGACGATAATCTGTCCCGCCCGCAAGTTTTCAAACAATCCGCCTTCGCCGAAAAGCACAATCTCCACAACCCGGCTGTCGGGAAGCGAAAGGAAAATGATGTCGGCCATGCAGATGTCTTTGTAGGAAGCAGCAGGTGTCATTCCCTTTTCAGCGTATTGCTTGACGAGATCAGCTGAAATGTCGTGGATGATGACCTCTTCCTGTCCCTTCGACGCCATGTTCACAGCCATTGCCCCACCCATTATGCCGAGACCAATGAATCCAATTTTCTTGATTGTAGCCATACTGAGCACCTCCAAATTATTTTAAGAGCGCCATGGGATGTTCGCGCGCCATGGTTTGAATATCATTCTCCGTGAAACCAAGCTCCATCAGCTCGGTGATGTAGCGCCTGAACTGGATCGTCGGTTTCGGATTGATCACCTGTCCGCTGTCCGTCGAGATCATGCAATAATTGACGCCGATTTTCTTGATCGCATCTGCCAGAACGTTGACACCGAATGGATCGGCGACCTGCGGCGTCGTGTCGTTGTAGACGTGTTCCATGTAAGCGGCACCCGCATCAAGAATTTCCTTCATATTTTCATATGTGTAATGAACAAAGGACGCGAGCGGATGTGTAACAATAATTTTTTCGATGCCGCGCTTTTTTGCCGCCTTCGTTACAGCAAGCGCCTCATCAAACGAGACATGCCCAGTGCCGAGGATGGCCTTGTACTCTGCGACGAGGTCGAGGATATCGCAGACTTCCGAGCGCAGGCCGCCCTTCTCGTCGAGCAGATAGACATCCTTCTCGTTGTCACCGAGAATCTTGGCAAACATCGGGACATGCGATTTATGCTTGAGATACTCGCGTGAATGGATCGTCGGGAGCCAAATTTGTTTCGCGCCCATGATGAGAGACGCCTTCACGGCTTCAGAGTTTGCGCCGCCAACGTGGTTGTTGAGCGCGATGCCACCATAGACGCTGAAACCCGTCACCTTGGTCGCGATCGTCGCGCGATCCGCCGTGGTTGTTACGTGGTTTTTGAGCATGATGGCAGCCATTCCACAGTCGCGCGCATCCTCTGCAAGCTCAATGTCGTCCATCAGGCGAGGAAAAATATCCGGTCCCGAATGGATGTGAAGATCGATCAAGCCTTCGAGTACCTCAAAGCCTTCTTTTTTGCACTTCATTTTTTCTCCATCCTCCTCATGGGGTTATCATGCAAATCGCAGATAAAACACCCCTGACACGCCCTCGATTATTTTGCGGACGAGTTCTGTATGGCTACATATCTTCTCTAAAACATTGACGTTGATAATCCTTCCGAATCTTCGTGCGTGCCGTTCCGTCTTTGATGCGGCCTTATCGATGCACAGACCGCTTTTTCACGATTCCTTCTTGTTCACGCAATTTTTCGCGGTCTTGTGATCAAAAACGCACCGGCGAACGTCGCGATCAAGAAAAACACAACGATTGGACGCGACAGAAGTGCCGACAGATCGTCGCCGAAGATGATGACGGTGCGCACGAGACTGGTCTCCGTCATCTGCGTCAGGAGCGAGGCAATGACCATGGGCGCTAATGGTATGTTGAACTTTTTGAGCAGGAAACCGACAAAACCGAAAACGAACATCACCCGGACATCGAACCAACTGTTGTTGACCGCGAACGAGCCGATGACCGTGAGGATGAAGACAGTCGACGTAATAAGATAGGTCGGGATCTTCGTCACATAGGCCATGTATTTCGTCGTCGGATACATCATGACGAAGAGAAAGAAGCTCGCGATGACCATCCCGATGAGAAGCGCGTACATGATGTCCCCGTAGTCCGCGAAGAGCCGGGGGCCCGGACGCAACCCCTGAGCGATGAAGGCGCCCAGCAAAATGGACGAGATGACGTCGCCTGGGATACCGAACGTGAGAAGCGGCAAAAGTGCGGGGCCGTTGACGGCGTTGTTCGCGGCTTCCGCGCCCGCCACGCCCTCCAGCGAACCGTGACCGACCAGATCGGGCTCCTTGGAGAAGCGCTTCGCCTGAGTGAAGCCGAGGAAGGCCGCGATGGGCTGACCGACGCCGGGGACGGCTCCGATAAACGCGCCGATGATGGAAGAACGGCAGATCGCGGGCATACATTTTTTGATCTCAAACCAGTACAGTTTGTCGTCATCCGCCATCTTGGTTTGTGCTTTCTGCCCCTTGGATTTCGTCAAGATGGCCACCGCCTCGTCAAGAACAACCGAGAACGCGTATAGTCCAATCATAACCGATACGAAGTCGAGTCCCGCGGATAAATCCGGCGAGCCGAACGCAAAACGCCAACGCCCCCCTGTATCGACACCGACCGTACTGATGACGAGGCCGATCGCGAGCGAGAGCATCCCCGTTGAGTAGTCCTCCGTGCAGGAGAGCGCAACAATGATCAGACTGAACAGGAGAATCGCGAAGAGCTCCGCCGCGCCGAAGAGGAGCGCCAACTGCGTGGCCTGCGCGCCCAGAAAGAGGACAAGGATAGAACCGAATAGCTCGCCAATGAAGGAGGCGAAGATGGCCATCTGCAATGCGGCGCGCGCGCGCCCTTTCTGCGCCAGCGCATAACCGTCCGCAATCGTTGCGACGGCGGCGCCGGTTCCCGGCGTCGAGATGAGGATGGCCGGGATACTGCCGCCGAAGACGCCGCCCTTGTAAAGCCCCAACAGAAAGGGAATGCCGGTCAGCGGCGGCATGAAGAACGTCATCGGCACGAAGATCGCCATGCCCATCGTCGTCGTCAGACCCGGGATCGCGCCGACGATCGTCCCGATGAGAACACCGATGGCGAGCATAGCCAACGGCTTCACCTGCATAATGAGGGAGAGACCCTCAAGCATATCATTATAATTCAACTGAATAACCCCCTTGTGTCTCTACTGGTTCCCACTACGGCAGAGCCACGTAAAACAGCTTTGAAAATACGTAGTAGACGATCAGTGTAACCGGAATCGGGAAAGCCAGATACATATATTTCTTCATTCCTTCCGGTCTCAGAAGGTGGCAAAGAAGCATCAAAATACCGATCGTCGGCACCAGATAACGGATTCTAGGCACCAAGAAGGCGTAGATAAGTCCGCAGAGGACGAGGAGGAGCGTCCACAAAAACTCCGGCGTGGTCAGCGTACCTTTGTCAACTTTGCTCCGAATCGTGCCGTAGGTAAAGATGATCGACGTGATCAACAAAAAAGAACCAGCGATAATGGGGAAGAAGCCTCCGTTAATTTTATCCCTTCCCGCCGCGCCCAAAATCGGCTCCATCGAAACCTGAAACGGAATCATCGCGAGGTAAGCAGCCGCGAGCACGCACATGACGAATCCAAACACTGTCTGCTTGCTATAACGCATTCCCCAAAACCTCCATTTTGAATAAAACCCACAACCCAAATTTGCGGCAGGAACAGCCGCGAGAAACCAACTGTCCCTGCCGCGCTAAAACAGTCTTACTTGAGTGTCTTTGCCAGTTCCGCCAGCGCCTTTTCCTCTTCCTCGATACGCTTTTTGAACGTAGCAGCATCTTCATACACTGGGATGTTGCCCATTGCCGCGTTCATCTCAATGAACGTCGGATCCGCCATGATCTCTTGGGTGAACCCGTTGATCTTCTCCACGATTTCGTCGGGGAGATCCTTCGGCCCGTACATACACGCCCAAAGTGTAATGTAGGAGGGAACGCCCTTTTCATCCAGCGTCGGTACATCGGGTAGCAACTGGAAGCGCTCGTGTCCGCTGATCGCAAGCGCCTTCATGACGCCGTCCTTCACCGCCGAGACGGCCCATCCGCTTGCGCCGAAGACCGCGTCCGTGTCTCCCTGAACCGTCGATTGGTTGGCGGGACCACCGCCGTCATACGGCACATGGACAAATTCCGCTCCCGTGTACTGTTCGACCTGAAGGGCGGGAACGTGCGCGGTCGTCCGTGCGCCAGCATTTGCAAGCTTGACCTTTCCGGGGTTCGCCTTCGCATACTCAATGAACTCCTCAAATGTGTTCCACGGGGCGTCCGGACGAACCAGCAGTACCCAAGGCATATCAACCAGCATGCATATCGGCTTCAAATCGGCACCGGGATCGAAGGGGATCGTGTCGCCGATGTGCTTGAGGGTAAAGAGGTGGTTCGCCGCAAAGAGCAGCGTATAGCCATCCGGCGTGGCTCTGACGACATCCTGCGTGCCGGTGACGGTGCCTGCGCCGGAGCGGATTCGGATGACCACGGGCTGCCCAAAATATTTCTGCGCAACCGCCGTATAGGTTCTAGCGGTAAGATCCGTCGCTCCACCCGCCGCTTGAGGTATAACCAGCGTAACGGGTTTCGTCGGATAGTCGGCCGCGGCGAACGCTGTCGATCCTATTACCATTGCCATCAGAAGAACCAAAAGGAAACAAATTTTACGAATCATATCAGTATTCCTCCTTATTCTGTTTTATACCTTACGAACTTGCGCGTTTTGCAGCTGATGAGAAGGCTTTTTTCGACCATACAACTGTACAGAGACTGGCTACTTTTCAAACAGAGCGTTGTCGGGCATCACCCCTTGTAGTAGTTTTCCGCCTCTCTCACGCGCAAAACAGTAGGACAGACGAAGGCAAGTGCTAACCTGAGTTTTTCTGGATGCGTCGATCTTCTCCCAATGTGATCAACGCGCCCTCGCCCACGATGCTAATGTCGCTGTCTCCGCGGAGATCGTAAGAATCCCGTTCCCTTACAGCTTACTGACCACCCGTTGCGCGTTACCGGACAAGATGGCAACGCGTTCGTCATTGGTCAAACGCGATTCATTTACGATTCGCACAGGCTCGGGATCGCTCATATCGAATGGATAGTCGCTTCCCAGCATAAATCGATCTGCACCAAGACGCGCTATGGCAAATTCCAGGCAGACGGCATCGAAGGTAATCGTGTCGTAATAAAACCGTTTTGCGAAATCGCTCGGTTTTTCGTCCAAATAGGCAAGTTCGCGCCGAACTTTCCAGCCATGGTCAAAGCGAGACATGGCAAGCGGCCAATATCCACCCGCGTGGGAAAGGCAAATTTTGAGTCCCGGGTGGCGTTTGAGCACGCCGCCGGTCATCAGCTTGAAGACCGCAATCGTCGTGTCGAGTGGGTTCCCGATCAAATTTTTCAGGTGATACGGCTGCATCCGGGGATCGGCGACGACGTAGGAAGGATGCAGCAGAATGAACGCGTCCAACTTCTCCGCCAACGTCCAGAACTCCTCTAGCTCCGGAGCGTCGAGATCCTTGCCCGCAATATTGGTTGCAACTTGGCAACCAACGACGGAGGGCAACGCCATGACGCGCTCCAACTCTTCGCACGCTTTCGCTGGTGAGCACATCGGCAAGTTTGCGAGGAGGGAGAATTTCCCCTTGTAGAGAGCAATATCCTGCAAGATCCCGTCGTTATAGGACTTACACCACTCGACAGATTCCGCTTTGTCATAGTAGAAATAAAACGGATAAACCGCGAGAAAACGGTGATCAATGTTGTTGCGCTTCATATCGTCCATGTGAACGGCGAGATCCACAAGACCGCGCCCAAAGCTGATCCAGTTGCCTTTCACGCACAACTCAATCGCGTCGGCTGTCTCGCGCGCCTCATAGAGCGATTTGTACTGAGACAACTGCTCCTTGGGCAGATAATGACCGTGAACGTCAATATTCATATCGTATCCTCCCTTAGCAGATTTTGCGGCTCGCGATTGCGTCCAGATCGCCCTGATCGAACTTCTCGATATTATTGAACGCCTCCGACAAAATCCTCCGGAAGGACTCGTAGGTTACGCCACCCGCGTGCGGCGTCAGAAGGACGTTCGGGAGGTCGCGCAGGGGGCTGTCGTCCGGCAACGGCTCGACGCAGAAGACATCCAAAGCAGCTCCGCTCAGCTTGCCGCTGCGGACGGCCTCGGCAAAGTCCACCTCGTTGACCAGTCCGCCTCTGGACGTGTTGACGAATTTCGCCCCGTCCTTCATCTTGGCGAAGAACTCTTTGTTCGCCATGCCGCGGTTCTCGTCGGTCATCATGCAGTGCATGCTGATAATGTCGCTCTCGCGAAGCAAATCGTCCAGCTCGCGGAAGGCGATGCCGTGCTTCTCTTCCAACTCAACGGGCCATCTCTCCGGCTGCCAGTATAAGAACTTCACGCCGAAGGGACGGAGCATCTCCGCGATCAGGGTGCCGATATTGCCGAAACCAACCATACCAAGGGTCTGCCCATGAATCTCATGGCGGCTGATCCCATCCGTGTTCCACTCGTGCGCGTGCACACCGGCATTCAACATGGGCATGTCACGAACCAACGACAACATTAACATCACTGCCAGCTCCGCCACGCTGCGCGCGTTGACGCCGCGGTTGACATAAAGCGGTATGCCGCGCTCTTTCAGAGCTTCTTCATCGACCGAGTCCATCCCAACGCCAAAACGCTGCACCATCTTCAACTTTTTCCCGGCATCCAGCAATGCCCCATCGACGCGCACAGCGTGACCGGCAAAAAGATAATCGGCGTCGCGGATCTTCTCCATGCACTCTTCTTGACTTTCTTTCTCCGCAAGAACGAGCTTCAGCCCTTTAGGGGCGAGATCACGAACAATATCAAGCATCTTGCCATCGTAAGGATTGGTGAAAAAAATCGTTTTCATCGCTTAAGACCTCCATGATTTTGAAATGCATCCCAACACTTACACGAGGGGGTATACCACGGTACGCCAGAATTGCACCCCATTTTTATTGTTTTTCGTCGATGTTATTTCGACCGGTAATGAAAAAGCTCAAACAAGCTTTCGGTATATGCGACCCAGAAGCTTGAATCACTGAAATTTTACGACGGGTATATCCTTTCTTCTTGTACCCATACCCCCCCACTTTTCACGTCATTCTAAAAAACGCCACACGAGACTAAGATGTGAGAATTGCAGACAACGCCTCTGTCTGCTTTGGTATTTTTGCTTGGGGTTTGGTGATTAACGACACGCTTTGAATATACAGATATCCTAACTTGCCACACACTAACCGTCCATAAGTTTTATGCCACACCCAATGCAAACAAAAACTTGCAGGCACTAGTGTGGTTTCACTAATGGTGCTTTGAGGTCCAACATGGTATCCTCACATCTATAAATTATAATTTTACTTTGAAAGGAAAGAGCGTTTAATGAAGTTATGTTTTCCTGTGATGAGTGCGGAATCAGATGCTGTCGGCATGGCAATGAGCGGTGATTTTGAAACGAACCTGCGCACACTACACGAGATAGGCTTTACTGGTATTGAACTTATGATCCGCGATGCAGAGCGCGTTGATATCGCACAGTTGCGCGAACAACTTAACCGGTACAACCTTACCCTTGCAGCGGTTGGAGTAACACCGATGGTGGTAAAGGATAAACTGACCCTGGCAAATCCAAGCGCAGATATCCGGAATGAAGCCCTGCGCCGCGGCATTGCCGCTGTACAGTTGGCCGGTGCATTCGGCGCTCCCTTTTGCATTGGCAGTTTCCGGGGATCAATTGACTCCAGTGGAGAAAACAATCGCGAAACTGCAATGCAGGCGTTTACTGTCCTTTGCCGGCAGGCGGCCCAATTGGGAATTGAAGTCCTGTTCGAACCACAGGGTGCTGCTAACGGCAACTACCTCAACACTATCGGAGAAGGCCTCCTGTGGATCAAAGCGGTGAACGAGAAAAATCTTCGGATGATTCTCGACCTTTTCCACATGGACGCCAACGAACGTTCTATCTTCGAAGCGCTACAAAAAGCTTCCGATAAAATCGGCCTCATCCATACCTGTGACTCCAAACGACTGATGATGGGGTTTGGTGATCTTCCGGTACGCGATTTCGTCGCGGCAGTGCTAGCCACCGGTTACGACGGCTTCTTCTCCACAGAGGTCAAACAACTGCCCGACTGTGCTGGTGCGGCAAGAGTCTCTTTTGCCTACTTCGACTATCTACAAAGAGTGGTGCTGCAATAACAGCAGAAAAAAGAATAGCGTCAAACCCTCGAGCACAGGATAGGTGCGGGGGGTTTGACGCTTATGTTTTTTATACGCGATACGCGCTTCCGTCAGATCATCTATTCCGATGTTCTTCCAGAGGTACTTTAAAGTAAGGGAACCGCTCATTCTCTTTGGCGTTTTTCATATCCTCCAGAGCGGCCATGATACGCACCGGGGTAAGAGGGATTTCATACATCGCAAGCCCGGTGGCATTTAACACGGCATTGCGCAAAGCGGGAGCTCCTCCAAGAATCGTTGGTTCGCCGATCCCCTTTGCACCATAGGGGCCATAGTCATTACCAGCTTCAACAATAATGTTCTCCAGTCTTGGCAGATCCATAGCGGTCGGGATCAAAAATTCGTGGAAGGAAGTACCGGTGATCCGTCCGTTTTTCAAAAATTCTTCTTCCATAAGACCCCAGCCTAACGCCTGAGCTGAGCCACCGTCCATCTGCCCCTCCGCAGTGAGTGGGTTGATGGCTCTACCCAAATCAAGCGCCTGTACTGAACGGACGATTGTGATGATGCCGGTTCTTATATCTACCTCAACCTCTACGCCTTGAGCTCCAAAGGCTAAGGCCGCAAAACGGGTAGTCTGGTTCCGGTTTGTCGGATCCGGGTATACCATCGGCGGATACCAGTGACCCAGCGTGGCAAGCGGCACCTGTGAAACGGCGGCCTTGGCTATTACCGTTTTAAGCGGTAAGTTTTTTTCAGGGTAATCCCTTGCGAACACCATGTTCTCCTTGATATCGAGTCCATTCAGTGGCTCGTTCAAAAGCTCGGAAGCCACTTTTAAAAATCGCTCCTTCAAAATGGAACAGGCGTCAAAGATGGAATTTCCTTGAAAAACGGTGGTTCTGGAGGCGGTGGTGGAGCCTGCGTCAGGCGCAGCAAACGAATCTGATATACCGACGCTCACCTTGTCCAGCGTGACGCCCATCGTTTCTGCAGCGATCAGGGTCATAGCAGAAATAAGACCCTGTCCCAACTCGTTTTGCGAGATATTAACATTCAGGGATCCGTCTTGGTTCATCTCCGCGTACGTATGCCCACCATCCCTGACGTTAGAACTGCCGGTCCCGTACATCAAACACGCCACGCCACGCCCACGTTTAATATAGGGATCGCTGTTGTCGAACGGGGTATCCCAATTCATCCGCTCCCTGAGCTTACAGAGACATTCCCGCATCCCCATACCGTTGCTCTTGCTCACGCGCTGTCCAAAAATCGTTGTGTCGCCTTCCGCCAGAAGGTTCGCGAGCCGCAGATCTATTGGGTCCACGCCAAGTTTCAACGCCAAATCGTCCATTGTACATTCCAAGGCGAAATGCTGCTGAGGCGAGCCCAAACCGCGGAAGGCTCCTCCGTAGACATGATTGGTAAACGAAGACAAATTGTGCACGTCGGCCGCAGGTATGTAATAAGGGCCGCCGGCGTTTGTAGCCGCGCGGTGTGGAATAACATCCACCGCTGTATAGGCACCCTTGTCGAACATTCCATCGGCGCGCATTCCCAAAATCTTGCCGTCCTTGTCGGCTCCCAATCTGTAAGTGATAAAACTGCGGTGACGCTTGCTGGTGTACCGGAACACTTCTTCGCGGGTCATATTGTACATGACGGGCCGTCCGGTTTTCATCGCCAGAATACCGGCCACAGCACCGCAATCCACCGACGAGCATTCCTTGCCGCCAAAGCCGCCACCGATCACAAGGCTCACCACGCGAATCTTACTGACCGGCAGGTTCAAGGCGACGCACAATCCTCTTCGCATTTGATGTACGTCTTGCACCGGGCAGTAGAACGTCATTCCTCCGTTTACACGGTTCGGCTCGGCAATCGCAACATCTGTTTCAATGCAAGCGTGTTCCACTATCGGCGTCCGGTAATCGTTTTCAATGATAACCGCCGCATTTTGAAACGCGGCGTCCACGTCGCCCCGAGCCACCAGCACATCATTTACAACATTGGAACCTTTGGTTTGGGGATGATTTTTATGGATGAGTGGGGCGTCCGGCTGGGCGCTGGCGCGTGGGTCCTCTATCATAGGCAGGGCCTCGTACTCGACCTCTATCAGATCAATCGCCGCTTCGGCTGCCTCCTCCGTCTCGGCGGCAACAAGCGCGACCGGGTCACAGTCGCAGATCACTTCGTCCTTAGCGATCAGAGGTTTGTCGTGGACCCTGTATCCGTACCGCCCGGCCCCGGGAATATCATCCGCCGTCAGGACAGCAACGACACCGGGGAGCGCCTTGGCCGCCTCGGCGTTGATCCGTATGATTTTAGCGTGGGAACAAGGGATCCTTTTTACTTTGGCCACGAGCATATCTTTTCGGGTCTCAAACAGATCCGAAGTATACGGCACAGTTCCCGTCACCTTCCCGACAGCGTCGGGACGAACGTAGCGAGTTCCGATATAAGAATTACTCATAATATACGCTTACCTCCTACCACGAGATTGCCGCAGCATCAGAGATGCGCTCTGAAGCCAGTTTTACCGCCTCGACAATCTTCTGATATCCCGTACACCGGCACAGATTGCCGGACAGCGCTTCACGTATTTCTTCTTCAGTTGGGTTTGCGTTCTCTTTCAGCAGAGCGTAACTGGTCAAAACCATTCCCGGCGTACAATAACCGCACTGCACTGCGCTGGCGTCGATGAACGCTTGCTGGATGGGGTGCAGATGTTCCGGGGAACCAAGCCCCTCAATCGTGAGCACCCGTTTCCCTTCGGCCATACAGGTAAGATACGCGCAGGAACGTAGCGCTACGTCGTTGACAAGAACGGTGCAAGCACCACAGTCGCTTGTACCGCACGCTTTTTTGGTACCGGTCAGTAGAAAACGCTGGCGGATCGTGTCGACCAGCAACTCCTTCCCGTCGACATCCACAGATACATCCTTGCCGTTCAAATTAAAAGATACCGTCGGCATATT
>QMCD01001490.1_pt1 | contig 17691 bp, 19 predicted proteins | sample 1821841 | NCBI WGS metagenome assembly QMCD01 (sample SAMN01991225, study PRJNA193472) | Termite gut metagenome, whole genome shotgun sequencing project. | isolation source: worker | host: Macrotermes natalensis
GACGGGCCGACAGGCCCGGCGGGATCTCCAGGACCGCCGTCGCCTAGCAGCACAACAGCGGCGGTTGCAACGTGGGCGTTTAACCAAAACAGCTACTCCGGAGGCAGCATGTATAACCCCGTACGGCTTCCGTTTATCGCCGCGAACAACCCGGGCGCAACCATGGGAAACTATCAAGGGTCGTATCAACCAACCTTCTCTACAGGTTCCTACAACACCAATTCGGGTGTGTTCACGCCTACTTCGGACGGCATAACCGTCAATCAGGCGGGTACGTACCTCGTATCCGCTCAGGTTAAGGCGAACGAGCTGAATCAGGCCGACACGTATGCGCTGGGGGTTAACGGTTCCGTTACCAACACGAACGCGCACAACACGTTCGCCTCAAACGGCTCCGGCAATCAGATAACAAATATAACTACGCAGCTTAAGTTGAACGCAGGGGATCAGGTTTCGCTCAATCTTGTTAGCCAGGGTACGGCAAAGCTGAATTCGTGGATGAACTCAGGGCGAGGCGTTACGGATGTTCCTGGTTCTCCGTCGCTGGTTATGTCAATGGTCAAAATCGCGTAACGGAAGCGCTCATAGCATCAGGGGCGTAATATAGGCACGCCCCTGACCCTTACGGTAAAGGAGTAACGATACTGATGTTGAATCAAAATGGAGGCGGCTGCTGCGATCCTTGCGGCAGCCCATGCAACAATACGACCGGCTGCCCGCCCGGGCCAAGGGGCGCAACCGGCACTATATTAGGCTTCTACGTTTCGGCGGATCATCTTCGGGCGGCGCACCCGACGGGCCCCGTTGGCAGCCATTATCTCGTCGGGACGGATTTATACGGATTTGACCCGAATACGAACGCCTTGATACGCATCGGCCCGCTCGTCGGCCCAAAGGGGCCCACGGGCCTTGCCGGGGCGACGCCGAGCGTCAGCATAGGCCCAAACGGAAACTGGTTTATCAACAACGCGGACACCGGCGTACCGGCTACTGGAAGCGGGCGGGGCGGCAGGTCGCCCAACGCGCTGGTCGGCACAAACGGCAATTGGATAATCAACGGCGTGGATTCCGGCGTTCCGGCCAAAGGCGCGCCGGGCAAAAGCGGCGGCGTACCCGCCATGACAATCGGCGCGGACGGAAACTGGTATATCGACGGCGTAAACACGGGCCGCCCGGCCAGAGGCGCTCAGGGGGCTACGGGTTCCATACCGGCGGTAACGATAGGCTCAAACGGCAATTGGATTATCGACGGAGTGGATTCGGGAACCGGCGCGAGAGGCGCGAGGGGCGTAGACGGCCAGCCAGGTAGGGTGGGCGTTATCCTCGGCTCCTATCCAAGCGCCGAACAGCTACAACGGGAGCACCCGTCGGGTATGGACGGCTCGTATTACTTAGTCGGGCAAGACCTCTACGGGTACAATCCCGCTACACAGCTATGGTTTAGAATCGGCCCCATCGGAGGGCCTACAGGGCCAACGGAACCTAGTTTTTACACACAACTTTTCCAATAAAAACAATCAAGTGCTTACGCGGTATGCGTTTTCCCCAAGACCACAAGCTCACGCTCGTTATTCTCGATGAAATCGGTTATGCGCTGGTACTGGTCGGCAAAGTTAAACAGAATCTCAATCTCTCCGTTCTTATGGACCGAAATCGAATCCACCAAGTCAACCAGCATATCGCGCTTTAAGCTTGATAAGTTTCTGTACTTCTTAAACTCCAAAAAATACGGGTTGTCGACAGTAACGCCACCTGCGATAATATCGCAATCGTCGCGGATTTTTTGAATAGCTTTAGCCACCTCATCAATCCTTGCGGCGAAATCGGCCTTCAAGCGAAGGTATTCTTCCCTCGTTATGTCGCCATTCTTCCAGTCGGAATAGAGCGCGTCGGAATTTTTCGTAAGCCTCGCGTGTTCGCCCTCATGATGTTTGAGCATTGCGTTGAGCCGGTTCGACTGGTTGTTCACTCTGGGCGATTTGTTGATCTGTTCTATTATCTTCGCCAGATTCTCCACTAGGGCTATTTGTACCTTGATCGCCTGCAAAGTGATTGATTCCAAGATATCGTTCCGAACGGATCGTTTCGTACAAGCGCCCTCGCGCATTTGCGGCGTCCGGCAGAAGTAGTACACGTAGTTTTTCGAGGTTTTTCTATGCAGCGATCTTCCGCAATCCGCGCACCGCAGGAAGCCGGAAAACAGATGCAACTCCTTTTCGCCGTTCGCCGTTCGCGTGTCGCGTTCGAGGCGGCGCTGTACTTCATCAAAAACGCTTTGCTCTATGATGGGCTCATGCGTGCCCTCTACTACAAACCATTCGTCCTCCGGCGTTCTGACCTGTTTGTGGATTTTGTAGCTGATAACGCGAAACTTGCCCTGCACCATGCAGCCGGTATACAGGCGATCCTTTAGAATCCGCGAAACTGTCGTGCCCGCCCAATAACATTCCTTATAGCGATTATGCGGATTATAATACTTGAAGCCCTGCTGCTTCTTGTAGCTGGCAGGACACGGCACGCCGCGCTCGTTAAGCTCTTTAGCGATGCCGTTGATGCTTAGGCTGCCGCTTTTCTCGTGTCCGGGGCGCTCCATGCCATACAGAAACCAAGTGAAAATGTCCTTCACGACCTCGGCCGCTTCCTGATCGATAATCAAGCAGTTTTTGTTATCGAGATGCTTTTTGTACCCGTAGGGGGCAAAAGCGCCGATAAACTCGCCTTCCCTGCGTTTCGTGTTGAAGGTCTTTCTCACTTCTTCCGACGTGCTGGCCGCAAACTGCCGTGAATCGGTACTTCCAAGCCGGAAACGGAACGAGGGTTTACATGCGTGTCGATGAAGGGATTCCCTATGTTTATGAAGCGCACTCCATGCAAAGGGAAGAATTCTTCCAGATACTTCTGCTGATCGCCAAGATTCCTGAAAGCGCGGGCAAGCGACTTTACGATAACGCAATTGACCTTGACCTTTCCGCTCTTTATATCCCGTTCCATACGGATGAAAGCGGGGCGGTTGACATCCGTGCCGGTGTTGCCATCATCAACGTAGGTATCGACAATGACGTACTCCTGCTCAAAATTATTGCGGATATGCTCTTGAAGGATTTTGCGCTGGTTCCCAACGCTAAGACTTTCATCGTAACCATCCTCTTTGGATAGCCGGATATAGAGCGCCACCCGCCATGTGAGACTTTTCGCGGCCTGCGCCGCTTTTCTGATGCGAGCCATTATACCTCCTCCCCTTCATAATCACATGACAATTATACCGCGCTCCAAATTACTTGTCTGCCCATCATCTGTTTTTCAAGGCGATGAAATAATCCAACAGTTTTGCATCGAGCGGCCTTCCACCGGAGGCAAAGCCCACTTTTACCGGCGTATTTTCACACAGAAAGCAATAAGGATTCTTGATTTGCTTCAAATAGTTCTCCATGCGCAAGGCGCCCGGCAAAGAATCATCTATGCTTACGCCACCGATATCAACGAGGGTTTTGGCGCTGACACGGGTAATGTCCATTTCGCTCATTTCCGAAAGCTGGCGGCCTGTTATCAAAAAAAGCCCTTCTTCCCGACAGAATATGATACTAAAGCGTATGAAACGCCGCTTGTCTAATATGTTGAAAACAGATGATTCAAGTTTTGAACCAGATGCACAGGCCGGATAAATATATATATAGGAAGCCGGCCCGTGGTATCTTGCTTCGATGATTACGCGCCAACAATATGGCGTTTTATCGATCCAAGAATATATAGCTCAACGGATGGCTAAAGGTATCGCCTCACGGGAATCACACCCCGGCATGGTTCTCATGCCGCTGCCCTCATTGCGTGCGACGCTTCCAACGCTCAAGCTGTGACTGGGCAGGAGTATCATTATTGCGTATCCATTTCGCATTATGATGCGCACCGTTATCGGCGCACTTTTTTCGGGTACATAGCCTGCTGTCAGGCCGCGAAAGCTCACCGCGAGAATGGGCTTTCGTCGCGTGACAACTTTCGCGAGGCAGCTTAAAAGATGAAGCGCCCCGCATCGGCGTTGGATCACGCTATGTTAAAAGTCAGAATTTTGCTCATCAGTTTTGCTTCAAGCCTATTACGCAATTCATGATCAATGCACTGACTGGGCATTCCAGAGGCGTCATATAGACGCCTCGTGGATAAGGTTAATATATAGCCTCGGTAATGCGTTAGTATCTTCTTTATCGCGTCTGCGTCGCCCTGAGACGCTGCCGATATAATGTCAAAAGGAATCAACACTGAATTTGAACCGTTATTAGTCGATTGCCTTTTCATTCGAGTAACCTCCCAAGTACCTTTTAAGAGCTTTCAGTGAGCTTGTTCGCATTTTCTGTACGGTTCTGCGTGACAGATTGAGCTTTTTCCCGATCTCTTTATCCGTCATGTCGAGAAAGTAGGCCAGAAGCACTATAGCGCGCTTTTCATTTGATAGCGACGATATTGCCTTCGCTATCGTTTCGACTTTAACCAATACGGTGAAGCCTACCGTACTAAAGGTCCAATAATCTGATGGATGCTCGTCAATAACGGCGCTGCCGTTCATTATCTGCTCCGGCAATTTTAAATCCGAAAGAGTAGTCTCACGATTTTGGCGGCGGTTAACCTCGTCGTAGTAATCGCGTGTCTCATTCCGAAGCACCTTTTTGCAGAAGCAATCGAAAGCATGACGTTTGTTTTCTTCATGCGAAGAATGATTCAAAACAAATCACCTCCTTTCGGAACCCCGAAGGAGGCGAAGTGTTTTCCCTCTCATTAACTATTACGGTCGGGAGGGGCCCAAAAGGCCCATTTATGCTATGAGCGGATAATTTTTATTTTGAAGTACATTTGATTCGATAACTAATGCCTGGGCATTGTTTCTCCACATAAAGCCCATACAAATTAAAGGCCGCGCTAGTATGTGTTTAAGCAGCGACCACGCAGCGCTTTAATCGCTTGTTACCAATAGAATGATTGAGAATAGAACGGTCCTGCTCCCGCAAAGCTCGATGAAGAAAATGAAACTGCAACGCAATAATAGTATCCTCTAGGCGCGTTCTCAACGTTTGAACAATAGCAAGCCGCTGAATTTTCTACATACGAGCTATAAGCGTTATAGTGTGTCCAAACTCCATTTTTATATTGGAGTAAAACCACGGATAGATTCATGAATCGCTCGGTTGTATTCGACATTGCCGACGCAAATGCAAGTAAACCGCCGCTTGCTGATTCCGAAACAGAATAATCAAAAAAAGTAGCAGCTCGTCCATATGATGTCAGTGGTGCCATAATCAGCAGTAACGCAAGTATGATCAGTATAGTTCGATTTAGGTTCATTCTTTTCATGGCAAAAAGTCTCCTTTTTTTAAGTAGACGCTTTTACACACGAAAATGGGACAGAATACGACCACATATTTTATTATTAGTAATAATAAGGCAGTACGAGTTATTTAACTATTTGTACACTTTGGACGATTGATTCAAAAAATTCTATTGATGTTGTGCCCACGCGAATAGTAATTAATGTGCCATTATAATCAAGTCGGCCAATAATACCATCAATATCCTTATAATAATAAATTTGTTCTCCCAATAATGACATAGAACCTATATTCCCATCACGATTCGAAATAGCCGGATCATTGGTTAGAGCTGTTCGTTGAGATACAGTGATTCCCACTGAATTGTCAAAAAGATAATCAGACTGAATATAGCCTGCTTCTAAATCCTCGGTTCGATTAACTAAAACAATACTGGGGTGAATTATTCCTATTTCAATTACTGCAGGTTCATGAGATATGAATCGGGCAATCTGTAAGCCTATTCTCTGAACAAAAGCGCGTGCTTCTGGAGAAACACTAAATGTTATGGCTATAACTAAGCACGCGCCAGCAACGAGCGCCAAAGTCCGTTGCCGCTTGCCTTTATATTCCCTATGAGCTGCTTCATATTGAATTGCCGCGCGCCTTTCAACGCGTGCATCTTCTATAAACTTCTCGGGGGACGGAGGAACCATGCCATTGAAGATATGCTCCCTATGCTCTAACATGAGCTGTTTCAGCCGCGCGTCAATTTTCTTATTCTTCATACAGACTTGGCCTTCCTTCTTCCTTAACAAACGATCCTGTATAGTTTTCGGAATATTTGTCCGTTTCCAATACGGCAGTTAGTGCTTTCTTCAATCTATAAATACGCTTTCGAACTGCCCCGTATTGTTTGCCTGTGAGTTTAGCAATCTCCTTTGGCTTCATATCGTAGTATAAATGCAGCATAAGCTCTATATTGGTTGGCTCTGGAAGACTACGAATGAAATCATCAACAAGAGACTTGTCCAAGTGCGCTTCAAACAGCTCGTCCACCGTAATAGTATCTTCTTTATTGAGCACGTCAGACGGAAAAACACGATAGCTCTTTCGCGCCTCGTTTCTTACTATGTTCTTCGCTATCTGAAAAAGCCAATTCTTTAATCCGGCTGGATTTCTCAACTGCCATATGGATACGTGTGCCCTAATATATACGTCGTGCAGAACATCCTCAATATCCAGACCAAGCTTCCTCAGTTTTACTAATGACGCAATGAAATAGAATAAATCGTTATGGAAAGTGAGCCATTGCCCATCTAACTCTTCCTTTGTCATACCGTTGCCCCCTTAGGCTAGCCTGCCTCTTAGAGCTGTTCCACGGATGATATTCTAAAGCACTTCATAGTTGTCAGCAAGCTTCTTATGTTTTCATTGAGAAATCTCAGTTCAGAGCCCTCTATACGCGAGATTTGACACATTATTGAGTTCATTAACTCCGCATCTGTCTGAGTGCTTGCTCTCAGAAGTTTCTCGATGGATGTGCCCAATTCTCTCGCCAAGTTATCCAATAGTTTTAAGCTGGCCATTTTTCTGCCCGTCTCAATATCGCCGAGGTGCTTTCTGGTAACTCCAACCATTTCAGCAAGTGTCTCTTGGGAATATCCGCGCTCGTCTCTAAAATGCCTTATTAAAGCGCCCGATTCAGGGAATGGTAATGGCTTTCTTAACTCGGTCATGATATTCCCCTCCCTCAAATGAATTATAGTCTATTTGACGTTCTATTGTTATGCGCTAGTAGCTCTCATTTGTACCGCCTATACGCCGCTTATCAAATTGTTTTTGGTAGCATTGTCCCATAATGTACCAGAAGGATATCTACTTAATAGGGAGGACAATATCCGCGAGATAGTCTTTTCGTACATAATTTAGGATGCTAGGAGCAACGGGAGCTATCTACTTGCGTGCCAACAAGAGACGAATAGCTTACCGTTACGACGATAGGCTTTTAACAATGGAAGGCGCATGGTGATGCTTATTTTTTATTAGCCTAGAAATACTCAGGCTATACACTGTCTGCTTCACAGGCCAAATTGCACTGTATATCAAATTAACGTCGGATTCCCTGAATGAACCGGCGTAAATCAACGCTGCTTATATCATCCTGAAAAGCAAAAGGGCTACGAGGTTCAGCTAAACTATTCGCAGTATTTTTCCGCTTCTTTGTCAATAGGATTAAGCCCTTTTTATATGGCAGCTATCCGATGAAGAAAGTATGTGATTTCAATATGCAGCGTCATATTAATAGTATATTCCGTTGCTTGTACATAATTTTTTTGTATAGTAAAAGCGAAATTCCCACCTAACAACTCACTTCAAGCACTTGTAGAAAATGGCAGCACAAATAAGTGCGTTATTTCATTCACCTATTTTTTGATCACATGGGAAAGCCAAATAGCTCGTTATCCATGAAATGAACTCCATTACTCATGCTCGAATAAAATGGAGGCTATATACAATGGATAAAAATGAAATTGTTATGACGCTGAAAAATCATCGGTCGACAATGGCAAAGATGCGCAGCTTAGAGGGCGATTTGAATAAACTACTATATGCTCTCGTTAATCCTGATGCAGTAATGGTGGACAAGCTATACGAAGCAATAAAAAAAGTAGTCATTCAATATTATGCAGCGCGCAATGAGGTCGATCTAGTAAATTTGTGGCTTTGTTTACTCTATGATGACGAACGGTTTCTTGTTTCAAAGCATCTTATCGGCGGGCTTACATGGCCGCATGTGATTTTTGAGTACGAAACACGCTGGGGTAAAGAAAACGGACGATCTGAGAGAACAATGAAGCGAACTCAGGCTATGGCCATTGATAAGATAGCATCACACTTAGAAAACATTTATAAAGGATAGACACGCTGGCTGGCCGTGTGATTTCGGTCAGCCTTTTTTACGTTAATCGAACCTATCGCTTTCTTGCAGACTTAATTCACCCAACGGTAAATACAGTGCCTGCCATTTATTAACTGGGATGCCATAGTAGTCGGCGGCATTCGAAACCTTTGTAGTTTATTTTGGCTCATATCTGACACGACCTTGTCACTCCAAATTCATATGAAAACGCACTACAATTAAGTTGTTCGAACGGATGTAATGCAATTGCATAAAAGCGAGCGAAAGAGGTTTCGGCATTACACTATATGCCTATTAGTATTAGCTAAACTGATTGGCATATTACTTGCCAAGAAAGGAAAATAATGATTACTGCAAAAAGCATGAAAACCATAGTTGTTTTTGCATTTGTTGTGGTGTTACTTGTGGCAATATCGGCTACAGCTTTTGCAAGCCCCTATGTACCGCACCCTTGGAACATAAGCAGGCTCTGTCCCCACCAAGGTTGTGGAAGAACAATCATCATGTCAACACTGGATATTCAGTATCAAAGCCTAATTGGCAATGCCCATCGTGCGACTCCTGTTTATACAGGCAATTGTGGATTGGGTCATCCAACTTATGTGTACTATGCAACTGATTATGCTTACACTGAAGACTGTATGAAGGTTGGTAACTCCTGTTGGTATTGCGGTAGACCTATGTAAGTTCATCGTTAGTCAACATGCATGAATGAATTTCACGTCACTTCAAATATTTGGGGTGACGTGAAATCGAGTAAGCGCTAAATACCCAAGCGTCCTTGACGCGCTTAAGTCCTACAATAATCCAGCAGCGCCGGACTCCACGGCATCAGATTTTCATGATCACCGGTAGTCGAGCCGGGCAGCACCTTTAAAAGAAACTTAGATTTCTTACCCGAAGAACCGAATTGACGGCGCTTGGCTTGTAGAAGCTGAGATGCCATCCAACCGCTCGGTGCGCCCACTCTATGCCCATATCCTGCGCAGCCAAGATGAGCTCCCGACACGCAGCATGCGTATTAGCTTGGGCCAAATGCCGAAATGCCCGCTGGGTCATGCGTTGTCGTATATGCTTTCCCAGCGCAGCTTTCTGGCTCAACGTCTTTCTCGACGGCGCGCGTGATGCGCTTCTACCTATATTCCTTGTATGATAGACTCTTATCGAGTATATCCGCATAATATACAGTTCTCAATACCATTATCTTCGTGGAAGATATGGGTTTGTGGCGAAGATATCACGAACAATGATGCACTATCCAATTCGCCGCTATTTACTTTTTCGTAAACATTCTGTTCTACAATCAGTTCGTATTTCATTGAACACTCTCCCGCTATGCCCGAACGAAGTAATGTTGTTCCGACTACAATATAATCGTTGGAGATGTCCAAATGGTTACGGCTGTCTTTTACCATATCTTCATTTGCCCACTCTAACGTCGATCTATATTCGTTCGCGCCGATTTCTATAATTGGTTCTGTTTCGAAGGCATGAAACAGTGCGTCAGTTTCGCTAAATAAAACACATAGCCTTGTGCTATCTATTGGTTTGTCTTGGGCGTCAAAAAAAGTGAACTCAATTTGATCTATAAAACCATCGCTAATGTCTTTTGGAAGAGTGTACGTCGGGCCGGGATTATCGGCGTGCCGAATAATCGCTTCATGTGATCTAGTTCTCGATAATTCTCCATATAGCGAATCTGCCATCCAGTAGCTACTTCCTTCAGGGAATTCAAATATTATAATATCTATCGAATTCGTATAATAGTCACTTAATTGTAATGATAATATTCCTTCATTTGATAGAACAAGCCATGAGGGATGAGCATACGCGTCATGGGCGTGTATTTCCTCATGAGTATGTGCATCTGTCGCGTCTTGGCTCGAAGTTCGAGGATATAAGCATCCATAACTAGCACACAGTAGAATAATAATCAGCACCAATGAGCTGATTAGCAAAAATTTATGTTTATCCATATTCATTGCACCTCCTATTTATACCATTATATTTTTTACTGACTAGACTTTGGAGTGACAATATCATGTAACTATCAGGCCATTTTAGCAAATAATGAATTCATCCTTATTAGATCGCTGCATAGACCTTGCCGGATTTGGCCGAAGATACAATGAAGATATTGTTATGGGAGAGCAACTGAAATTCCATCAGACCAATAGCTTTATCACAGAATAATATGCCATTAATAATCGATTTAATGCGCATATGTATTGTGTTTTGATAATTTAATCTCTATGGGTCTAATTCCCCGCAGCTCTGCTGCGCAATCCTCGGAACCTGCGGGCGATACCCCGCAGTCTCTGCTGCGGGGTGCTTCATTAATCAAAGCTATCAGATAATATTTCACATACACACATCCTTATTAGCCTTGTCATTCTTGTCTGATAAACACAAGGAAATATCGAAGAGATTCTTCGATATTTCCACAAAACAGTCCACACTCACTACAGCTTTTATTTAGTTAGTTACCCGCAGCATCGACCATAGTATACGGAATTCCGTCCTCGACGATATTAAAAAATCCTACAGCTCCTGACCAGCCACCGATATGAAAATCATTATACACAGACCTACCTGCCCCGACTATTCCGTAATCAACTACACCAGTTGCAGTGCCTATGCCCGAGCTAGTATAATATGATACGAATACTTGGACGCTATCTAGTGCATCGGGGCCAATATTAAGAATTGTACAACGTATTACTCCCGGTTGCACCTCCCAGGCCTGCACAGTAATAGTATGAATTCCTGTTCTTAATAGTACGCCTTTGTCCGAAGCAATAGATGAGTTGCTTTGCTCGACATCGTTGAAGGGCGCATTGTTGTTAATACTTACGCTAGCAGCAGCAAATGGTGTGCAAAAACAGACGATAAGCATAGCGACAAGTAGAATTGAGATCAGTTTTTTCATCGTAGTTAACCTCGCTTTTCTAAATTAGTATTTTCACATGCGTACTAGGCATTTCCAATTCATTGGATTTGTGAGTTTGGCGTACACCATATAACGCTTTTGTGCTTCGAGACAGCCTACCGCTCTTATTACGCAATCATAAGCATCATCCTCTCCATTTGTTTACCATAGCTACAAGTTCTAAAGACAGTCTAAATTAAAAGTTTCTAATTCAACTATGGTGGATATCATCGATAATTATTCTATCAATACAGTAGATGCTTCAATACTCTATTTTGGGACAATATGAATTTATTTTAAGAATACGCAGGGTTGAATACCTCAATAAAAACTGGCTGAACATTGCCGATAATACGCTTGACAAAAGCAGGCTACTGGTGTAGTCTTGAACGATAACGAGCTAAAATAAATACAACAGAGGGATAATATGGATGTGATTATTTTTAAGCTACCTAATTCACAGCTCAAAATACTACGTGTTTTATGGGATGCCGAACGCGAAATGACGTTGGCAGAAATACGGGAGGCAGCTTCTGCCGTGACTAGTTGGGAGCCAACGACGATAAAAACGCTGCTTTCCCGGTTATGTAAAAAAGGCGTTGTTAAGCAGGACAAGCGGGAGGTTACGTATTTCTCGCCGGCTATAAGCTCGCAGCAATACAGCGATTACGCGACAAAAGAGATGATCGATAGCCTGTACGGTGGAAATGCGAAAAACCTCGTCTGCGCTTTGCTTGACAACGAACATTTGAGCAAAAGCGATATCAAGGATTTAAGAGAACTGTTCAAGGTTACTTTACTGAAAGAAGGCGATTAGCTTGGATGCGGCCGCCAATATTCTAATTTCCCTTTCGATATCGGGGTGTCTCTTGGCGCTCGTTTTATTTACGCTCAAACCGTTCATAAAAACGAAGCTCTCAAAATCTTTTCAATATTATGTCTGGTTGTTGGTGCTTTTTCGGATGATTCTCCCGTTGCCGGGGATATGGGCGCCGGGCGAATGGTTTGATAATGGTGCGTCTCCAACGTTGCCCACAGATGCTTTTGCGCCTGCAATTATCGACGCCCCTGCTGGCGCAATACCCGGCGCGACGCAGCCGGAAGCTTTCGAGCCCGTTTTGCCGCAAACGCAAAATGAGCCGCAGTTTGAACAGCCGCTTAACGTAGCGCCCGCTTCCACAGGAGTAAATATCGGAACTATCATGTCTGTAGCTATTGCTTGGATTAACAAGAATCTTTGGTTCATTTGGGCCGTCGGCTTTGCGGCCTCACTTGGATATAGGGTAATATGCTATGCGGTTTTTTTGCGTAAGATACGCGCCAAAGCAAGCGCCGCTAAAAAGGAATATACCGACCTGCTTGCTGAAATGAAAAAGCGGTTGCGTATATCCTCGGATATGTCTATTTGGATAAGCCCTCTAACGCCCGTTCCAATGCTGGTGGGTATCTTCAAGCCTAAAATTATTTTACCTATCGATGAATATAATGCGCAACAGCTAGATAATATCCTCCTACATGAACTGACGCATTGGCGGAGGTGCGACATGGTATTTAAATGGTTCGGCGCAATTGTGTCGTCAATACATTGGTTTAATCCTGTCGTCTATTTTATGCAGCGCGAAATCAACATTGCGTGTGAGCTTGCCTGTGACGAATCTGTAATTAAGCGGTTCAATGCTGACGAGCGGCAATGTTATGGTGATACGCTGATCGATATCGCAGACAGCCGCACATTTCCTCGCGGTGTTATTTCTTCGTCCATGAACGCCAAGCGTAGTACATTAAAAGAAAGGTTGGTTTCAATCATGAATTATTCAAAACCAAAGAAACGGATAACCGCTCTATCAATAGTATTTCTTGTTATACTTGCCGGCTGCGCTGGTACTCTGGGTGCTAGTCCAGATGCGCCTAGCGAACAAAATGCTATTCCAATATCGATCCAAGCACAAACGGGTGACATTAGTCAAGATGCTGATTCGGAGGCACCCTTACCAGATGGAGATCGTTTTAGTATCAATCAGGAAGATATTCAGGCGCGCGAAAATCGCGCCGCTGAAATGGCCGCTAAATTAAATGGAAAGATCATTAAGCTTGCTACATATGGTGGCGTACATGCTTTGCTTGACGAAAATGGAAACTTATTCCTGTGGGGAAATTTGTTAGATACACGTCTGGATGTTCCTGATGGACTTCCGCAGATTAGAGACATTGCGCTCGGACAGCATCATGCTGTTGCCTTAGACTTCGACGGCAAGCTGCATGGCTGGAAAACAGAAACGTATGATCCGCGGGATTTGGGCGAAATAGCATTTGGCGCTAATCTGCCGCCATTCGTGCAGATCGATGCAACGGCTTATCATACCGGAGCTATTACCGCCAACGGTAAGGTTTATAAATGGGGCGACGCAAACGATGGCAATCAAGATGCTGTACCCCAAAACTTGGGGTCTGTAAAGCAAATCGCAACAGGCGTATTTTGCACTGCCGCGCTGTTAGAGGACGGCAGTATCGAAATGTGGGGTACGGTTGACGCCTATCCTGCGGACATGCCTGTAAAAGCAGTACAAATAGCCTGCTCGGCTCGTGGGGTATACGCTTTAGGCGAGGACGGCAAAGTATACGGCGAAGAAGAGCAGACAAATATGCAGGTGGATTATGTACCTAAACCAGAAATGAATAATATCGTTAAGATTGCAGGCTGTATGGCGCTTGACGACAAAGGAAAGGTTTACGCTTGGGGCGACAATAATAGATTTCAGACAACGGACGTTACCGATGTGCCGCTAAATCTACCGGAAATTATCGATATAGCCACGGACGGTATGAAAGCGATTGCTTTAGGCGCTGACGGGAAAATCTACGAATGGGGATTCGATAACGGTTTGATGCCCATAGTCGGCGGTGAAATGGCAAATTTTGTTGCACTGCCTGCGAGTCTCGATGGGTTTTCCGATATGGAACCTGAGCTGACACCTATCGACACACAAGGAATATCGGAAACTACAGTAGTAAGGACGTTTGAGGAGTTTCGTTTAGCATCTACGGCATATCCGCTCTGTAAAAGGATTGTCGTAGACGGGAGCTTCACGATTGCGGATGATATCGTCTTATTAGATACGGCGCTCGTAGTAAACGAAGGCGTAACTATTACCATTGACGCCATGAACTGCGCCTTTTACAGCACGGTAGAAAACAACGGGATGATTATAGTAAATGGACGGCTATCGATTCAAGATAAGCCTATCATACCCGGACAAATGGTAACCGAAGAAGAGTACGAGGCCTTGTTCAATCCTACAGGCACGGGGAAGATCGAGTTCACTAACGGTAAAAGCATGGCTAACGCAACGATAAAAAGCAGCGCCGATATCGAAAGGTATTTTAGCGACAACTCCATTTACAACAGCATTTTATCTACACCAGGAGAGGCCACTACTCTACTGATAGATAAAGACGTAACTATACCGGAAGGATATTCTATTGAGTTGAACATCAATGTGACGGTTAAGGTGAACAAAGGTATTACGCTCACGAACTACGGGATAATATCGACGTATAATGAGCCAATTATCGAAGGGACGATTTTAGGGAACAAGATCATGTTGCAGGAATATCAATAGAAAATTAGTAGGAATACTGGCCGATTTCTATCGTCAGCGGCGACGGCGCTTTCGTTTCCGGCTTAACACAAGCCATCCATCCGTCCGGCGCGCTCGACAATTGGCGCGTCTCTTGACCCGCAGGAACAAGCTCTCGGCACGCTGCCTCGCGCAGCTTCCGTTGCCAATAGAAGTAGATGTTCGGATGAAATCCGGCATTCTTACAAAATTGCTTGATACTCAGGCCGCTTTCCTGACGCTCTCGCATGATCTGCGCCCAATATGCCAAACGGTATTCGACCGCGATTTCATTTGTGTTCATGCCACAACAACTCCGCTTTGACTTTGTTTCGCACCTGTGCTTTTTCAAGTCGTTTCGTAGTTATTGTAGCAGGTTGATATCTGCGGTTCGATATGCGCCGCTATTGGACGCTTACGAACATTTTATAATGCTTGTCCCAAAATGTATCCTACAGGCATCTACTATATATGAGTTGACCTGTTAAGCCCTGCACGATGTGGTTGATTGACTGAGATACACTTTATTTATATACGAACATCATGAATTATCATGTAGAGAAGGAGGGTTGCCTATGATTGCATATTAGTGGTCGCATGATAATGAGCTTCAATTTGGTGAATTAGCATACTGTTGAACAATTATTGTATATTTGTACGAAAGTGATTTATAGAGAGGAGTATAAACATGAAGGTCACAAAACGGCTAGTTTCTTGCCTCTTAGCGATTATGACAATATCGCTATTTGCTCTGCCTGCTTTTGCCGCAACTGAACAAGAAACACTTACACCAAATTTGGCTTTATCTAATGCGGAAAAAGTCAAATTTGACGAGTGGGTGGAGTATAACTCTGTAGAAAAGACATTCTATATAAAGGCTGGGGCACAAGATTATCTGAGTTTAGAGGAATACCATAAATTGGAGATAGTCTTAAGCATTACAAACGAAAACATCAACAAGTTTGACTTCAGTACAGGAGAGGTGTCCGTTATCGCCCCAGGGAATAAGGAAATTGCTTTACATGCCGCCCGAGCACCTTATACCGAAGGAGTAGATGCAATTGAATTGTATTGGTGGGGCGTAAGGATTTTCCTCTCAAAAACTACGGTTAATATGATAGGGGCCGGAGTTACCATTGGAGGCATCTGGATACCAGAGCCACTTGTTTCGAAAATCCTTGCTACAGTAGGCGTTGTAATTGCACTTTGTCCTGGTGGAATATGGTTCGATTACAACTTTATTCTGGCTGGGATTACGGCGGTAATGCCTGGCATGCCTCTTATGTTCAGTGCTGTAACAGGTTTTGGATTTCAATAGATGAATTAGGCGCTCTTCTACTATTATGCGTTCAATAGTATGGACGCAAGAATGAATTACTGATCATCTATTGAACAATAGTAGCCATCAGAATAAGCGCATATTTCTTTAAGTCGTCGGCATTAATGCCGACGACTTAATAGTAATGAACCTTTCGGTCATAATCCTCTATATACAGGACCGCTTCCAAAAATGATCGCTGGAGCGTACTCCTTGCATACTTCATGTCGATGATTTTATAATCAATGAAGCACCCCGCAGCAGAGCCTGCTGGGTATCGCCCGCAGGTTCCGGGGATTGCGCAGTAGAGCTGCGGAGAATTAGACCTATAGAGATTAAATACAAGCCAAATATTGTTTCCATATGAAAATACTAATTTGGTTGAATAATAGTATAAATTATGTTAAAATATTTATGATCGAGTTAGCCTATACTTACATAACGCTTATTAACCAAACGGAATCGAAAGAAAGGCTTCAAGGAATAATCGAAGCAGCAGTAGTAAGTATATCAATCCATTAGGAGGAAAAGCATGGACGTTTGTAGTAAATGCAAAGTAGAGATGAACGACAATTTTATTTTACAAGCAAATACATACGGGAAAATATCCATTATATCGGGTAAAAGTAAACCCAATGAGATTAAGGTTGCCGTTTGTCCTCGGTGCGGACAGATATCTTTGCATACCCTGGCAATCCAAAATAAAGAAACGAGTCAATAGTTGCATATAATATCCAATATGTCAGAACTAGTAGAGTTCGCGCGCAATCACGACTGATTGATTAATAATCTAATCGGAACGTTCCGATTAGTCTTGCAAGCGGTGTGCCTTTATATGCACATTGCATAACAGGCACGCCGTTCGCCCGTTCTCCCTTACGGGAAAACGGCTCCGTCCGCTTGTTGGGGATAGCCCCCAAACCCCCGGCATCCGTCCGCTTCGCGTTCGTATGCCCTAATCCGCTTCGCGTCTGCCGCGTCCTCGCGGACTACATATCTTTCGCTTCCGGGCAAGCCCGAAAGCTCAATCATTCCGTCGCTCGTCCTCTCCCCACAAAATCCGCGATTTTGCGGGGGCCCCGTTTCCCGCTGGGAGGCTAAATACGTGCAAGCAATCATTTTTCCGGTCCTCCTTTTTCGGCTGTTTTCGCCGCTTGGGTGCGCTGTAATAATAGGTCTATATTATGCTTGGCCGTGAGCGCGTCCTTCATCGTTTGCTTTGCCGAATGGTACTCGGCGTACAGCTTTTTCTTCTCTGAGAGCAACGCCGCATACTCCTGTTGGAGCGCCTTGATCGTCGGGAGCTTATTTAGCCCCAAAGCGTCAAACGCCCGCTTTGCCTCCTTGTGCATGGCGATAGCTTTTTCATGCTCCGAAAGAAATTTCTTGCTATACCCTGCCTGCCGATAGGCGGCGTATACGTCCCGCGTCTTGCCGTAATTGCCGATATGCTTTTGTAGGCTGGCAATCTCCTTCAGCCGTGCATCGGCATCCCGGATTTTGCCTGAAAGCGAATTGAACAGCGCGGCGGCCTCATGCGCTTTCGCGTCCAGCTTTTCCAGCGACAGGCCGTTTTCCGTGATGAAGTTGATCGTCTGCGAAAGCTGCTT
>QMCD01001696.1_pt1 | contig 17688 bp, 15 predicted proteins | sample 1821841 | NCBI WGS metagenome assembly QMCD01 (sample SAMN01991225, study PRJNA193472) | Termite gut metagenome, whole genome shotgun sequencing project. | isolation source: worker | host: Macrotermes natalensis
ATATGCCCCGGACGGCCCAGGTCGGACGGACGTGTGGCCGGATCGACCAGCGCGCGTATTGTCGCCGTGCGATCGTGGGCCGAAACCCCCGTCGTGCACTGCTCACCGTCCCACTCGCCCATATAATCGACCGTCACGGTAAACGGCGTTCCCAACAGCGAGGTATTGTCCGTCACCTGCATTTCCAGTTCCAATTCCCGGCAACGCTCCTCACTCAGCGGCACGCACATAAGCCCGCGCCCGTGATGGAGCATAAAATTGACGATCTCGGGCGTAATGGTCTCCGCCGCCGTTATGAAATCGCCTTCGTTCTCCCTGTCCTCGTCGTCCACGACGATTATCACCTTTCCCTGCCTGAGGTCTTCCAGAGCCTCGTCTATCGTGTTAAGCACGCTGCTTTGCTGTGTCATTTTTGTTTATTATACGGTTTACGAATTTCTTAATATCCCGATACCTGTAAATATACCACTCGGCATTGAACAGGTTCGAGTCGTTGGTGGCCTTGTATATCAGGAATATTGCCAGCGGCAGAAGTACGAACGTCGACAGCCAGACCCCCTGGAACGCCGTCAGCGTACCCTCGCGCGCCATCTTGCCACCCGAGGTCGTGATCATGTAGTAGACCACAAAAAAGATCACCGAAACCACCACGGGCATCCCCAATCCTCCCTTGCGTATGATCGCGCCGAAAGCCGCCCCGATCAGGAAGAATATCATGATCGAGACCGGCAACGACACCTTTTCGTGCCACCCTATCTCGTGGACATAGAGGTCGTCGAGCGAATCCTTGAGGTTCCCCTCGTCCCACGACGTGGCGCGCCGCGAGTTCTGCGCCGTGATATAAGCCGAGCGCCATATCTTCTGTTTCTCCCTCACGTCGAGGCTTGGCAGCGAATCGAACAGGCGGGTGGGGTTGACGTGCGTGTTCGTAGCACGCAGGCTGTCGACCATAAGCGTCCGGTCGTGCTGGAAGATATACTCTTCGAAAAGGGGCTGCGTCGCGGCCGCGACATTCCGGTTGACGATCACCTGAAGCGAGTCGATATCTTTCTGGAGGGTCGATATTTTCTTCGTTTTGCCCGACGTGAAAATCTCTTCGTCCGAACGCTCCATGGCGTATCCTTCCAGCGAGTTTACGATAAACTCCTCCTTAAAGAAGTTGCGCGAGAGTTTGCTGTTCTCGTACCATTCGTCCCGCGCCGTGTTGCGGTTGGTCTCGTACATCACTCCGTTGAAAAGCGTAACCACCATGTGCTTCTTGTCGTCCGAGAGCTTTATGTACCCCGAATCGGCGAGCACGGTGCTCATCGTGCCGTTGCGCGACTGGTCGGTATTGTCGTATATCAGCACGTCGCGCAGGAGTTTGTCCTCGCCCGTCTGGCTGCCCACGCGGATGGTCATATTTTCGAGGTCGGTGAAGAATATGCCGTCTTTGAACTCCAGGACCTGCTTTTGGTTGGTAATATCGAAGAGCATGGTGCGGCTCTTCTGGTAGGACAGCGGCACCAGATTGTTGGCGATATAGAAACTCGCCACCGCGATCAGGGCCGTTACGATAGTCAGCGGGCGCAGGATCCTCATAAGCGACATCCCGGCCGATTTAAGCGCCAAAAGTTCGTAGTTTTCGCCCAGGTTGCCCATTGTCATGATTGCCCCGAAAAGCGTCGCCAACGGAAGTCCCATAGGCACGAGCGTGATGAGCGTGTAGCCGATCAGTTCGACGATCACGCCCGCCTGAAGCCCCTTGCCCACAAGATCGTCGATGTGCAGCCACAGGAAGTTCATCAGCAGCACGAACATAACGATAGCCAGGGCCATCGCCATTGGCCCCAGATATGACTTAAGCATCAGTTTATCGACCGTCTTCATGCTTGTTCGCTCCTGATTTTTCCGCGCAACAAAGGTAACAGTTTTACAACAATAAGCGTAAGGGCAAGCACAAATATTGTTGCCGCACCGGCAGGTATGTCGAGTTTATAGCTGAACCACAGCCCGGCGAGGTTGCCGCACACCGCCACGACGGCCGCCCACAGGGCCATCCGTCGGTAATCTTGCGTGAGCGCGTTGACCACCACCGCCGGGATCGTGAGCAGCGAGATCAGCAGTACGATCCCCACGCTGCGGATCGAGAACACTATCGCCAAAGCCACCAGAAGCGACATCGTATAGGAAATGAACCGCACCGGAACTCCTTGGCTGCGTGCAAATTCGCGGTCGAAAGCGACATAGAACACCGGTCTGATGCACAGTGCGAACAGTGCAACGACCACTACCGCCAACGCCCCGAGGGCCGCGATGTCGGTCGTGGTCACGGTCAGTATGCTTCCGAACAGGAAGCTCATCAGGTTGGGCGCATAACCGGGGGTCATATATATAAAGATGATACCCGTCGCCATGCCCACCGACCAGAATATCCCGATCGCCGAGTCTTCGCGCATCCGCCCGCGGTCGGCGGCCCACTCAATACCCAGCGCCGTGAGTACCGCGGAAACCAGTGCCCCGAGGATGGGGTCCAACCCGAAATAGTAGGCGATACCGACCCCGCCGAACGACGAGTGTGTGATCCCCCCACTCAGGAAAACAAGCCTCCGGCACACCACATACGTCCCCACAAGCCCGCACACGATCCCCGAAAGCACCGAGGCGATCAGCGCGTTGGAGAGGAATTGGTATTGTAATATTTCGCTGAAGAAATACATTCGCTTGTCTTTTGTCGATTTACAAATTTAGTGTTTTTATTTGTTTTGTTATCTTTGCCCGATCAAAAGAAAGCGATGCATTACTCCGATACAAATACGATTCGCCGCCGGATGAATGAGTGCGGCGCGGCTGGCAGGCCGTTCCTGTTCGCTGTCGATTATGAACTCCGTGAAGGTTATTTTGTTGAAAATCCGCTAACGCAAAGCGAGTTGCTGTTCGAAATGAACGGCGTGGGCAACAAGCCTGCGGCAGAACGGCCCAAATTTTCCGGCACATTGCAAGTTTTGCCCATCCCGTCCGAGACGTACAAGACGATGTTCGATGTGGTGCGCCGTGGGTTGGAGAGCGGCGAGACGGTGCTAACCAACCTGACGGTGCGAACACCTGTCGAAACCGACCTCTCGTTGCGTGAGATTTTCATGTCATCCGGAGCGAAGTACCAATTATTCGTTCCAGGGCGGTTCGTCTGCTTTTCGCCCGAGTGTTTTGTACGCATCGATGACTGGCTGCACGGTGGCGGGCGGATCGCGACGTTCCCGATGAAGGGGACGATCGATGCGGCGACGCCCGATGCCGAGCGCACAATCCTCGCCGACCCAAAGGAGACGGCGGAACACACTTCGGCGGTGGAGCTGTTGATAGACGACCTGCGGCTTAGCGGCGCAGAGAATGTGCGCGTCGAGCGGTTCCGATATATCGACCGGCTGAAAACCAGCGAGCGCGAGATATTGCAGGTCTCATCCGAAATCGTGGGCGACCTGCCGAGCGACTATCTCGCGCATTTGGGCGACGTTATTTTCGCGATGCTTCCGGCGGGCTCCATTGCCGGTGCGCCCAAAGCCTCGACGCTCGATGTAATCCGGCGTGCCGAACCTGTGTCAAGGGGTTTCTACTGCGGGGTGTTCGGATATTTCGACGGACAGGCACTCGACAGCGGCGTGCTGATACGTTTTATCGAGGAAGGCGCAGAGGGCCGGAAATTCTTCCGCTCAGGTGGCGGCGTGACGATCGACAGCGACTGGCGCAAGGAGTACGACGAGGTGCTGGCTAAAATCTACCTGCCGCGATGACGTTCCCTGTGATGACATTTTCAGAAGCCATAAAGGTTAGGGGCGGCGTGTTCTACAACCTCGCCGGACACCAAGCGCGCGTCTCCCGCACAGCACGGCACTTTTTCGGCCGCGACATCACGCTCGATCTTACGCCGGAAATGATCCCGCCGGGCATGCGTACAAGTTTCGTAAAATGCCGTGTGGTTTATGGCGGACAGGGCGTCGAGAGCGTTGAGTTCACGCCGTACACGTTCCGCACGGTCCGAAGCGTCGCCATCGTCCACGACGACACCATCGACTACACATATAAATCGACCGACCGCAGCCGCCTTAACGTACTGCTTGCTGCCTCCGGCTGCGACGAGATCATCATCGTGAAGAACGGCCTGGTCACCGACGCCTCGTCGGCCAACATCGTGGTGGAAGATGTGTCCGGCGCACTTTACACGCCCTCAACCCCGCTACTGGCCGGAACAAAGCGCGCCTCGCTGTTGAAACACGGCATCATCACCGAATGCGAAATCAGCCCGGAAAAGCTGCAAACCGCCGCTAAAATCCACCTTATCAACGCCATGATCGACCTCGAAGACGGCATTACTCTGCATCTCTGAAAACGAGACCGCCGATATGGGTTAAGATTAAATATTTATTATTTTTGTTTTGCTGTAAACATTACCGGTTCCGAATGAAAATCAAAAAATTGTAGTACTTTCGAAACAGAGTCAATCGCCAAGAAAGACGAAGCAAACGAATGAAAGCGCACTTTCGCCAAATCGTTACCTGCAAGATTCGCATTACTGCTCAGGTCGCCGTAAGTCGCTTATTTACAAAAGGAAAGAGGCCTGAGAAATCAGGCCTCCCGTTTTGGAGAGGAAAACAATTAACTGGTGGTTAATGTAAAATGTTCTTACTTCTAAAACACAAGCGTGAAAGTAACCTTGTCCTCGGTATTGGAAGTGAGGCGGAGCGAGCCGCCGTGGAGGCGCATTATCTGGCGAGAGAGGCTCAGGCCGATCCCCGTGCCGTCCTCTTTGGTCGTGAAGAAGGGCGTGAAGATGTTTTCGGCGATCCCGGCCGGAATGGCGTCCCCGTTGTTGCTTATGTCGATGACTATGTTCTCCGACTCGTCGATGCGGGAGGATATTTCTATGGTCGGGTCGCCTCGCCCCGCCACAGCCTGCACCGCGTTTTTTATGAGGTTGATTGCCACCTGCGTGATCTGGCCTTCGTCGGCGTAGAGGAGCGTATCCCCCGGCTCCACCGACAGCGAAATTTCTAAGCCGAGACCAACCTCTTGAAGAGCCACTGCCCGCTCCAGTATCGGCATAAGCAGGAAAGGTTTCTTCTCCGGGACGGGGATGTTGGTGAACTTGCGGTACGATTCGACGAACGAGATCAGATTTTTGCTCGTCGTGTTGATTGTTTCGAGCCCCTTTGCTATTTCGCCGTCCTTGTTCAGCCGTATCAGCGTATTGCTCAGCGACGTGATGGGCGCAAGGGAGTTCATAATCTCGTGGGTCAGGACGCGGATCAGTCTTATCCACGATTCGAGCTCCTTTTCGGCCAATTCGTTGTCGATGTCGCTTATGGCGATCAGTTTCATAGGCTTCCCCCTTAGCGTTACGGCAGAGGCGGTGAGCGACACGGACACCTCTCCCTTTTCGTTGTGGAAGGTGAGCCCGCGTTTCTCGCCCGGCTCTACGCTTTTCATTGTCTCGGCGATTGCCGGATCGATATGGAACGTCTGGTTGATGTGGGTGAACACGGGGAGGCTGAAAATCCGGAGCGCCTCGCCATTGACCTGATAGACCCCGCCCGAATCGCTCACCACGATTATTCCCGTGCGCACGGTGTTCATTATCAGTTCGTAGTATTTCTCCCGCTCCCGCGTGTCGCGTTTTGCGTTGCCGAGAATCTCCTTCGTGCGATTGAGGACTCTGTTGTACGCGGCATCATCGGCGAGGGTTATATCCTCCGGGAACCGGAATGTGTAATCGTTGTTGTCGATGGCGTCGAACAGGAACATCGCCTTGCGGATGGACTTCGTGTAGAGGGTTAAGATGCGATATGTCGCCCACGCCACCAGCGCCAACGCTATCACGGCGTAATGATACTGTTTCAGGAATATGAGGAGTAGAATGGTTGCGACGCCGATGACGAGCACGGCAATGGCCAGCGCCATCTGTTTGACAGATACGAAAGTTCTCTTCTTCATAACTCGAAGCGTTTTATCTTGTTGTAGAGCGCCTGCCGCGTGATGCCCAACTGTCCGGCCACCGCAGACAGATTGCCGCCGTGACGCTCGATAGCCTCGCGGATCACCTCCCTCTCTATCTCTTTGAGTGTCGAGCCCGGATCGCCGATCGCTCTGCGGCGTGTGTTGAGCAATAAGATATCGGTGTCGATCACCCTGCCGCCGGAGAGGATGACGGCCTTTTCGACCGTGTGCTGCAATTCGCGGATGTTGCCCGGCCAGGAGTAGGTCGAGAGCAACTTTTTCACCTCCCGGCTGAAACTCGATGCGGGTTTGTTGTATTTGGCGGCGTATTTCGCCAGAAACATCTCCGCCAGAGGCACGATATCCTCCATACGCTGGCGCAAAGGTGGAAGGTCGAGGTGGATGGTGTTGATGCGGTACAAAAGGTCTTCGCGGAAGGTCCCCTGGGCGGCCATATCCACCACATTGCGGTTCGTGGCGCTGATAAGCCTGATATCGACCGGAACAGGGGTGTTGCTGCCGACCCTCGTTATCTGTCCGCTCTGGATGGCGGAGAGGAGCTTGGCTTGCAGATGGAGCGGGATGTTGGCGATCTCGTCGAGGAACAGCGTGCCGTGGTCGGCGACCTCGAACTTGCCCGCACGATCGGCTTTCGCGTCGGTGAACGACCCTTTAATGTGGCCGAACAGCTCGCTCTCGAACAGCGACTCGGGCAGTGCGCCGACATCGACCGTGACCATCAACTCGCCCCGGCGTGAGGAGAGTTTGTGTATCTCGCGGGCGAGCATCTCCTTGCCGGTGCCGTTCTCGCCGGTGATAAGGATACAGGCGTCGGTGTCGGCCACCTTTTCGAGCGTCTCACGCAGCCGCTTCATCGTATCGCTGGCGCCCCAGTAAAGGGCAGGTTCATTGAGAAGTTCCCGCTTTATCTCTTTGAGTTGCTTCACGTCCCGGCGCGAACGGCGCAGGTTATAGGCGCCTCGCAGTGTGGCCAGCAACTTGTCGTTGTCCCACGGTTTGGAGACAAAATCGAAGGCGTCCTCCTTGATCCCCCTCACCGCAAGGTCGATGTCGGCGTATGCGGTAAAGAGTACCACCTCGACTTCGGGGCGTTGCTCCTTGATGCGCCTGAGCCAAAACAGCCCTTCGTTCCCGTTGTTTATGCCCGCCGAGAAGTTCATATCGAGCAGCACCACGTCGGGCTTGTCTTCCCGCAGAGAGGAGTCTATCTGATTGGGAGTGGAGGTCATCACCACCCTGTCGAAATAGCTTTTCAGCAGCAGTTCCAGTGCTGAAAGAATGCTTTTGTTGTCATCTACCACCAATATAGTGCCTTCCTTTGCCATACCTGATTCAATTCAAATTAAGAGATGTCGCACTTCAAAAATACTTCATTTTCTCACTTTTGGTGCTGTTTTGTCCATAAAAAAGACGCGAGTGTAAATAATATAGACACATTTTTGCCGTGAGAAAATCTCAATGCGCTATGTGTCAGGCGTTATGAGTTTTGGTGCGGTCGTGGCATGTAATTATATAAATAGATGAATATAACCGCTAAAACCCTATGGAAAGGCTATTTTCGTTAATTGTAGTGTCAATAATATTGACAGATGCCGCCGCCCAAACCGTCCCGATGACGCTGGACGAGTGCATGGCCTACGCCGTGGAGAACAGCACGAGGGTAAAAAAGCAAGACTACACCAACGATAATTACCGACAGGACCGCAATGAGGCACTCGCATCGCTTTTCCCCTTGATCAGTGGCGACGTGTCGGCCACCAGCAACCACGGGCGTTCGGTCGATCCCCAGACCAACTCCTACACGAATAGCAACAACTTCTCGAACAGCTATTCGCTCTCTGCGCAGATGCCGCTGTTCGCCGGCCTGAGCAAGATAAACACCTATCGCGCAGCCCGCGTGGGCGTGGCGATGGGACGCGAACAGATCGAGCAGGTGAAGGACGAGGTGGCTCTGGAGGTTATGCAGGCGTATTTCGATGTGGTCTATTATTCGAAGGCCGCCAGGTTCGCCGCCGCGCAGTTGGAGGCAAGTACGGAGAATCACCGCAAAGGGAGCAAGCAGGAGGAGTTGGGCATCGTGAGCGCGGCGGAACGGTTGCAGTTGGAGGCTCAGATGGCGGCGGACGATTACATCCTCACCTGGCAGGAGAACCTGCGTGATCAGGCGATGATCGTCCTAAAAGAGAGGATGAACTATCCCGTCGTCGATGAACTCGAAATAGATACCGAGGTTCGTGTATTTCAAAATGGTCCCAACACCCCCGTGGGCGATGTAATCTCACAGGCTATGGATATCAACCCCCGCTTGAAGTCAGCCAGGCTCGCTCTGCGGTACAGCGAGTTGAACCACAGCGTCACGAAAGGCAACCTCTGGCCGAGTATCCACATCGGTGGCGGTTATTCGACCTCGTTTTACCACGATCGGGTAACGCCAAACCTTCCATCGTTCGCCTCGCAGTTGGCAAACAGGCGAGGTTACTATTTCGGGGCAACGCTAAGTGTACCCATATTCGGTGGCTTTAGCCGACACACGGCGGTGAACCGTTCCCGCAATAGTATGAACATAGCCGCGCAGAATGTGGTGGAGGTCGAGCGATCGCTCCAAAGCGAGATAGAACAAAATTACCGCCAGATGCAAGGCTATGGAAAGGAGTATATCCAAGCATCCAAAGCGGTAGAGGCCGCGGCACTTGCTCACAAAGCCATCACGCAGAAATTCGAACAGGGGGTGGTGTCGGCCCTCGATCTGCAAACCAGTGCAAACCGCCTGTTGGAGGCGCAGTCGAAGAAACTCAACGCGCATTTGCAGTACCTTATCAAAACCCGGATGATGGAGTATTACGGCGGAGAACCGTTGATTAGACAATAAAATAACATGGAACTCATGCAAAGGATGGATCGCAAGATCGAAAAGAAGAAGGGCTGGAAGGCCGTTCTCAGGAAGAAAAATTGGCCGTGGATGGCAGGAATTGTATTTTTGTGTTTTGTGGCCTGGTTGATATTTCGTGACAACTCATCGACGCTTAGGGTCGATACACGCCTGGTGACCATCGGCGAGGCGCAGAGAGGTGAATTCAACGATTACATAAGGGTGTCGGGGCAGGTACAACCCATCACGACCGTACAGCTAAGCCCCCTTGAAGGCGGTATTGTCGAAGAGAGGGTCGTGGAAGAAGGTGCCACTGTAAAAAAAGGCGACGTGATCATCGTGCTGAGCAACAACCAACTCAACCTGCAGATACTCGACAGCGAGGCGCAGCTTGCCGAGAAACAGAACTTCCTGCGCAACACTATGATTGCTATGGAGCATGACAAGCTCAACCTGCGGCAGGAGAAACTCCAACTCGACCTCGACGTGCAGCGCAAGTTGCGAAAACACACCCAGAATGAGGAGCTGTATAAAGAGAAATTGATCTCACGCGAGGAGTGGCTCTCTTCGAAGGAGGATTACGAACTCTCCGTGACCAGACGCGACCTTATTATGGAGCGGCAGAAGCAGGACTCGATCTACCGCACGGTGCAGATAGATCAGTTGAACGACAACCTTGACAATATGCAGCGCAATATGACCCTCATCCGCCAATGTATAGACAACCTGCATATCAAGTCGCCCATCGACGGCGAGCTCGGCTTGTTGGATGTGGTTCTCGGCCAGTCGGTGACGATGGGACAGAAGATAGGCCAGATCAACGACCTGTCGGACTACAAGATCGAGGCGCATGTGGACGAACATTATATCGACCGCGTGCGAACGGGGCTCGAAGCCACGTTCGACCGGCAGGGTACGGCATTCGGCGTGCTGCTCCACAAGGTCTATCCCGAAGTCCGCAGCGGGCAGTTCAAAGCCGACTTCACCTTCACGGGTGAACGTCCCGAGAATATCCGAAGCGGCCAGACCTACTATCTCAATCTCCAACTCGGCCAACCCACCGAGGCGGTGATGATCCCTCGCGGGTCGTTCTACCAAAAAACCGGCGGGAAATGGATCTATGTCCTGGCGCCTGACGGCTCCCGTGCCTACAAACGCGAGATCGGCATAGGTCGCCAGAACCCGCAACATTACGAGGTGTTGGAAGGTCTCACACCCGGCGAAAAGGTGATCGTTTCGGGCTACGACGGTTTCGGGGACAGTGATATACTTATTTTAAACTGACAACATTAAAAAATCACAATAATGATAAATCCATTAAATTTCAGGTCTTTTTCGAAGTTCCTCGCAAGGAACAAACTCTACACGGCGATCAATATCTTCGGGCTTTCGATATCGCTGATGTTCGTCATTCTCATTGCGACATACACCACACAGGAACTGTCGGTCGATAAGTTCCAGGAGAACCGCGACCGCATAACCACGCTCGGCTACTACCATTTCATAGGCTCTCCATACGCGATGTCGCCTTTCTTGCAGAACCGCTATCCGGAGATAGAGAAGATAAGTGCGGTGGCGGGACAGAAAGCAGCGGTTGAGGTTATGAACGACCGCTATGACACCAAAATACTGTTGGTCGATAGTACATTCTACGATATCTTTTCGTTCCGGATGATCGAGGGCGACCCGAAGGAGATACTCAGCACGAAGACCGATGTGATCATCTCGGAAGCGTTCGCTCGCAGGGCTTTCGGCGACACCGATCCGATCGGGCAAACGATCACCGCCTCCGTCCCCAAGAACGAGCCATACGCCGTCGGCACTCAGGGCAGTGTCTCGGTCGTGGTTGCCGGCATATCCGAGGATTTCCACAACTCTGTGTTCGATGAGGCCGATATCATTATGAGTATGGAGAATATGGAGACCTATTTCAATGCTTCCATATCCAAGGATCGCATGGGCAACGCGGGAGGTGTCGTGCTGTTCATTATGACCCATCCGGGCACCGATCTTACGGCGAAAATACCCGATATGCAGGAGTATTTCAAAGAGATATTTTGGGTCTATGAAACGGGTTTGTGGGGAGATACGGTAACGCTTACCCCGATGGACGAATTCTATTTCTCAAAACTGCCGCCAAGTCCTTCGGGTATGCGTCAGGGTGACTTCTCGCTCGTATCGATACTCATATCGGTTGGGCTGCTCATTTTGATTTTTGCCATCATCAACTACATCAACCTTACGGTGGCACAAACCGGGTTCCGGGCTAAGGAGATGGCCTCGCGCCGACTGTTAGGGGCTACTCGCGGCGAGATATTCTCGAAGTTCATCCTCGAATCCATCATGGTCTGCGCATTCGCATTCATTATGGGGTTGATGTTTGCCATCTCGTTGCAGAATGTGGCCGGCGACATCCTTCAGAGGCGGTTGGACGTGATGGGCGGTATGACGTGGGCTACCTCGGGCGCATATCTGGCACTCATCATTTTTATGGGTGTGGTCTCGGGAGTGATCCCCGCCATATTTATCTCGCGCTACAAACCGATAGACGTGGTAAAGGGCAGTTTTCGCCATCGGAGCAAGATGGTGTTCAGCCGCATATTCATCGTCTTCCAGAACGTGATCACCATCACGCTTATCGCCGCCTCGCTCACTATGCTCCACCAGATACGCCACATGATAGAGGCGCCGTTGGGTTACAATACCGAAAATATCATTGACATACCCAACACCGGATTTCAGACGATGGATCAGGTGATGACATTCAAGAACGAACTGAAGCAACTTGCCTCGGTGAAGGAGGTGTCGCTCGTCCAAGGTCATCCGTTCAACAGAGGCAGCAACTGGACGATCCAATACGAGGAGAAGAATGTCAGTTTTCAGATATTCCGGGGAGACCCAGCCTTCATGGGAATGATGGGCATCGAGGTGTTGAAAGACAATAATCTCGGCGCAGGCCAGGGGGTATGGATCAATAAGATCGCCGAATTCGATTTGGGATTGAAGGATGGGGACCTGGCTACGAGGGCTTTTGGAGAGTCGATGCCCATTAGTGGCGTGATAAAAGATTTCCGTGTGGGCTCGCTCCTCTCGCTCGACCCGCAACTTCCGCCGGTCATGGTGGTCATCTATCCCGCCGAAGCGCAATTCTTCCCCTGGTCGTTCCTTGTGGAGGTACAGGGCGACCCGGATGCGGCATTTGAAGATGTGCGCGGGGTTTACGAGCGGTTCGCCCAACTCGAATTCAACGGAATATTCATGCAGGACGAGATAAAGGAGGCTTATGGCGCTCAACAGAGAACCTACACCATCGTTATGATCTTCACCCTTATCGCAGTTTTGATCTCGATGCTGGGACTGCTCGCCATGTCCACCTACTTCATCCAGCAACGAGCTTCGGAGATCGCCATCCGCAAGGTGTTCGGATCCACACGCAGCGAGATGCTTCGCCGGTTGGTGTTCAACTTTATGCGGCTCGTGCTTATCGCTTTCGTACTATCCGTGCCGGTGATATGGCTGGTAATGAGATGGTGGCTGTCAAATTACAGTTATCGCGTTGCCCTCTCACCGTGGATATTTATAGTGGCAGGAGGATTTGCATTCGTCATAGCTCTTGTAACGGTGCTGTGGCAAAGTACACGCGCTGCAAATTCAAACCCGATCGACGCGATAAAGAACTAACTTCAAACAGTACGCCAACTATGGCTAATCCGTTAAATATAAAGTCGTTCGGAAAGTTCCTCGGAAAGAACAAACTTTACACGGCGATCAACATCTTCGGACTTTCCGTTTCGTTGATGTTCGTCATACTTATTGCGGTTTGCGCCACGGGGGAGCTGTCGGTCGATAAATTCCACGCCAACTGCGACAGGATATACGCGATCGGCAACGAGGAGTTCACAGGTTCTCCATACGGTCTTTCGTCCTCATAGTGTACGTCACGGAACTCATAAAAACGTGGAGGACTGCGGGAAGTAATCCCGTGAAAATGATAAACAACGAATAATAATCTATTAAAATACCTAAGATCATGATGTTGAAAATCGAAAACCTGAAGAAGATATTCCGCACGGAAGAGATCGAGACCGTCGCTCTGAACGGAGTCTCGTTTGAAGTGAAGCAAGGCGAATTCGTGGCGGTTATGGGACCCTCGGGTTGCGGCCTCGGGTTGCGGAAAATCGACGCTGATGAACATCCTCGGCCTGCTCAACAACCCCACCTCGGGAGAATACTCACTGCTCGGCCACGAAATCGGGAAATTCAAGGAAAAGGACCGCACGCTGTTCCGCAAGGGTAACATCGGGTTCGTGTTCCAGAGTTTCAACCTTATCGACGAGTTGAACGTTTACGAGAACGTGGAGCTCCCGCTCATCTATCTACGCATCAAGGCCGCCGAGCGCAAACAAATGGTCGAAGACATCCTCAAGCGGATGAACATAAGCCACCGTGCGAAACACTTCCCGCAACAACTCTCAGGTGGTCAGCAGCAGCGTGTGGCTATCGCCCGCGCCGTTGTCGCCAACCCCAAGCTGATCCTCGCCGATGAGCCGACTGGTAACCTCGACTCGAAGAACGGCAAGGAAGTGATGGAGCTTCTCGACGAGCTCAACAAGGAGGGAACCACGGTGATTATGGTGACCCACTCGCAGCATGATGCCGCCTATGCCCACCGCACCCTGAACCTGTTCGACGGCGAACTGGTCAATGACGTTAGGAGTCTGCTGTAAACATTCCTTCCCTCTGCTCGTATGCTATAACGGGCAGAGAAATAGAGTGATATGATGACCGTAAGGGCTTGATATGTAGGTGTTTTCCGCCGCATATCGAGGAGAGATGTAAAACCCCCAATATAGAGATATTTGTTTTATTGTCGAATGCTTAGCCGGTTAATAACGTGGAACTTAACGATGCCGATTAGTGCTTTACGGAACATCCGCCTCTCTCTGCCGAGTATTGCGTCATCAACCGGTTGAAAAAACGACAGTAAAACTTAAAACGAAGCAAAATGCATCTCAACAACGAAGATTTTGAAAAATGGATGGCAAGGCTGTCCAAGAAATTAGACACATAGGGCAAGACCTGAAATCGGTCATCAACACCCATGAGGTGTTTGCCGGAGACGAGAAATTGCTCGACAATCAAGATTTGGCGTTCCAGCTGAAGGTATCGAAACGTACTCTACAACGCTACCGGTCGGGCAAAATGTTGCCATATTTCATGGTCGCCCACAAGACCTACTACCGGGTGAGCGATGTCCGGGAGTTCGTGCGCCGACACATGAATTTCCAGACCTGCGAGGAGTTTGAATAGACACACCTGAAAGAGGATGGCGAGGACGGCGGCGACGGGTAATCCCGCTCTCGCTAACCTCGCTTTCTATGTATATATTGCTTGAAGATAGTTTGGCCGCTCAAATTACGGGTTAAAAAATACCGATTTCGAATGAAGATCAAAAAAATATAGTACCTTTGAAACGAGTCAATCGCCAAGAAAGACGAAGCAAACGAATGAAAGCCGTTACCTGCAAGATTCGTATTACCGTTCAGGCCGCCGTAAGTCGCTGACTTACAAAAGAAAAGAGGTCTGATTTCTCAGACCTCCAGTTTTGGAGCGGAAAACGAATATCGAACCCCGCCGAATCTCTATTGATTATCAATCGTTTCCGAAAGAACGTGTGCTTTGTACCACGATGCCACCATGCAAACACAGCGATTTGCGAAGCATTGCCCGAGTCGTTCCTACATTGCAAAGATAAAATTTCGAGACGAGAAAAACAATAATGGTTTAATCGTTTTTTACTACCCAATGCCCGGTCTTGTCGGAGCCAACCCGTGATATGATTCCCTTTTCCCGCAACTTACGAATGTTGTTTTCGACTGCCGTTACCGATATGGATAGCGATTGCGCCATCTCCACCATCGTTATTTTGTCATTTGTCGCTATTAATTCAACTATTCCCGCTTGGTTTTTATTGAGTTTTACCCCCAACTTTTCATCGCTATTTACCCCCAACTTGTTGGGGGTATCTTGATTTTCCCCCAACTTTTCGACTGGAGCCTTGAAATCAATATGCAATTCTCTGTTTTTCAAGATATGATTCTCACCAAAGAGTAGATTACCAAAGAAACGGTTTAAATACTTGGTAGTTGCGTGGATATTTTTTGCACTGTTGTTATAATTTGCCCTCACGAGCGCGTTGCGGAAATACCAACTATGCTCGGCAAAAGGTTCATTCTCGACCTTGAAACCGAATGTTCGCAAGTATTTGATTGCAAACACAGCTGTTGTGCGTGTGTTACCTTCGCCGAAAGGATGAATTTGCCACAGACCGGAGATGAATTTTGCGAAATGTTCCACTTGTTCCTCTTGGGTCAATCCTTTGTACTTGAAGTTTTTTTCCTCACGAAAATCGTATTCGAGGGTCTCTCGGATCAACGGAGCAGAAGAGTAAAATACTGTCTCGCCTCCCAACACCCACTCTTGTTTCGTGATATTGTAGTCGCGGATCTTGCCGGCAAACTTGTAAATACCACTAAAAAGCCGCCGATGGATGCCTATGTATTCGACTGGTGAGAACGAGAAAGTTTTTTCCGACAGGATCTCGGTGATGTTAGCTGAAACCTTATCTGCCTCTTCGGTGCGGTCGTCGGCATCTGCACGCACGGCAGAACTCTTGTAATATCTGTCGATACGGCTTTTAACCTCATCAATAGTGATGTCGCCTTCGATGTTTTGCTTGGCGGTTTCGATCAGATACGCCGAAGGAGTAAGCCCATCAACCTGTTGCAAACCAATGGCCGTCTGCCAGATAAGCCCTTTTTCGCGCTTGTCGGGTTCGCCCTGTTTGATGTATGTATCAAAATCAGTCATACTTGTTTATAAAATGTATTTATGCAAAAATACTTATTTTAAAAAAAGGAAGATTGTCTAGTTCAGACTGATGCTTGCTTTCGACACTCGAATTGCACATCTCTAAATTGGAGACAGTATTGTCTCCATTCCGAACATCGTCCAACCGAATATAGTCACCCAGCCGTTTATAGTTGTCCATCGCCTTTCCTGTTTTTTTTGACCGTTCTCTCGATCTCCTCCAACTCACGAACCTCCATCGCATCGGCTAACTCCGCCTCGTGCCGCCGTCGGGTCGCCTCAAAAGAAGAGTAAATCGACTTCACACGCTCTTCCATCTGTGCGTTCGACACCTTTCCGCGTCCTTGCAAGATTGTTTTCCCTTGAAATGACAGAAGCGCATCCACATTCTGCCGCCAAAAGTCGAGCGTCAAATCCCTACGCTCTTTCACGCGTAATTCCGCCGTTTCAAGAAAGATGACGACTAATCGATTCAGCGTGTCTATCTCATCGCCTGAGAGGTAGTTCTTCGCAATGGTAATATCCTGCTGACGCACGATATTCCCTTTCCACGAGGTCAGCCCCATATTGGGCTTGGAGGCATCGGCGCGCGACACGATTAACTCTGCCGCCGTTTGGTGGGCCACGGCGTACAGGAGTTTGTTCTGCGTCTCGGCAAAAAACATCTGAGCGCTCTTCTCCTTGTCGTTGTAGTCGCTGCTCAGGGCAAACAGATCGCGCAATTTTTGATAGAACCGTTTCTCTGAGGCGCGAATATCGCGTATCCTCGCCAACAGCTCGTCGAAATAGTCGGGTCTGCCGTCGGGATTCTTCAACCGCTCGTCGTCCATCAAAAAACCCTTCACCAAATACTCGGAAAGATTCTGCGTCGCCCACTGACGAAACTGGGTACCCCGCACGCTTCGCACTCGATAGCCGACGGCCAGAATCATCTCCAACGAGTAGAAAACAACATTGTACTGTTTCCCGTCGGCGGCAGTTGTCAAGAATTCCTTGACAACTGAATCGGCACTCAATTCACTGTCTTTTAATATATTATTGACATGCAGGCTGATATTCTGTTTCGAGGTGGCAAAAAGTTCGGCCATCTTCTGCTGGTTGAGCCAGATTTTGCCATCGCGGGCATACAGCGCAACCGAAGTCCGACCGTCGGCTGCTTGATACAGGATAATCTCTTTGCTCTCTTGGTTATTCGATGCCATAGCCCAGTTCTTTAAATGCGTTCAACAAAGCCTGTTGTGCCTGCTCTTCCTCAATTTACTATCCGTCAAAGTTAGCAAAATGTCTGCACGCGGGAAAATTTTGAGATGTTTATTTGACAAGGCTCCAAAATCACCCAGTTGCCCGTTTTGTCGGAGCCGACGCGAGAGATTGTGCCTCGCTCTTTCAGTTTTTTAAGGTTGTTTTCTACTGTACGGCGTGGCGTGCCGATCTGGTCTGCGATTGCGGCCGCCGTGATATGTGGGTTCTGTCCGATGAGGTCAAGGATTCGCTTTTGTAATAAACTTACACTACCATCGCCACCATTTACACCACCATCAACAGTGCATGGAAGATTATAGCGCTGTATGATTATTATATATCATCCGAGTTCATTTTACATATTTCGGCGTTTCCACTTTACATATTATGAGCAACCCATTTTACACTTTCGGGAAGCCATGCCTTACACGCTTCTTCACGGTTTTTATGACTTCCCCTGTATCCGTTTTATCTCCCGGTCGAAGTCGGAGATGTAATTTTCGTCCTGAATCTTACGGTAAGTTTCGTATTCCTGTTCCGCTTTCAGGCGGGCTTCCAATGCGCTTACCCTTCCCTTGTCCTGCAAAATCGGGTACTGAGAGAGTTCCAAAAACTGGCTCAGGAACCCGACCCACTCCTGCATATTAGTTGAAATACCTCTCTCTGCGCGGTTCTCGGCAAGGTCGAGATATGCTGATACAATCCGGTTCAACTCC
>QMCD01001065.1_pt1 | contig 17686 bp, 11 predicted proteins | sample 1821841 | NCBI WGS metagenome assembly QMCD01 (sample SAMN01991225, study PRJNA193472) | Termite gut metagenome, whole genome shotgun sequencing project. | isolation source: worker | host: Macrotermes natalensis
TACCATACTACATGAAATCAATAAAACCGCTGTAATGCCCGAAAACAAAGCATTACAGCGGTTCATTGCTTTCTAAACTGTCAAAGACAGGATTATAAGACTATTATGCGGGAAACACAATAAGATTAATTTGGTGAATGCGTATCTATACTTATCTATATTTATATACTGCTGAATAATAATATTTTATCGGAAAAGACAAGAGGCAATGGAGGAGGGCAAGTACTTTAAAATCGAATTGAGGATGCCTGTAACTTTGCTTATAAACACTCATATAACTGCTCTATATAATAGTATTATCCTAATATAAGAAAGAAGGGCAGACAATGATGAAGGTCAAACACTTACCAAGAACTATTCTAATTGATGAAGGATCCGGTGACCTTGTTTGATTTCTCATGGTAATAGTAGAATGTTAAGACCGTCTGGTGTATAATTCTGTTAGGAGAGGAAGTGGGATTATGAAAAATAATTATATTCTCGCAGATGATATTGAGCATATCAAGCAGCAGCTGGAATCTTTTGAAGGATATGAGTTCTCCAAGGACATAGCCGGCCGCATGGCGGCACGCGGACTGACGCTCAGCGAGCTTGCCAAGCGGGTTTATGTTTCCCATACCATGGTAAGCAAATGGCTCAATAAAGGAGCCAGGCCTCATGGCAAGGAACGCTTCAAGGAACTTGGCATGGCACTGGGCATGAATGTAGAGGAGCTTAACGATTTCTTGTGCCGCAACTGTTATCCGCGGCTCTATGTCAAGAATCCGCTTGATATCGTATGCCGCTTTATCCTTGATGCGTTTTCCGGAAGTGGAGACATTATTGAAAAGTACCGTGACATGATAAAATCATACAAGCTTGACGATTATATCCTGACAGATGAACCCGAAGAAATCAAAACCAACTATCTGAGCCTTGATTTTGCCCGGGTAAAGTCGGTCGCCAGTTTTGAGAAGTGGCTCTTGGAACATGATAACTACTTCAAAGCCTATGACAAAAACTATATCCCCCATACGGAATTGATCCGCTTTATCCTGTTCCACATCGGCGAGCAGAGCATCAACGATATGTATGTCGCCGGCGAGATGCCGGTGGCCGTCCGTAATCTGTTATACCCCCTTATCGCGGACCGGGAGATAACGGTCAAGGGGCTGCGGGCAAAACTGATCGTGTTCGGGCTTTATAAGAATATGACGGAGGACGAAATTGACATCATGCTGGAACTGGCCGGCTTCGGACTGCTGTCCGAGCCGGTTACCCGGATTGATCACGCACTGCTTACGTCACTTCGCTGTGCCCACGAGCGCTACCCCTACTTTGAATACCATAATGTGGCAGACATACTGGGCGGTCTCGACGTTCAGGACGGTCTGTATGCGTTTTATCAGGAAAAAGAGCGCCGGGCGTCCGACTGCGTCAGGTATTATGAGGCGGAAGGGCGGAAAAGCGAAGTGGAACGCTTGTTTGAGGAAACATACAGCAGCTATAACGACAGCGGTATCCTGCAGTATGTCATAGATGTTTTCGAGCTTCTGAATAAAGCCGGCGTACTGTCTGAGCAGGAGACAGGTGAATATATACCGTTGACGCAGATCTACCGGAGTAAAGGAAGGAGTTAATTATGCGATTATCAGAGGCGGTGACAGAATGTGCTGCTCAAGGTTATATGCTGAGGCTTGCTTCCGACACAGCAGATAAAACATTATCTGCGGAACAGCTTTTTTATGGGCTGCTGATGCTGTCAAAGTGTGCCGAACCGCCGATCAGCAACGCAGGCTTCAGAACGGAAGGCGATGCCGTAGCGGCTGAAGTAACGGCAATAATAGATGATATTGATGTAGCAGCGGAAAAGCTTAAAGCAGCTATGGAAGCACCGAACGATACGGTTGTGAATGCTGACCAATACATTGAAAAGGCCGCGGAAATAGCCGATTTGGACGGTAAAAGTGAAATTGATGCGCTAAGTTTGTTGATGGCATTTAAACAGGAGCCTACCCAAGCGATTAAAGCTCTTTATAAATCACCGCCAAAGCCGCCGCCGGCAGACGATAAAGGGCAGGACTACATGACGGCTTCGCAGTACCAAAAGCTTATCAATATGGCGCAGTATGTTCAGAGAGAGCTAGATATCCTGGCAGAGTCACAGCATCAGCCGGCAACTCTTAATCAAAAAAAAGCTGTTACTAAAAAATGGCTGGCGGATTTTGCTATTGCGGTACTTGCCACTTTTGTAACTCCTTCACTACTTATTCTGCTTCTTGGTTTTATTATCGACCCGAAAGCCCCATTTCTGATTATTGGTCTTATTATCGACCCGCAAACACCATTGGCATTTGGTTTTAAAGTTTTAATAGTATTACTTGGGGCAATTCTTTTGATAAACTGTATACGTTTACTTATCAGCATTTATTCTAAAGGATTTGGCCTGTTTTTCTTTTTGCTGGGTAGTATTTCTTTATTATTTGCCGGTTATTGGTACATCAACACAGTGATAGAGCAGAACATCATGGGTCGGATTTTATTGTGTGCTGTCTCATTGTACGTGGTCATAAGCCAAAGGTCTGCCTTTCTTAAGCTTGAAGATAATAAAGATAGTCTTGATACAATAACCGGGCTTATCATCTGGCGTTATGTGACGACGAAGCTTGCTCTGCCCCTGCTTGTTTTCGCGGTATTTTTTATACCCGGACTTACAATGATAACGTGGATCGAGAAAATACTGTATATTGCCGGGTATCTGTATTTTTGGCATACTATCTATCAGGCAATACAATTAAAACTTACCAGCGCACAACAGTCAGATGCCCGTAAAGGGTACAAAATCTTCAAATTTTTATCAGACCAGTTTGTTATGCTATTTCTGCCGGGGCTGGCGTTTTATCTACATTGGATATTTGTATGGTTTCCTATGCAGACAGGAACCATAGTCTTGCTGAGCATGTACGGCAGTTTGTGGTTGATTACGACTATTGCACAAATAAAAGGAATCAGGGAGGATAAGATATAATGCCCGGGAAGATCACTATTAAAGTTACAAAAGGCTTGCTGGCTGGCAAAGTCTATGAATATGAAGAAAAGACGCGGATCTTTATCGGGCGACAGGGTGACTGTGGGATTGTCCTGCCCGAAAATACCGTGTCGCGCTATCATTGCATACTTGAAATCACACCGCCGGAGGTAAAGCTTCAGGATTTCGGCAGCCTCAACGGCACGTTCTTGAACGGGAAAAAGATCGGTCAGCGCGAACGCGGGCGAGAACCGGAAGATGTCAATATAGAAGGACGAGAAATAGAAGGGCGAGAAGAGTATATTCTACATGACGGCGATGTCTTAGGGCTTGGCAGCCGGTGTGAGTTAAAGCTGGGTATTGAGACAGCGGTAACGTTGCGGTGTGCCATATGCAATGCCGAGCTTGCGCCTGACGGCGAAGACGGTGCGACCGTGCCCGAAGATGCCGGGCTGGTGCGGCTTAACTCCCAAAGGGATCGGATCTGTGAGAGCTGCTTCCAGAACGAAAGGCAAGCTGAGATGGAAAGAGAGGCGGCGCAAAAGAAAGTCAAGAAAGTCGCCGAACGTGCCGAGGCCGAGCGTATGGCCCGGCAATTCGCGGAAGAATTTGAACTGAAAATAAAACAGAATCGAACGAAAGACTGTGCCGGGTGCGGGAAAAAGTTCACGCCCGCAGACGACGACAATAATCTCTGCCCCGACTGTCTTGCGGACCGCGCCAAAATGGTTGATGCCGTGCTTCGGGATATGCTCGGCGGAATGCTCGGGACAAGACCGGGCGAAGCCCGCTCAGGCTCCCCGATCGAAGGCTTCGAGAAAATCAAGCTGCTCGGGAAAGGCGCCATGGGTGAAGTCTGGAAAGTGAAAGAAATAAGCTCCGGAACGTATTATGCCCTTAAGACGATGCTTCCGGAGGTAAAAGCCAATGACACTATGAAAGCCCTTTTTTTACGCGAGGCGGAGATCGGAAAATATCTAGACCACCAGAACGTCATTGCCACTTACCAGACTGGCTGCAGCAACGGTATTTTCTATATCCTGATGGATTTGTGCGAAGGCGGCAGCGTGGAGGATCTGATGGATCAAAACGGCGGAAAGCTTCCGCTGGAAACGGCAACACGCATTGTCTTACAGCTGCTTTCCGGGCTCAGCTACGTTCACAGCGCATCCATCGGAACCGGCATCCAGGCCGGCCTGTGGAAAGGAACGAAGGATGTGCACGGCATCGTTCACAGGGATCTGAAGCCGGGGAATATCTTTCTGTCCGATCGGTCTGAAAAAGCAGTAGTGAAGATAGCGGATCTGGGCATGGCGAAAGCCTTTGACACAGCCGGCTTGTCACGGGCTACTCAAACCGGAACGGTTATGGGAACACCGGTCTTCATGCCACGGCAGCAGGCGATCAATTTTAAGTACGCCAAGCCGGAGGTAGATGTATGGGCGGCGGCTGCGACCTATTATAACATGCTTACGGGCAAATTCCCCAAGAACTTCCGGCGGGGTAAAAATGTCTGGGAAATCATTGTTACCGAAAGCGCGGTTCCGATTCTCAAGCGTAACGGCAATATCCCCGGCAAGCTTGCCGAAGTGATCGATCAAGCGCTTCAGGAACAGCCGGTGATCGGCTACACAGTCGCGGCATCGCTCCGGGAAGATATCGTGTCCGCCCTTCCCAGCCACGTGAGAAGTGCGGTCAAGGAGGTTATTTAATTGAGAACAGTCACAGAATTCTTTGATTTTTCTTTCCGCGCTGCGGGAAAAACGGATATCGGAAGACGCAGGAGCAGCAACCAGGATGAGGCGGTGCTGTGTCCGGAGCTGGGATTTTTCGCCGTGTCCGACGGGATGGGAGGGCTGGCAAACGGGAAGCTGGCCGCAGAATTTGTCAGCAAGACAGCCCCCGGTCTGATGAAAATAAGCATGGATGAATATGCCGACCATCAGGATGTCAACAAGGCGGCGACGGCATTTGTGGATTCTCTCCGCCTGATGAGCAACAACCTTTACGAAGCCGGCAATGCGGACAACCGGTTCACCTTCGGTGCGACCTTTGTCGGGGTCTGGCTCGTCCAGAATAAGGCTATCTTCGGCTGCCTCGGGGACAGCCGCGGGTATATGCTGCCCAAATACAAGAAACAGCTGTGCCAGATAACGGAAGATCAGAATATGGCGGCTATCCTGGTGAAAAACGGCGAGCTTACCGAGTCAGACGCGAAGTACCACCCGTCGAGCTCGCGGCTGACGGCTTTTGTCGGGATGCCCGTTCCCGCGACGCCGGAGCTCTACATCATGGATGTAAAGCCGGGCGACCGGCTGCTCCTATGCAGCGACGGGCTGTTCGGCATGGTGGAAGACGATGCCATCGTGTGCTTGCTGCGCTCCAGCAAAAGCCCGGACCGCATATGTGACCGCTTAATCAGCCGTGCCAATCAACACGGCGGCCGGGACAATATCGCGGCAGTTTATATTAAAATATTCCCTTGATTTTAATGGATTTTCACCAGTAACTGTGAAGGTACTGAACAGTTACTGAAGCTTAGTAACAACTGTTAAGTAGATCTGCGCATTTACTGCGCAGATCGTAAGAAAACGTGGTGGACACGTGAAAATCCCATCACCGAAGGTGATTTTAATGGATTTTCACCAGTAACTGTGAAGGTACTGAACAGTTACTGAAACTTTAGTTATAAATCAGCCTCCGTGGATGTCTTATGATAAGAACATAGACATTACCACTAATAACCAATCACCATCATGAAAAGGAGGCGATTATGATGTTAACCCACAATTATCCTAAAGTATCGATAGTCATCCCTGTATATAACTGCGAACAATATTTACCGCGCTGCTTGGCCGCAGTGACCGGCCAGAGCTACCGTAATCTGGAGATTATCTTAATAGACGACTGCTCCGGCGATACCAGCCGGCAGATTTGCGAAACCTACGCGGAAAGGGACGCCCGGATTGTATTATTGCACAATGAAATGAATATGGGACCGGCCGCCGGCCGCAACCGGGGCATACAGAGCATGACCGGCGAATATGTTTATTTTATGGATTCGGATGATGACCTTGATCCCTGCGCCATTGAAATCCTGCTCGGACACTTTTTGCAATGTGGCGTGGATCTGGTCATGGGAAACGTAAAGCGGATTGATTTCTTCGGCCAAGAATCGGAGGATTGGAGCGGACCTTCACGTCTGATCCCGACCCGCAGCGATGTCGTCGGCCTGGTTGCGGGCTGGATGCAGGAGTTTAACCGGTACCGTGTCTTTGGCAGTGCCTGGGGCAAGCTGTACCGGACGGATATTATCCGTAATAACAGTATTTCCTTTGACGAAAGCATCATAGCTTGGGAAGATATCCTCTTCGTCATGTGTTACTTGGAATACACCAGCAGTGCTTATTATGAACAGAAACAGTTATATTATTATTATCACAACCAAGATAACCATGGCAGTGCGGTCACGTATAAAGGCTATATGGATTTCGTCCATACCGTCTATAAAGCACGGGAAATCGTTCGGTCAGACAGCTGTCCTCGGGATATTGACGCCTTATTCCGCCATGCATACAGCGAATGCGCTTTGCGGATGATGTTTAACTGTGTTTATCGGATGAAGCTGTCCCAGGAATTGTTTTTCTATATTAGTACGTTGGTTAACGATGCCGTGCTGCAGGACTGTATTGCCGGCTATGACCCCGGCGAAAACGATCTTAACCGACAAGTGAAGAAGCTGATTCCCGGGAAGCGGATCTTGGAACTGATCCTGGTGTACCGCCGCAATATCATGCGAAGAAAACGGATCAAGGAAGAGCAGGCGAAGACAATCTATCTTACCGTCGCGTCGGAGACGGCCTAAGGAGAAGAAGGTATGGAAGAAAGTATAAGAAAAAGAGTCATAATAGGCAGCGGCTCTGCTGCAGAAGCGATTTTCTGGGCCAACAAAGACCGGATCACCTGTTTCGGCGATGATGAACAGCGCGGGAAAACCATGTTCGGCTTACCGGTGATCGGGATAGATGAAGCGGCGGAATGTTATGGCAGCGAAGCGGAATATCTGGTCGCCATTCCCAGTGCGCACCATATCCTGAACCGGCTGCCGTCAGGCCAGGCGGGCCGGGTGATTCTGGCGCATGAAGCCCTGGAAGGAATTGATTATACGAAGTTCTCTTACGCCAAGGAAGCCCGGATCGCGGTCGATGAAGTAGAACAATGCGTGAACCTGCACCGCCACATGGGGGACGGCGTCTATATCCGCAGCGTGGATCTGGTTGTAACCGAGCGCTGTTCCCTGCGCTGTCGGGAGTGCTCCAACCTCATGCAGTATTATCATGCACCCAGAGATTACCGGGCGGAAGAGCTTCTCGAGGCAGTCGAAGCTTTGCTTGACTGTGTGGACGGACTCTATGAACTGCGGATCATCGGCGGCGAGCCATTGATGAACAAGGCAGTCTATCCGCTGATCGACATGCTGGCGCAGGACGAGAGGGTTCGCCGTCTGGTCATTTTCACCAACGGAACCATCGTACCGCCGCAGGAGGCCTGGGCACATATCCGCCAGGAAAAAGTCGTCTTCCGGATCACCGATTACGGAACACTCTCCCGTAATCTATCCCGGCTGGAGGAGGCTCTGCGTCAGGAGGGCATCGCCTATGACACGTCCCGGATCGACCGATGGAGTCCCTGTTCCTCTCTTGCGAAGCATGGCCGGACGCCCGAGGCTCTGGATGCGGTCTTCCTCGGCTGCTGTGCCAAAAACCTGCTGACGCTCTTGGACGGCAAGCTGTACCATTGCCCGTTCATGGCCAATGCGATGAACCTGGGGGCGGTACCGCCTTGCGGAGAGGATTACCTGCCGCTTTCTGACATCAGAAAGCGGCCCCAAGAGGAGCGAACGGCAGTGATGCGCGGCTTTATCTTTGATAAAATCAATTTTGCGACCTGCGATTACTGCGTCGGGCGCCCCTACGGCCAAGGCAGCCTGACACCGGCGGAACAGGCGGCGGCGCCTGTTGATTATATCAGATACGAAGAGGAATGATGATTATGTCAGCTGACGAAAAATTCCCATATGATTCCGATGCGACGGTATATGAGGATGATAAAACCGTTGTCAAATCAGCAATACTTACCGTACCGTCTTCCGCAGCAGCTGTGCCGGAAGGCGGCGGAACTGACGTTGCGCTAAAAGATGTCGGTTACGTAAAAGGCACGACCTTGCTTAGCATATATCGCATCGAAAGTGATGCCATTGAAAGCGGCGGCATGGGACGGGTCTGGCGTGTCCACCACACCGGGTGGAATACCGACCTGGCCATGAAACAGCCACGGCCCGAATCTTTTGTTTCGGACGAGCAGAAAGAGAAATTCATTGAGGAATGTCAAGTGTGGATCGAGCTTGGCCTGCATCCTCACATTGTGTCCTGTCATTACGTCCGGGATATTGACGGAACCCCCACGATTTTTGCCGAGTGGATGGAGGGCGGAACTCTGGAAGAGTGGATAAGATCCGGAAAGCTCTACGAAGGTTCGGAAGCGGAACAGCAGGTGCGGATACTGGATATGGCGATCCAGTTTGCGCGGGGCCTTCACTATGCTCATGAGCGGAAAAACGATAATGGGGAGAACATGGGCATCATACATCAGGACGTCAAGCCTGCCAATGTATTATTATCTTCTGACGGCGTAGTGAAAATATCGGACTTCGGGCTGGCTAGTGCCCGTGCTTTACTGACCTTGCCGGAACGCTCTGCCGAGGTCCCGGCAGATCATCGGATTCGGGTAAGACGATGTTTGCCATATCCGGCGGGTACACGCCGGCTTACTGTTCAATGGAACAGATGGAAGGGAAAACGCTCACCCGGCGGTCCGATATTTACTCATGGGCCGTGTCTGTGATGGAAATGTACGCTGGCTCGCGATCCTGGGTCAACGGTGTCGTTGCGGGTCTGAACTGTGATGAAATCTTGGCAAGTACACGGGTTCCCGTGCCGGAGGCGTTGAAAGGTCTGCTTAAACAATGTCTTAGCAGCGATCAAAGAAACCGTCCCAATCATTTCGGCTTTATTGAAGAAAAACTTCTTGAGCTTTATGAAGCGGAAACCGAAAGTAAATATCCGCGGGCGGCGAGCAAGGCTGCAGAACACATGGCAGATTCGTTAAATAATAAGGCGCTTTCCTATCTTGACTTGGGGATGGAAGAGGAGGCGAGGAATTGTTGGGAGCAGGTTCTAAACATCATGCCGGATCATGTCGAAACGATTTTTAATCAGACCATATGGCAGTGGAGATGCGGAGAAATCGATCCTTGGGAGGCACTGCGTATTTTAAGTATAAAGATAAAAAATCCGGCTTATTACCGTGCCAAATTCCAGATTGCGCTAGGGGATGCAGAAAGCGTACTTAGAGACTTAAACCGGGCGGAACTGGAGGATGACCAATTAATAGATAAAAATGTAATGCTCGCCAAAGCACAACAAATAATTAAGAAAAAAAATGAAAATACGATCTTGACACACGAAATGGAAATGGATAAAGAGTGTATATACTGCTTTAGTCCTGATGGGGTAATTATTTTTAAGGGTAAGGTAGGTGTAAAGCTTTGGGATGCTTTAACAGGTATTTGCATCTATAAAGAGTATATGAATAAGGTGTGCTTTGCTGAGGGGAAAATGGTGATTTCAGATTATTACAGTTACTATAAGCTGTGGGATATTGAGTCTAGGCGCTGCATCTCTGAAATTGAGAGCGATCATGATTATTATAACAATAATAATATCTGGTTAGGTCCTGACGGCAAAATAATGCTGGCATGTAAGCAGGAGGGGGATCTATGGGGTAGTCGTCTTATGCGAAGAGCTTGCCAGATAGAAAAAAGAAAATTTGAAATCAGACAATTTGTGCATAAGATTGGAAATTGGAATGTTGAATCAGGGGAATTGGTAACCACTGAATGCGGGGTGTTTGTCTTTCAACCGTCCGGTATCAGCCTTGATGGTAAAATGCAGATTGTAGCAGAAAATAAATGCCTCAAACTGTGGAATCTTGAATCTGGTGAGCATATTCGTGATTTTGATGCACATGAATCTGAGGTTTGTTCAGTATGCTTCAGTTCAGATGGTGATATGATAATTTCCGGAGATAATAATGATACTCTTAAATTCTGGGATGTTATTTCAGGAAAATGTATCCGCACAGTTAAGTCATTTACAAAAAAAATCCGTATAAGCCTTGATGGTAAGACTGTGATTACAGAAAGAAACAATAGCATTATGCTATGGAATATTACGACTAAAGAGTGTGTGTGCGCTTTAAATTTGATAGATTATTTTCCATATAAAGATACTATATTCACAAGGGCGTTTCTTTCTTTTGGTTTTAGTCCTGATGCGAAGACAATAAGCGTGTCTCGTCGTGATAAAGAAGGACTTTAAAGATATATAGAGTACCTTTGCCTCAAATAAGTCCTTGTGAGATGATCCTCAACAAGTTTGGTGAGACAAATGACATCTTATCAAGGCAGTTGCTTTTTAATGCCACAGCAGCGGGAGCAAATACTCTGATACAAAACGGTGACATTGCATCAGCACTGGTTCTTTTATCAAAACTAAACGACTTACGACAATTTGGAAAAAGTTTGATATATGATACGATTCGGTTAAACATTCAGCGTCATTGCATTTGTAATGAATTGATTAACAATAGCATTGTTATTTATCCGACTGATAACAATTATGATGTGGCAGGCATCAGTTCTGACGGAACGTTATTAATCTGCACAGAACCATATAAAGAACATGAGGGAGAAGAAATAGTACATTATATAGAATATCGATGTTATAAAAATGGAGAATTTATAGGTTATCTGGATATTGATGATTTTGATTATAGAAGTGATGCTGAATTTTATTTTGATCCTATCCGGAAGGTATACGCAATAGTAAAAAAAGAAGATAGAGAATTAATTTGGGATAAAAGTATTGAATTATTTGATATTGAAAGTGAAGATAAGATATTCAGTTGTTGTCTTTCAAATATGTACCGTGATTTATGTTTCAGCTCTGACGGGAAGTGGGTGATTTACGGAAGTTATGGTGGAGTTAGATTACTTGGCATCGTATCAGGTGATGATCGCGCATTCAAATTACTAGTTGATAAATATTCTGATGAGGATCAAACAGTCAGTGCGGTTTGTTCAAGTCCGGATGGGAAAACGATCGTTGCCCGTACTGTAAAAAACCTCAAGTTATGGGATATCATGACTGAGCAATGCCTTCGTACCTTTGAAGAGTCTGCGGAACCAGTATATTCAGTCTGCTTCAGCCCTGATGGCAAGACAGCCGAACGGTATAAAGATAAATAATACCCTTAAAAATAATGACTACATCCTATTATGCACAAAAAGCATATGGGTGTTCTTATCGTCGGTGAGGTTGCCGACTTCAGCTTCGATCGCTTCAATTGTTCGAGCTTTTTCCAAATCAATAGAGGCGAGACCGTCTGGATTCGCATCCGGCCTCCGTTGTGCTTCTTCCATGACATCCGTGTCGAAACAGGCTACGAAGCAGTAGTCGTCCAAGCCTTTTCCCAAGCGACGGCTACGGGAAAGCCTGACTATTTCGGTTAAGATAACTTGGCCGGGCCAGCGGCTATTACGGGGTTGCATAATAGCGTAAGTGTTGCCGTGGTAGAACACATCAACGGGGTCGAGAATGACGCTACTTGACCAGCCGACCGCGACGTCCTTGGCGAAAGGCCCCATGTTCCCATTTTTATCAAGATCGATCGCGTTTACTGTTTTCTGTTTTTCTATTGTGCCTATCTTGTGTACGAATAATTGCTTACGCATGATTGGATGTGATAATATGGGGCTGGCAAGGGCTCGTAGATTATTAACGGAAAAGGCGAGAGGCAATGGAGGATGCAAGTACTTCAGAATCGAACGGAGGATGTCTGTAACTTTACTTATAAACACTTATATATCTGCTCTATATAATAGTACTATCCTATTAAGAAAGAAGAAAACAAATAACATAGGAGGGCAGTAATCATGAACCCATCAACATCAATGACATTTGTAATGATGCGTGCACAAGCAGAAGCCGCCGCCGCGAAAGCAGAGGGACTGTCGCCCGACTTCCTACTGCTGGGAATATTGAAGCTTGCGGAACTTTCCGCCATAGATTTCGCGCCGACTTCCCGCCGAAGGCAGGCAATTGACGATGATATTGCGGCAGTCCGGTCACAGTTCCAGAAGCTGGGGACGGATACCACACGTGTGCGAGGGCTGCTGCGGGTGGCGGTGACGGAACGGCATTCCTCCAGTGACGAAAAAGCGCTGATCGACTGCCTGGCCGAGGCTGCGCTGCATGCCAGGCAGCGCGAGGCGGATAAAGTATGGGCACAGGATGTGCTGGCGGCGATACTGGAAGCGCCTACCGACACCATCTTACAATTCCTGCCGCGCAAAAGCATTCAGAGTGATAAGAAAGAGCCGGAAATAGAGACTGATAAAAAGACCGATGCTAAGACCGATAAAAAGGCTAATAATAAAACCGATAAAAAGGAAAATAATAAGACCGATAAAAAACCGGAGGACGGTCAGCCGGCCGAAATGTCACGCGGCTTCCTGCCGGTTCTCACCGGCCGGATCCGGGATATGCGGGCGCAGCTTCTGTCCGCTGTCCATGGACAGGACCATGTGGTCCATGCCTTTACCGAAGGGATGTTCGCCGCCGAGCTGCTGGCGGCAAGCGATGAAAAGCGCCGCCGGTCGCGTGCTCTTTTCGTGTTTGCCGGTCCGCCCGGCGTGGGCAAGACCTTTCTCGCCGAGCAGGCCGCGGTAGCGCTTGATCTTCCTTATAAGCGTTTTGACATGTCCAGCTACTCCGATCATCAGGCACACTTGGGTCTGGTGGGTTTTGAAAAGAGCTATCAGGCGGCCAAGTCCGGCACGCTTACCAGTTTCGTGAAAGAGAATCCGCATAGCATCCTGCTGTTCGATGAAATAGAGAAGGCCCATCTCAATACCATCCACCTATTCCTGCAGATCCTTGACGCGGGGCAGCTTGCCGACCGCTATTTGGAAGAGGATATCTCTTTTAAGGATACCGTCATTATTTTTACCAGCAATGCCGGGCGTTCGCTTTATGAAGGCGATGCCAAGCGGAACGCTGCGGGAATACCGCGCAAAACCATCCTCAATGCCCTTGACACAGAAGTAAACCCACAGACAGGCCAGCCCTTTTTCCCCCGCGCGATCACCAGCCGCATGGCCACCGGGCGGGTGCTTTTATTTAACCATTTAGAGGCGCACCATCTAAAGAAGATCTGCCACAACGAATTCAGCCGCTGCTGCACCCTGTTTGAGAGGCAGTATGATCTGAAAACGGAGACCGACAGCCTCGTTCCGACAGCCTTGTTATTGGCCGAAGGCGGACAGGCGGATGCCCGGACGCTCAGCACTCAGACGGAGCAGTTCTTCAAGAATGAAATCTTCAAGGTCTGCCGCCTGTTCAGTGAAGAAAGCTTTGAGGAGGCGCTTCCGGAACTGGATGTCTTACGTTTCGCGGTGGATACCGCTCATCTGTCCGGAGATATGAAGGCGCTGTTTTTTTCAATGCAACAAACGGAAATCTTACTGTACGCCAGCCCCCTGTTTGCGGAAAGATGCCGCGAATACCTCCTGGGCTATGTCATCCATGACACCCAAAATATCGACGAGGCGCTGCAGATCGCTGGTGAGAGGAATATCCAGCTAGTGATTATCGACATCGCAGCGCCGAACATCCCGGTCAGTTCCTCGGTTGAAGAAGACGACGCTGCGGCATTGATACAGACCATATACGAAGAAGACAACGAAACCCTGCTGCTGACAGCCGGCCTCTTCGATTTTACGCCGATGGCATCCGCCCTGCTGCGCGATGGCAGCCGCCTGTTCCGCACGCTGCGCGACAGACTGCCGGAGCTGCCCTTATTCCTTCTGGAGACGCCGGTGTTCCCGATTGATCCGGAGCTTCTGATGAATTTCGTGCGTCTGGGTGCCCGCGGGAAACTGGACGGCTCGGCCAAGAACCTTGCCGTGTTTGACGACATGCTCGGAGCGGTCTGCCGCGACCTCTATGTGCAGGGCGTGGCAGCGAAACTGGCGGCGGAACGCAAGGTATTGTATTTTGAGACCGCCCCCAGAATCAGCGAAGACCGGCGCGAGATAACCGTCAGGCTCCGGGATCTTTCCCTGAAACGAGCGACGGATGCCGACGATGCCGGTAGCGTGCTGGAAGAGGTGGAAAAGCCGAAAGTTCGCTTTGCCGATGTCATCGGCGCCGGCGAAGCCAAGGATGAACTCCGGTTCTTCATCGACTACTTAAAAAATCCCAGGATGTTCACTGCGCAAGGCCTGACACCGCCCAAGGGTATCCTGCTGTACGGCCCGCCCGGCACGGGGAAGACGATGCTGGCCAAAGCGATGGCGGGCGAATCGGACGTGGCGTTTATTCCCGCCGCCGCCAGCAGCTTCGTCACGAAATACCAGGGCAGCGGCCCGGAAGCGGTGCGTAACTTGTTCCGCAAAGCCAGAAGGTATGCGCCGGCCATCCTTTTTATCGACGAAATCGACGCCATCGGCCGCAAGCGCGGCGGAGCCGATTCCGCTCACGGCGAGGAAATGGCGCTCAACGCCCTGCTGACCGAGATGGACGGGTTCTCGGTAGATCCCAAGCGTCCGGTATTTGTCCTGGCCGCCACCAACTTCGAGATCGAAGAAGGCCAGGGAGGCATGGGGGTCATCGACGCCGCTCTCGCCCGGCGCTTCGACCGCAAGGTACTGGTCGGCCTGCCCGATGCCAAAGAGCGCGGACAGCTGCTGTTGCGGCTGCTGGCCAACATCAAGACCCATTCGGTAAGTGAGGGAATCCTGACGCGCATCGCGGCCCGTTCCACCGGCATGAGTCCGGCCAATCTGACCGCCGTTATCGAGCTGGCGAACCGCATGGCCGTCCGGGCCGGCCGGTCGCTTGACGACGAGATTCTGGATGAAGCATACGAAGTCACCAAGCACGGCGAGAAGAAGGAGTGGGGCTATGAATACCTGGAGCGGGTCGCCCGGCACGAGAGCGGCCATGCGCTCCTGTGTTATCTGGGCGGGCATACCCCGGCATACCTGACGATCGTCGCACGGGGCGCACATGGCGGCTACATGGAACACGCTGCGGAAGAATCGAATCCGCTGGTGACCAAAGATGAGCTGTTGAACCAGATCCGCACCAGCCTGGGCGGCCGGGCGGCCGAAATCGTCTATTACGGCGAGAAAGCTGGTATCTCCACAGGGGCATCGGGCGACCTGCAGAACGCCACGGCCATAATCCGGGCCATGATTACCAATTACGGCATGGATGAGGAATATGGAATCGGCTATATCAGCAAGCAGGAAGCCGCCGCATCCGAGGAGATCAGGAGACGCATGAACCAGATATTGAGCGAGGAAATGCACAGAACAGTCGCGATCATAAATGAGAACAAACCGCGGATAGACCGCTTGGTTGCGGCACTGATGGAGAAAAATAAGTTATCGGCAGCGGAGATGGAGGAGCTGTTTGAGGAAGCGTAGATACACCGCTTAAGTATTATTTTACCGATATAGGTCTTCGTAATGCCAGAATCAATTTTCGCCAAATAGAAGAAACGCATACAATGGAAAATGTCATTTTCAATGAGCTATTGGTACGAGGATATAATGTAGATGTCGGCGTGGTAATCGCAAATCAACAAAACAAAAATGGAAAATATACGAAAGCAGTTAGAAGTTGATTTTGTATGTAATAAAGGCTCCAAACGTTATTATATTCAATCGGCCTTTGCTGTCCCAAGCAGTGAAAAAATGAAACAGGAGCAGAACTCATTACTTCGCATTAATGATTCATTTAAGAAGATAATCATTATGAAAGATGTACCTGCATCTTGGTACACGGAGGAGGGAGTGTTGGTGCTAGGGGTCTATGAATTTCTGTTAAATGAAAATAGCATGGATAATTAATCAGAAAGTGTTCGTATATAAGGGAGTGTAATCGAACTGAAAATGTATTGTTGAGAGGAGATCGAGCGGCAGCAAAAGAGGTCGGGCCGAGATATCGGAGACTTTACTGGCGAAGCATTTTGACGGTCCGGCCATGTTCGTGGCCGCCGCCGAGGAATCACAGGATGACCTGATCGGCGGACGCGGTGAAGCCTGCTGCAGGATGCTGAATGCCAGTTATAACTTAAAGCAATCCTTTTAACAATTAGTTGTCAATATTAATTAAAAAAGATTCACCTGCGCCATTGTTAGTAATTATGTCGTGATCGTGCTGTTCAAGTGACCGCATAATCTCGGCATAATTATTGCGTAAACTTATCCTCACTTTTACTTTTATAAGTATATATCACGATTAGACTACAAAACAATTGGAAATTTTATCGTTAAAAGTTGCATATTTCCGGTTTTTTTCTTGTTCTATTTAAAGTGCATCTAAAACAAAAATGCCTTTTTAAAGCCAGAAAGTTGCCAGTAAAAGCCTCTCTATTGTGCAACATCATTGAAAATGCTACAGTAAACTTAACATACTCACTGATAAGGAGTGAAGAACTCTTATGAGGGCGGCGTTTCCGATCCGGAACATAACCGGATTGAGATGGCGAAATAGTTTACAACCTGTGTGAATTCATAGTATAGTCTGTACTCGCATAAACTGAGTATTATTACACCGAATATAAGAGAGAATGTTTGCTTTGTCGGATAATTGGTATGATGTATAAGTAGTAAACATATAAAAGGAGGAAGAATATATGAATCAAGATATGCTGAACTACAATGATAAGAGGGATTTTGATTATTGCAACCGTGGTTACATAAATATGGAATATCCCTCCAAAATCACCAAGATTGTTATTAACGAAAACAATGTAAAAAATGTGGTAACGATATGGGATTGTGATAATTATCGTTTTATCCCGAACGTCTACGACCCGGCTAAGACACCGAATACGGTAGACAAAAGCCTGTGGCGGCAGGCCTGCCTCAACAACATCCGCGGCTGGTTCAAGGTATGTGACGGTGTTTACCAGTTCCGAGGCTACGACATGGCCAACCTGACGCTGATCGAGACGGATGCCGGCGTTGTCGTTATCGACTGCACTACGGTAAAAGAGACTGCCGAAAAGGCTTTGGAGCTTTACCGTAACTATACTAAGAAACCGTTTAAGGTCGCCGCTGTCATGATTACCCACACCCATACGGATCATTATGGGGGAATTGAGGGCGTTACCGGCGGCGACAGTACTATACCGGTCTATGCGCCGGAGAATTTTACTACCGAGGCGGCGCTGGAGAACGTCATCGTAGGTGATGCTATGTCACGGCGGTCAACTTATATGTACGGTACTTTTCTTAATCCCAAAGTGGATTCCCATGTGGACAGCGGTTTAGGGAAGGCGCTGGAAAAGGGCGGCAGTGTCGGCTTTGCCAAGCCGACGCAGACAGTCGTGCCGGTGAATTACCGAAACCTTGGCGGTACTGTATACGAAGAGCAGGAAATAGTCATCGGTGGCATCAGGTTTGAGTTCATGCTCTGCCCGCATACGGAAGCCCCGGCTGAAATGACGGTGTATATTCACGGCAAAGAAGTCATGGTCGGTGCC
>QMCD01001067.1_pt1 | contig 17662 bp, 16 predicted proteins | sample 1821841 | NCBI WGS metagenome assembly QMCD01 (sample SAMN01991225, study PRJNA193472) | Termite gut metagenome, whole genome shotgun sequencing project. | isolation source: worker | host: Macrotermes natalensis
TAACTTTTTTGAGTGCCCTCAAATAAGTTTTGACGGTTCAATGCTGGGGTGCTGCTGCAACCATTTTTCTATTTATAAACCAAACGTGTTTAAAGATGGCTTGATGAAGACATTAAACCATCCTGATATTATGTACACGAAAAAGATGCTCAAGGGTCAGGTGCCGGCAAGAGAAGATATCCCTTGCGTGCAATGCCACCCATACCCGCTGATGTTAGAGCGCGGTACTTATCTGCCGGACGCTTGATTTACAAAGATTTGTAACAAAATGTAAACAGGTTCCCTCATTAAAAGGCAATCCTTGTATCTACATGCACTTTATATAAATATACGGGGAATGAAATAAACGGGGAATTAATTATGAATTGTGACTGCAATGTTAGCGGATTGAATTTTGGCTCTTTGAGCTGGATGCCGCAAGGGTGGAATTTTTCTGTACCGCATTTTGGAGGAACAGGGTTTGATATGCCGCTGTTCCGGTCGTGGGGTATCGGTACGCAGCTGAACTTTAACCGGAGCGCATCGTACAATTTGGGTGATATCTGGTCGCTGATGGGCTTGAGCTTGAATAACGATAATCATGCTCACAGCAGCAGCGGTCGGCCAAGACGCCACCGCCACGAGATTGGTGACAGCCAAAAATCCTATGAGGTCAAAGTCAATACTTTGAGTCAAGGCGGCGGAAGCGGCGGCGATGGTGCAAAAGGTACTGCCGGCAAGAATGGCGAAAACGGAAAAACACCTGAACTTAGAATCGTTGACGGTATTTTGCAGCAACGTTATGTCGGAGAAAGTGATGATGCTTGGAAAGATTTGGGTAAAGTCACAGGTGACGACGGCAAGGACGGCAAAGATGCAGAATTGGAAACAAAGGTGCAAGATTTGCTCGGTCAATTATACGGCAAAGGAGCTGAAGTCATCGTCCAGAACGGTATGTCTGCTAAACAGATTGCACATTATATAGCAGTGCAAGAAGTTGAAACAGAAGAAGAATACAAGACACTGGCAGACCTGATTGAAAAAAATCTGCTTGCCGACGGCGCTAAAACGGCTGAGTTTGATGAACCGGGCGGTCCTGATGATCAGTTGGGCACCGGCTTAAAGATAACATTACCTGCAAGATATGAAAAATATGCAGAAAAGATAAGAAACTTGCCTGCGTATGACACAATTGAAAACGAAGGTGCTCAAGTTCGTTATAATAACAATGACGGCGGCAGTTATCCTTATCGTCAGGAATGGGAAAGAATCCCTGATGCCGACGGCAATGTAATAAAGCTGGATTGGGCAAACCGCGAGCAGTGGCTCAAAGAATGGGGCCAAAAACCGGCCAAAGACCGCGTCGGAGAAAATTAGTAACGTATTATTTTCAATTCGGACTCAATTTCCGTCATTGACGCGACGGCCGCCATGTAATCATCAGAAATATGAAAGGACTTTACAAACAGCGCGTCTTGGCCAAGCTTAAACTTGGCTTCGTACCCGCACCAAAATTTATAAAACTCAATCGGGTCGCCTGTCTTAAGCCCGTAACGCTTGGCAAGCCCCCCGAGATTCCTCAGTAGTGTGATGTTCTCGATGTCAAACCCGACAGGGTTCTTATCAAAACAAACCGCAACTAAATCCTTTGAATGTGAAATACTAAAACACAAATCAGAAGCGACAAATTGCGGCTTTTTTTTGTGCAATTCCACGCGCGTGTCAGTCAAACCGTAATGCTCGCGTGCCGCGCGTTCTAACAAGACACGTCCCGCCTTACTCTGCGTTTTGGCCAAATCTTTAACCTTTGCCACAAAAATTTCCATGCAAATAATTGTAGCATGATTATGTTTGTGATAATATAATAAAACTATGATGAAAACGAATAACTGCGGAGAACTTAATTTAAACCATATTGACACGGAAGTAACGCTTTCGGGCTGGGCCTCGTGTATCCGTGATTTGGGCGGGATTATTTTTATTGAGCTTCGCGACAGAACGGGATTTTTCCAAATTGTTGCCGACCCCGGGGTCAACGCGGATGTGCATAAAATGTTTGAAGGTATCCGCACCGAGTACGTTATAACGGTAAGAGGTAAGGTGTCGCGCCGGCCGGAAGAAACCTATAACGAAAAATATCCGACAGGTCAGGTTGAGATGTATCCGGCGAGCGTTGAAATTCTTTCAAAAGCGCAGGCGCTGCCGTTTGTGCTGGATGACTGTGATGTGTCTGAGGATGTGCGCTTAAAATACCGCTACCTTGATATCCGCAGAGAAAAAATGTTAGGTAACCTTAGGTTGCGTCATGATATTGTGACTGCGACACGCACTTTTTTGAACAGTCAGGGATTTTTGGAGGTGGAAACGCCGATTTTGTGCAAAACAACGCCCGAAGGTGCGCGTGATTACCTTGTGCCGTCGCGTGTTCAAGAGGGCAAGTTCTATGCACTGCCGCAATCACCGCAGATTTTTAAACAGCTGCTGATGGTCGCGGGGCTTGAAAAATATTACCAGATTGCAAGATGTTTCCGCGATGAGGATTTGCGCGCAGACAGGCAGCCGGAGTTTACGCAGGTTGATTTGGAGATGTCGTTTGTCGGTCAAGACGACGTAATCGCACTGGTTGAAGGGATGTTAGAGGCAGGATTTAACGCAGCGGGAGTAGACGTCAAGCCGCCGTTTATGCGGTTGACCTACAAAGAGGCGATGGAGCGGTTTGGTTCGGACCGGCCTGATATGCGTTTTGGACTTGAATTGTTTGATGTCACAGATATTATGGAGGCATCAACGTTTGAGCCGTTTAAAGACGTGATTAAAGCGGGCGGAACCGTTCGCGCGATAAAGATTCCGGGGATTGCCGATTATTCGCGCAAAGATATGGATGATGTGCGCAATCTGGCGATTTCGTTCGGTGCAAAAGGCTTGGCGTGGGTGACTTATATGAACGACGGTGAGGTCAAATCACCGGTGTTCAAGTTCCTTGATGAGGGGCAAATCGCAGAATTACAGCGGCGCTCCGGCGCAGACAAAGGCGATATAGTGTTCTTTGTGGCGGACAAACCGAAAATTGTGTTTGATGTGCTCGGCCGGTTCAGATTGCATTTCGGTAAAAAATTGGATTTGATTGACGAAAACGCACACGCGCTTTTGTGGGTCGTTGACTTCCCGATGTTTGAGTACAGCGAGGAGCACGAGCGTTATGTGTCAGTTCACCATCCGTTCACGGCGCCAAACCCTGATGATATGGACAAGATTGAGTCTGACCCGGGCAATTGCCGCTCGATTGCGTATGATATTATTTATAACGGCACTGAGCTTGGCGGCGGGTCAAAACGGATCCACTGCCCTGAAATGCAAGAGCGCGTGCTTAAGGCGCTTGGTTTGTCGGCGGAAGAAATCCAAAATAAATTCGGGTTTATGGTTAACGCGTTCAAATATGGTACGCCGCCGCACGCAGGGTTAGCCATCGGGCTGGACAGATTTGTTGCGCTTCTGGCAAAAACCGACAGCATCCGCGATGTTATTGCGTTCCCGAAAAACTCGCAGGCAAAAGATTTGATGGCTGATGCACCCGGCGAAGTGTCGTTGCAGCAGATGCGTGAACTGCATCTTAAATCAACGGTCACTCCCAAATGAATTTAGCGTTAGGCTTTTTTGACGGCGTGCATTTGGGTCACCAGGCGGTTATCCGCGCGGCGGTTGAGCGCGGGCCGGCGACGGTTGTGACATTCAAGGACCATCCGTTTTGTTATTTGTACAACCTGACGCCAAAATATATTTTGTCGCGGCAGCAGCGGCGCGAGCATATTGAAGCGCTCGGTGCAAATGTTGTTGAACTGGATTTTGCGGCGATGTCAAAGATGAGCGCGGCGCAGTATCTGGATTTTTTGCGCAAAGGGTTTAGCCCGTCGGCGATTTTTACCGGTTACAACCACACCTTTGGCGCGGATAAGGCAGGTACATCACAGTTTTTGCGTGCGAATTTTGAAAACTATTTTGAGGTGGCGCCGGTGGAGCTAAACGGCGAAATCATCAGCAGCACAAAGATCCGCAAGGCACTCACAGGCGGCGATGTGGGGATTGCAAACGCGATGCTCGGTTACAATTTTTCTGTATCAGGCACCGTGATTGAAGGCCAAAAACTCGGGCGCGAGTTGGGTTTTCCGACGGTGAACCTTGCTTATCCGCAGGATTTGATTGAGCTGCCATACGGTGTTTATGCGGCAAAAGTCGGCAGTAAAAAGGCTGTGGCAAATTTTGGGGTGCGCCCGACAGTTGAAAACGCCGGCCAAAAGCTGCTTGAAGTCCACATTCTTGACTTCAAGGATGACATTTACGGGCAGCCGATAACGATTGAATTTTTGAGCATGCTGCGGTCGGAACAAAAATTCGGCTCGCTGGAAGCGCTTAAAAATCAGATAACACTGGACATAAAATCTTTGATGTAGCGTTCCAAACGTGTTTGGGTAAGGCTTGCCAGCGCAATTTCGTCTTCAAAATTTTCCGGCGAGTCCAACCCGTCATAGCTTACGCGGATTGTAGTTTTTGTGGTGCCGGTGTTGACGATTTCAAGTTTGCCTGTTTTTGCCGCAAAAGTGCATTTGTCACCGGTGATAGCCGGTGCGGTTTTAAAATATTCTTTTTGCATGCGGTAGAACACGGGCTCAATAACGGTTTCAATTTTGTTTTCAAACATTTTATCAAACAATTTCGGGCGAAGCCCGGTGCCGACAGGCGTTGGCGCGTCGTATTCAAACGCGGTTTGTTCGGGGATTTCAACACGTCGTTTACGGTTGTTGAGCGCATCGTGCAGCCGCATCGCGTTGATGACTTTTATCGTGAGCTCGTAATCTTTCACGCCCGGTGAGCAAAAATCTGCCATGCCCAGATCGTACGCCTCTAATATATAATCGCGTTCGTTACGGTCGGTGAGCAAAAAAACGGTCGCAGTTTGGCTGATTTCTTTTATAATATCAAGGTTTTCGGGCTCGTGCAGCAAAACAACCTCCGCCTTGCCGTCATAGCTGTCCGCGACGGTCACCTTGTCGGTTTTTCTGACAAGCACAATTTTTTGCGCGATTTGGTGAGCGGTATCTTTGTCGCCGGATATTACAAGACAACTCAATTCAAGTCCCCCCTATACCTGCAAATGTTTTTTGATACAAAGGAAACTGCCGCCCGCGCCGAACAAAATCCCCATCATAAACATGACGGTGACAACAAGCGGGAGCGCATAAACAGGGTTTGGTATCATAAAGAACTTGTGCATGTTAACCAGCCCGTTTTGGACGGCGTTGAGCGGGAAAATCGCGATAAACGCGCCGCAAAACCCGTAGAATGCACCTTGTATAATCAGCGGAAGCCGGATATACCAGTTGCTCACACCCATCAATCGCATGATTTCAATCTCATCTTTGCGCGCATTTATGACAAGCTGGATTGTGTTGTTGATGACGGTGATTGTCAAAACAGCCATGATTATCACGACAAAAACCGTTATTGTGTTGACGATTCGGTTCATCGTCTCAATTTTTTTGGCGATTTCCTGCGCATAGCTCATATCCTCAACGTTGTGCAGCGTCTTGATTTCCTTGAACACGCCGTCAATATTCTCCGGTTTGTCAACGCGAACGTGCAGAGTATCAGGCAGCGGGTTCTCAAAATCAGGCAAATCCATCTCGCGCTTGAGGTTGTTCCATGATATTTCTTTTGGTACAATTTTAACCGTTTCAACGTGTTTAAACTCTTTTATGCGGTTTTTAACAAGGTTTGCGTCGGTGTCTTTTTTAAGATATACGGAGATTTCAAGCACATTGCCCAGCTCGTGGGCAAACGTTGACAACGAGATAGCCGAGCGGAAAAACCCGCTGAATATCGTCAAAATCGCCGCCATAGTCGTTATGATGACAAGGTTTACAATCCCCGTGCGTTTCATATCGTAGAACGTCTCGGTCAAAAGTCTGTACAGGATGCGCATTTCGCACAGCCAGTCTTTCGGGATGTGTTTTTTTACCTGTTTTTTAATTTTTGTGCGTGTGCTACTCATAAGTGCCGGCCTCCACATCGCGGACAATGCCGCCTTTGTCAAGTGTGATTACGCGTTTTCTGAAATGGTTCACTATCGCGCTGTCGTGGGTTGAGATGATCACCGTTATGCCGCGCTGGTTGATTTGTTCAAGGATTTGCATAATTTCCATAGAGTTTTGCGGGTCAAGGTTACCGGTGGGCTCGTCCGCGATAAGAAGCGGCGGACCGTTCACGATGGCGCGTGCGATGCCGACGCGCTGCTGCTCGCCGCCTGATAGCTCGCTCGGGAACGCGTGCATTTTGTTATACAACCCTACGATTTTGAGCGCACCGATTACGCGCGCGTTGATTTCTTTTGTGCTGATACCAAGCGTTCTAATCACGTAAGCCACATTATCGTAGACCGTTTTGTTTTGCAAAAGCTTGTAGTCTTGAAAGACAATCCCCATGCAGCGTCTAAGGTTCGGGATTTTTTCGGGCGCAAGGTTTGCGATATTTATCCCGCCGATAGTGACTGTGCCGCCGGTTGCCTGCTCTTCCTTGTACAAAAGCTTCATCAGCGTTGATTTTCCGGCGCCCGATGCGCCGATGACAAACACAAACTCGCCGGATTGGATATCAAGGTTGATGTTTTTCAACGCATAGTTGTCGTTATTATATTTTTTTGTAACTGATCTGAATTGTATCATTTCGCCTCATAAATTTCTTTGATTGACTGCGTTAGTTTAGCGCTGCTTAGCCCGTAAAAGTCAAGCAGTTCATCGGATTTGCCGCTTTGCCCGAAGACATCTTTTGTGCCGATTCTGTGAACGGGCATTGGAGTGTTTTCGGATACAAGCTCGCAGATTGCGCTGCCCAGACCGCCGATGATGGAGTGGTTTTCAACCGTTATAACGCGTCCGGTTTTTGCGATTGCGTTTAGAATCGTCTTGCTGTCAAGCGGTTTTACGACCGGAACATGGATAATCTGGATTGAAATATCTTTTAGATTGTTTGCCGCATCAATAACTTCCGCGAGCGTTTCGCCGTTTGTTATGACGGAGATGTCGGTGCCTTCCTTTATGACACGTGCGGGTTTGAACTCGTAGGTCTCGTCAAAAATGTCGCAAACATTACTTCTGGCGACTCTTATATACATCGGACCGCCGGTTGTCGCGGCAAAATTTATAACCTGCTCGCATTCGCGGCAGTCGGCGGGCACAATAACGGTCATGTTTGGGATACCGCGCATGAGCGAGATATCCTCAAGCGCCTGATGGCTTGCGCCGTCCTCGCCGACGGTCACGCCGCCGTGGGTGCCGATGATTTTCACGTTTAATTTAGGATATGCAACGGAATTTCTAATCTGGTCGTATGTTCTGCCGGTTGCGAACATGGCAAAACTTGCAGCAAAGGGGATTTTGCCCTCGGTGGCAAGCCCGGCCGCGCACGCAATCATATCCTGCTCTGCGATACCGACGTTAAAAAACCGATCGGGAAACTCTTTTGCAAAGACCTGGGTTTGTGTGGAGCACGACAAATCCGCATCCAAAACAACAATGTCGGGGTTAATCCTTCCGGCCTGTGCGAGTGCTTTACCAAAAGCCGAGCGTATTGATTTTTTCTCGTTCTTATTAATCAGCATCATATACTCCGACACCATTATAGCATGAATAAATTGCGGCGACCACTTTGGAGCTCATGTTAAGTTTTATTAAAAAAAATCCCAAAAAAGGCAATTTAAATTATTGAGGGTCATTTAAGCAGTATAACGTAGTGTTTACATGCTTGAAAGGGAAAAATATTATGATACAAGCTCCGATTATGAATCCGTATGCCGTACAACAAGTTCCGCCGGTTGGTGCGAGCTATAACGCGGTAAAAATTGATGTACACAACCCGGCGATGAACGCACCGGGGTCCGGGGTAGCGCAGCCGCAGTATTATCCGCAGTATGCATCGACATACGCGCCTGTGACCGCGCCGATGTATAACTATCCGCAAGCACCTGTTTATAACTATCCGCCGGCACAGACTTATCCGCAATACCCGGCGTATATCGCGCCGCAAGTAGTACAAGCGCCGCAAGTGCCGGTAAGAACAATTGCTTTGGATGATGAAACATTGAACACGTTAACAGCAGCGTCGGCAGCATCGCAAGCTGCGGCAGCGGCTCAGGCAGCGCAAGCAGCAGCACAAGCGGCAGCAGCCGCACCTGTTGTACCGACGGTTGTTCCGCAGGTTGTGCAGCAAAACTACAACGCACCGGGTGTTCCGCAGCCGGTTGTGACACAGCCGCAAGTTGTGGTAACGGCACCGCAGGCAGCTACGGTGGCGCAAACAGTGGTGCCGCCGCAAACACCTGAAATCGTTGCACCGGACGCGCAAATGCCGCAGGCACCGGCAGCAAACAAGCTTGATTTGAACGCGTTTTTGGCAAGATTGAACGACCCTGATTTTGAAGTTCAGGCCAACGTAATGGAAGAAATCGCCAATATGGTGAAAGACAATCCGGCAGCGGCGACAGAAATGCTTGATGAAAAAGTCATCAACTCTTTGACAACAATAGTCGGCAAGGATTCAACAACATTAGCAGGTCCGACGCCCGAACAAATCACTGTAAGACAAAAAATGATGAACAACAAGACGCTGACTGAGGCTGAGCAAAAGCTTGCAATGACAATCACGCCGATGGAGCAGGCAGAGCGCAACAAAAGCTATGCAATGTTCACAATGGCTATCTTGCAAAAACTCTACAGCGACGAAATCGCAAAAATGACGGGTAACACGGTTCCGTTGACAGAACTACCGGGTGCTGTGACAATCGTTGAGAACTTGAAAAACAACGACAACCCGATGGTCAGAACATCTGCGATTGAGGCGTTGAGCTACATCCAGAACCCTGCTTACAAACAAGATTTGACCACACTGTTCACGGTAGCGCAAAACGATACTGACCGCGGAGTAAAAGATGCGGCAAAAACGGCGCTGGGCAAGCTTGGGTAAGCAGCCGGGCACCAATAAACAGCAAAAAACCCTCCGATCCGGAGGGTTTTTTTAGTGGTGGGTAGGGGTGGATTCGAACCACCGTAGACTCGCGTCAGCAGATTTACAGTCTGCCCCCTTTGGCCACTCGGGTACCTACCCGTCAGAACAAGTCTAACACAAACCGAAAAAATAGTAAACACCGATTAAAAACTCCCCGAAGGGAGTTTTTGGGTTAAATTGCATCTATTCTATTTCTACTTTTTGCATAAGTTGTTTTAGCGTGGTGGCATTGAAGCTGTAACCGCTAACTTGGCCGAGAGCACGTTCTATGCGAACTTGCAGTGTAGGTTGACCATGTCCTGATTCTCTGGCATTATAATTATAAAGAGTTCCAAAGTCAAATGCCCGATCAATATTGCTTTTAAAAGCTTCTATTTCAGTTGGTGTTGCCTTTAACACAAACGCTTTTACCGCATTAAGCGCTTCTATTTTAGCGGCCTGAGTAGCCTTCGTACCTGACTTTAACGTGTCAAACGCGGCAATAGCATCAGGATTTTTGATATAGCTTTTGAACTTGTCTACGTCGCTTATTCTATACCCTCCGGTAGCGATAGTTGTAGTTATACTGCCGTGTGCCCTGGTTGAATCGGCATTTATACTCTCAGTGTTGTGTCTTATACTTGTGGACGATTGTAATATAAGCTTATTAATCAAGCCGGGAGTTCTCTCATCCATGGCTTTAAGCGCTTCTTGATCTGTCATAATCTGGTTGAGAATATTCTCCGGCAGTGATTTCAACGCGGTAAGTTTTTGGTTTGTACTGTAGCTGTTTGAGTTTAGCACTTTTAACAGCTGCGTTTTGTAGGCGTCAAATTCTGATTTGATGTCTATATTGTGCCCGTCGCGCAGCCTGGCATTATTCTTATTACCTTCGGTGTCCGCAACATCATCTTTGATATTAGCTATTTCTGTCAGGTGTTTGTCCGGACCTTGCAAGGTTGCTCCGGGCCGCATTTGAGTCCGTCCTATACTGCCGTCCGGATCTATGTACACCGAATGAAACTCCGCAGTACCATCTTTATCACTGTCGGTGTAGAACGCAATCTTTCTTGCATCAGTTACTTGTTTGTCTACCGTGTTGAGCAATTGTGTAAGATCATCCTTGAAAGCATTCTTACCGCCGTCAACGCGGACATTATCCAGGAACGTAATCATTGTCTTCGCAGCGGCAATGTCATCAGGTGTTTTTGCTTGTTGCAAAATATCTGCAAATCTTTTCCGGAATTCAGGTAATTCATCTTCCGATAGCGTGACTTCCTCTGCACCGGCACCATCATCAGGTGTGTACTCACGAATAAAATTTTCTGTAAGTTCTTTGACGCTGATAGGAATGCCGCCACGCTCACCGATATCCAACAGTGTTGCGGCCTCTTCAAGTCCTGTCTCTGTGGTTTCCGGCACAATCTCTTCTGTTTTAATTTCAATTTCAGGAGATGTTTCATTAACCGGCTCTGTTTCTTCCTCAACAACTTCTTCTTTGGTTGAACCTTCCTCGGTAAGCCCTGTTTTGTCCGAAGATTCTTCTGCCGGAGCCATTTCTCCTAGTGTTTCCTCGCCGTCGTCTGCCCCAGTTCCCGATACCGTGTCACCTTCGTCAGTATTTGCCTCTTCGTCCACGGCATCAGTTTCTTCAGTTGTCCCGGTTCCAGACGCCGAAGTTCCAGCCGTTTCTTCTGCTGTTGAGACTGTGTTTTCAAGTGTGTCTATTTTTACAGGGGCGCCAAGAACCTTTGTGATTGCAGGGTCATCCAGCCCCGGCAGGACAATACCCGTGCCGATATCAAACCACGCTTTTGAGTTATTTATGTCGCCGTCGTTATCTTTTGGCGCGTTTTCCTTGTTTGTCAAAATCGCCAGATACAATCTGTTGGCCGTGAATTCGTAGCCGTTTGTCGTTTTGTCCAAACCGTACATTGCAGCGATATTGTCTCTGAGCCCAAAATCCTTATCATCTTTTGCGTCATCGCTTTCTTTTATGTAATAAACTCCGGGTGTGCCGGTTGTCGGTTTGTTATCTTTATGATTAGCCGCAATTTCGGATGGTTTATTCTTTTTGTCGCAGCAGTCAGATCCGCATTTTCTTTCAATGACTATATGTTTGTGGCCTGTTTCTACCGGCTCATTGTCAAAGTTAAAAGTTCGAGATGCTGTGGTTGGCAGATAGAAATTCTGCGGGTTGAAACCGCCGTTCCAAACTGAGCTGCCGGGGTATGTTGTTTGCTGCCAGCCGGGGGTGTATCCCCCGCCGCCGCCGGATGATTTGCCTGCAAACAGGCCGTAAAGGAGCCCGCCAATAAACGCGAATGGTGTCCAAAAATTGTTATAGCTCATATTTTTAACCTTTCTATCAAGATTAGTCCCCTATGGTATTTTATCGGCGGATTTTTGCGGAAACTTTAGGCATGCAAGTTGATTTGTTACATTTTTTTACATCGCCGGTTGCTTTTTGGTTATGTATATGTCACAATGGGATTGTATCGCGGGATAGAGCAGTCTGGTAGCTCGTCGGGCTCATAACCCGGAGGTCGTCGGTTCAAATCCGGCTCCCGCAACCAATTGAGAAAAGAGGGTTTCGTTTGAAGCCCTTTTTAAATATTCAAATTCTTCCCGATTTCTTTGATAAATTCTTCAGTGCCCACCTTTTTTTTGTCGGCCAAAGTTGAAATCGCATATAAATCGCCCGTCATCACACCGTTTTCTATTGTAAAAATCGTGGCCTGCTCCAATTTTTCGGCAAAGTCGGATAATTCAGGCAACCCGTCGAGTTCCGCACGTTTTTTCAGCGCACCGGTCCACGCAAAAATCGTTGCAACAGAGTTGGTGGAGGTTTTTTCGCCGTTTAAATATTTATAATAATGTCTGGTGACCGTGCCGTGCGCGGCCTCAAACTCGTAAACACCCTCCGGCGACACAAGCACTGACGTCATCATCCCAAGGCTCCCGAACGCGGTCGCAACCATATCGGACATCACATCGCCGTCATAATTCTTGCACGCCCAGATATACCCGCCCGCAGAGCGCATAACCCGCGCCACCGCATCGTCAATCAGTGTATAAAAATATTCAATGCCCAGCGCGCCAAACTTACCCTTGTATTCGGTTTCATAAATTTGGGCAAAAATATCTTTAAACCTGTGGTCGTATTTTTTTGAAATGGTGTCTTTGGTAGCAAACCACAAATCTTGTTTTGTATCCACGGAGAAATTAAAACACGATCTGGCAAAGCTTTCAATACTTTTTTGTGTGTTGTGCTGACCTTGGACTATCCCGGCTGTTCCTTTAAATTCGTGGATAAGCTGTTTTGTCACGTTTCCGTTTTTGTTTGTGACGAGTAGTTCTGCGCGTGCGCCTTCATCAACAAGCATTTCGGTGTTTTTATAAACATCGCCGTAAGCGTGGCGCGCGATTGTAATAGGTTTTGTCCAGGTTGGGACGAGCGGATTTATTCCGTTTACAATAATCGGCGCGCGAAAAACTGTTCCGTCAAGGATGGCGCGGATTGTGCCGTTCGGGGATTTCCACATTTCTTTGAGGTTGTATTCATCCATTCTTTGAGCGTTAGGGGTGATGGTGGCGCATTTTACCGCGACGCCGAATTTTTTGGCTGCATTAGCGCTGTCAACGGTGACCTGGTCGCCTGTGGTGTTGCGGTTTTCCAGCCCCAGGTCGTAGTATTCGGTTTTTAGATTAACAAACGGGAGGATTAGGATATCTTTAATCATTTTCCATATAACCCGTGTCATTTCGTCGCCGTCCATTTCAACGATGGGGTTGGTCATCTTAATTTTTTCTGCCATTGTTTAGATTCCTTAATTAATATAGTATAATTATACAATAAATCATTTGGATGTGGTATAATGGGAGAGTGAACTTTGAAAAATTTCTTGGGGACGTTTTGGCTTTTGACAGGATGTTCGGTGAGGATATACTGCGGGTCCGGGCGCTGTTCCCGGTTATCAACGAGCAAAACAAACTAAACGCTAACGACAACGTTATCGTCGGCAACTTTGCACCTAGATACGCTCTAGCTGCATAATGCCCACTGCCTTCGCCCATCTTGCCGGTGTTGGTGGTCAATTATGCAAGATACAACGCGCTGATGATGGTAGGCGCGCCAAGCGGGCCATTGAAGGTTTCGTACTTCCGCAAAGAGTGCTTTGTTCAAACCAACGGTTTTGATGTTCCCGGGTTTGAGCGAGAGAATTAATATCTACACCCGTAGATGTGTGTTTAAATCCATTTTGGACGCGGGTTCGACTCCCGCCGTCTCCAATTTAAGAGAATTAGACCGCGAAAGCGGTCTTTTCTGTTGCGCAACAAGGGTTGTCAACGACCATTGTTGTGTATCAGAGAGTTTGGCATAAAGTGTCTGTTCAATGACAGGGAGTTTGACATAAAGTGTCACCTATTTTGACATGAAAAGTCGGAAGTACGTTGTTAAGCCTTTGATTGCAGATATTCCAAAACCTCATCAACGTGCCCTTTTACCTTGACCTTACGCCATTCTTTTTTGATTTTACCGGTTTTTTCAAGGATAAAAGTCGAGCGGATTATACCGAAATATTTTTTACCATACATTGATTTTTCGCCCCACACGCCGAAGGCTTCTGAAAGTTTATGTTCGGGGTCTGAGAGCAAAATAAAATTCAGCCCGTGTTTTTCTTGAAAATTTTTATGGCTTTTTATGCTGTCGGGGCTTACGCCAATGACGGTTGCGTGTGATGTCAGCCTGTTATAATTATCCCTGAAATCGCAGGCTTCTTGCGTGCAGCCGGATGTATTGTCCTTAGGGTAAAAATACAAAAGAACTTCTTTGCCTTTAAATTCAGCCAAAGAATATTCCTTTTCAACACCTTGAGTGTCAATACCTTGCAGTTTTATGTTTAAATAAGTCAAAACTCTCCTTTACCCTCCGCAGACTTTACAAGGCTTACCGCCGCGTTTGTATGCATCATTTTTCTCAATTTTTATACAATTCACCGTGCATTTTTTAGCGTGTTGGCAGTGAGGCTTGTGAACTTTTTGTGTCGCAGTGTTATATATGACGGTTTCGGCGTTTGCACTCAAGGTCATTGTAAAAAATATAAATAAAATGGTTAATAATTTTTTCATGATACATATTTCCTAACTTAATTAATATTGTACCAAAAACAAAATTGTGTTGAAATGATACTTCTTCACTCAAAACACTTGATATGTTTTACATTTAGAATTCAGACTTTAGGTTGTGTGCGTTTTATGTTAAAATCAAAGTTGAGGTAAAAGTTAGGAAAATTATTAAATTGGAACAACGCACAAATTATGCAGATAGCAGACAAACGTATTTTTGTGCATATTGTCGTGGTGGTTTGGGGACAAGAGACCATGTGCCGTCTAAAGTTTTTTTAGATAAACCGTACCCTAAAAATTTACCGGTTGTCTTTGCTTGCAAAGAATGTAATGAAAGTTTTTCTTTGGATGAAGAATATATTGCCTGTTTAATTGAATGCATAAAGTCCAACTCTTGTAATGTTGAAAATTTGGAGCGGGAAAATATAAAGGAGATTTTAAGTAGAAAACCCAAACTGTTGGAACGAATTAAAATGCAAACAAAAAGAGGTAACAACTACTTAGAGTCTGAGCTTGAAAAGAACCGAATTAAGAATGTTCTATTAAAATTAGCCAAGGGACATCTTTTGTATGAATTTAATACCCCCATTACCAATGAGGAGATTAACATAAATTATTTTAACCTTTTATCTTTAGATGAGGTATCAAGATTATATTTTGAAATACCGCCTGAACTTACAAAAATGCCCGAGGTAGGTTGTCGTGCTCTCGGTAATATTTACATTTTGGATGAAAAATATTTTTGTTTCAATTGGAATATTGTTCAAGCTGAAAGATATCGATATTTAACGGGATATAACGGACAATTCTTTGTGAGAATTGTTATAGGTGAGAGTTTGGCATGTGAAGCTATTGTCACAAGATAATTCTGTTGGTTTGTATTAAAATTAAAATATGGACAGACACACAAAAGAACAGCGTCATAAGAATATGCAGGCGGTTAAAAACAAGAAGACGAAGTTGGAAAATCTTGTTTGCGAAAATTTGTGGAGCAAAAATGTAAGATTTAGACGGAATGTTAAAGATTTACCGGGGAAACCCGATATTGCCATCAAAAAATATAGAGTGGTTATTTTTATAGATTCCTGTTTTTGGCATAAGTGCCCCATACATTACAAGGCACCGGCGACAAATACTGAATTCTGGGAAAATAAAATTACCGGTAATATGCGAAGAGATGAAGATGTTAATGCCATTTACAAGGATATGGGTTGGAATATTCTGAGAATTTGGGAGCATGAAATTAAGACAAATTTTGATGCATCCATAGAAAAGATAATTAATTTCATCCAATCAGCAAAAAATTAGCCTACCTGTTTGCAATGCTCTGTGAACGTCTTTCCGAATGCTCGGGCAAGCTCAACAGGAACGGCATTACCGACTTGTCTTGCAAGAGAACCTAAACCGGAACCGTAAAATTTAAATTGCTTGGGAAATGTTTGCAAACATGCCGCCTCTCTTACGCTTATGGCTCTGTCTTGTTCCGGGTGCCCAAATCTTCCGTTTGATATGCTCGTACATCTTGTTGTCAGAGTAACTGCCGGTTGATCCCACTCCAAGCGACCGTAAACATCGGTATGTCCGTCATGGTTTTTATGGCATTCCAAAGAAAACTCCTTAGACCAATCTTTTCTGCCCTGTCCGGCTTTTATTTGTTGCAGTCTTTTTAAATTAATTTCTTGCAAACCGGCGGTTTGATGATTAGGATATTTCTTTTTATCAAAATGTTCCTCACCGGCTTTTAATTCCGGCAAATCATAAATAGCATCACGGACGGTCTTATAAGGTTTATTGGCTTTTTCACCGTGAGTTTCTTTCGGATAGGTTAATTCACCAATTTTACTTGCAATTAACACAAGCCTCTTGCGTCTTTGGGGAACTCCGTAATCTTGTGCATGAACAATTTGAGGATCCGGAACATTGTAACCCATTTTTTTAAGATTTTTAATGAAATTCGGTAAAGGTCCGTCCTTGTCTATTTTTTGCAGACCGGGAACATTCTCACACAGAATAAAATCCGGGTTGCATTCTTTGACAAACCGCAAAAATTGGCTTAATAAATCAATTCGTTTATCATCAGAACTAAAACGCTTTTTATTTTGCGTGGAAAAAGGTTGACAAGGAGCACATCCGCAGAACAAAATGTAATGATTTTTGCTGTACTTGTCTACAAAATCTTTGACTGCTTTTATATTAACTTTCCTAATATCGTCGCATAATGTTTTTTCGGGATGAATATTTTTCTCAAAGGTTTCAATCGCATCCTTGTCATTGTCTAAGGCTAAAACTATGTCCATACCTGCTTTTTTCAGCCCGGCGCTTGTTCCGCCGCAGCCTGAGAAAAAATCAAATACTTTTATGCTATTTTCTTTTTTCTTATTTACCATGCCAAAATCTCATTCTTTGCATACCCTACTTTTTGTATTTTACCATAAAAAAACAGGCATCGTCAGTTATGGTATGCTATGTTTACATTTAAGACACAATTGACTATATTTTTAAAATATAGTCAATATATTGTAAATATTAAAATATATTACATTATATTTTATAAACTATTGACAAATGTATCATACCGTGTCATGATAGAGTTACTGTTGGCTAAATTTTGGGGCAAGTATGTCGGAAACAAAAAAAGAAAGATTTAAACGAATTGCAGGAGCAAGGACGAATAAGCTTTTGGAAATGATTAAATTGCTCGGTAACTGCTCAAATACCGGTAATTATGAGTACACCGAGGATGATGTGCGAAAAATATTCGGAACTTTGGAAAAAGAACTAAAGACTGCAAAAAGCAAATTTGAGCAAAGTTCTAAAAGTGACAAATTTCAACTTTAATCGAGGAGAGTAATTTAATGACAATTGCAAAGTGGGATTTCCCGGCATTAAACGGAGGTACCGAACAGGGTTATACGAATAGCGGTATTGAAACATTCAGAGGAGCGGACTTAACAGATAATTTGGCAAGAGAAATTTGTCAGAATTCCCTTGATGCCAAGGATACTGACTCAAAGGAGCCCGTTGTTGTAGAATTTGATTTAATGACCATAAACAAAGACAATCATCCGCTTTTCAAAGAATATGCCGAATGTATTGCGGGATGCAAAAAATATTGGGAAAACCGTTCGGACAAAAAAGTTAAATCTTTTATTGAGCGTGTCGAGAGTGTTCTTGCAAAAGATGAAATTAAGGTTTTGAGGATAAGTGATTACAATACAACCGGCTTAACAGGTTCTGATGCCAATGAAAATCAAGAATCGGTTTGGAGAGCGTTGGTTAATGCTGACGGAGTTTCCGCGAAGAACACTGATACAGCGGGCGGTTCATACGGTATAGGGAAAAATGCGCCTTTCGCATGTTCTGATATCAGCGTTGTTTTTTATAATACTTACGCAAAAGATAATAAAAGCGCTTTTCAGGGAGTGGCACGAGCGGCTACCTTGTATAAAGAAGACAATAATAATAAATCGATACATCCATTAACAAATGCACGTAATAAAATACGATTCATATCAATTAT
>QMCD01001068.1_pt1 | contig 17659 bp, 13 predicted proteins | sample 1821841 | NCBI WGS metagenome assembly QMCD01 (sample SAMN01991225, study PRJNA193472) | Termite gut metagenome, whole genome shotgun sequencing project. | isolation source: worker | host: Macrotermes natalensis
AAAATAATTGCGTATCTTTGCATAAGAATAGCGGAATTGAAAAGGCAAAAAACAACTATAAAAAACATCAAAATTTATTTTTTTGATTATCTTGAACCCATTTTTTTGATGGATGTCATCGAACATATTAAGGACGATATTGACTTCCTTTCATCGTTGCACACGCTGTCCGGACTTCACCAAGATACAGTAGTTGCCGTAACCGTTCCTGCATTTCAATCTCTGTTCACTCTTCACGATGAGTGGCTCGGACATGAACGCCGCTATACTGTGAAAATACTGAAACAACACCTGTGTCAAGCCGGATTCGAAGCCTGCAAATCGGGATACTTTTTTTTCTCCTTGCTTCTGCCACGTGTAATTCAAAAAATGAAAAATGAAATGATAAAATCAAACCAAAAACAAGTCAGCGGTATCGGAGATTGGAACGGAAGTCGCTTTTCATCTGCAATGCTGAAAAATGTTTTGGTTATGGATTATAAATTTTCAAAACTCTTGCGATACATCGGAATAAAACTACCGGGATTGTCGTGTTATGCCATATCCAAACCAAAGAACAGATAAAAATTTTAATGCTATGAAACAATTCTTTCGAAACAATAAAACAAACCCATGGTTCCGAACTTTCGTCATCGTTGCCACCGTATTGCTGTTTGCAATGCCTATAATGAGTAGAAGTGCGGGAAACTCCGGAGATGAAGACGGTTTTCAAATCCCGCAAGGGAACTATGTTCTCGAATGGTACAAAACACTCGGTGAAGACACCACAAACCTCTCGTTTCAGAACCTGAAATATTACGGTTCTTCGTTTGATGTGGTAATGGCATTCGTTAATCAAACGTTTCACGTTGATAACATACACATCACTCGACACGCGGCAAACGCACTGCTCGGCTGGCTATGCGTCGTTTTCGTCGGGCTGATAGCTTTCCGTATTGCCGGTTGGAGAGCCGGAGTTATTGCAATGATTTTGCTGTTCCTCTCACCGCGGTTTTTGGGACACGCATTCAATAATCCCAAAGATATTCCTTTCGCAGCTGCCGTCGTGATGGCGGTATTCTTTATGTTTCAATTCTTCCGACAATTCCCAAAAGTGAAAAAAACAACAGTTGTATTTCTCACACTGTCCATCGCTTTATCCATATCCGTGCGGATTGGAGGACTTGTTCTGTTTGGATTCTTCGGATTTTTTGCACTGCTGTTCTTTATTCAAAATGCCTTGCAATACAGAAGCGAACAAAAGCAAAAAATCACACTCAAAAAAACATTTGAAATCCAATTTAGAACTTCGTTCAAACGCTTATTTTTATACGGTGTCGGTATTTGCATTGCAGGATATTTCTTGGGATTGATTCTGTGGCCCTACGCTCTTCAAGCTCCTATCAAACATCCCTTGGAATCTTTCTCCGCAATGTCGCAGTTTGCGGTCAGCCTTCGCCAAAACTTTGAAGGAACGATGGTTTGGTCAGATCTATTGCCTTGGTATTATACACCGAAATTTATTTTGATATCCATTCCTGTGGCTGTGATTGCGGGCTTTTTAATCTACTTGTTTGTCGGTGGATTGAAAAAAGAAAACCGTTTTTCAACAATTGCAATTTATTTTGTGGCTATATTTCCTGTGTTTTGGCTGGTATATACGCATGCCAACGTCTATGGCGGCTGGCGACATTCCTTGTTTGCATACCCATTCATCGTTGTTGTTGCCGGATTAGGTTTCAACGCCTTGATAGAATTGGCAAAACAAAAATATGCCAAAATCGCACTCACCGCTTTGCCTTTCCTATTGCTGATTCCTCCTGCATTATTCATCGCACAAAACCATCCCTACGAATATACCTACTTCAATGAACTGACGGGCGGAACAAAAGGTGCCTACGGAAACTACGAGATGGACTACTACTACCATTCCACACGAGAAGCCTCCGAATGGATCATCCAAAACGCCGAAAAATCAGGCTTGGAAACATCCGAAAAAATCAAAGTTGCAACATGGCACATTGCCTCTGTTGCATACTTCTTTAGACACGATACTGCCAAGTTTGAAGTGGGATTCTCGCGTTGGTATGAACGTGGAAACAACGATTGGGACTACGCTATTTTCGCCGTAACGGGTATGAGCCCGGATATGCTGAAATCATCGGCATTCCCGCCTGCAAACACCGTGTACGAAGTGAAAGTCGCAGGAAAACCCATCTGCGTTGTCCTCAAACGAACGGATAAATCCGACTACTACGGAAATATCCTCAAACGTGAAGGCAAAACAGATTCTGCTGTGATGCTCCTCCAAAAGTCGCTAACAATAGTCCCTACGGATGAATCCGTACTGTTGAATCTTAGCGAAATTTATCTCAACAGTCGAAAACTTGATTCTGCAATTTTATATTTGGATCAACTGCTGGCGTTCGACCCCAAAAACGAATCGGCAAACTACTACAAAGCCTACGCATTGATGTTTGCAAACCGTTTGACGGAAGCACAAACCTGCTTGCAAACCGTCGTCAATCACAATCCCAAAAACGAGGCTGCTCCTTGGATGGCAGCGCAAATCTATGCTCAACAAGGCAATCTGATGGGAATGGAAAAAATGATAGAGAAAACATTGCTTGTAAACCCAAACAAGCAACAAGATGCGTTGAATATGATGCAACAAGTGTATCCGCAAATGGGACTCTCCGCCAACGACGCCACATCATCTTTCACCAAAATCTGGATTCGCGTTTTGGAACAATTAGGATATAAAGAAGAAGCGAAACAATTGAAAGGTCAACGGTAAAAGGTAAAAGGTAAAAGGTGCTACGCCCAATTGTAAGGTACGCACGTAGAAATAAGGCGAAGCACCCTTAACCCTTAACCTTTAACCTTTAACCTTTAATCACTAATCACTAATCACTAATCACTATGAATTCAGAGCATTTCACAATAAAATCCCCCATAGGAAACATCTCCGTAGCGGTGAGTTCACACGGATTGCAGGAATTGAAGCGCACGTCCGAAACTGCCGTAAAACCTCCACGAACACCGCTCGGGAAACAAGTTCGCGACCAACTCAAACTCTATTTCGCAAAAAAACTCAAGAACTTCGACGTGGAATTGGATTTGCAAGGCACCGATTTTCAAAAAAAAGTTTGGGAAGAGTTGCAAAAAATTCCTTACGGACAAACCGTTTCATACAGCTATATCGCACATCACATCGGCAATCCCAAAGCCGCACGTGCTGTGGGTTCGGCGAATCACAACAACCCTGTTTCCATCATCGTTCCCTGCCACCGTGTTGTAGGCGCAAAAGGACAACTCACAGGCTACGCCGGAGGCTTGGATATGAAAACTTTTTTATTGAAATTGGAGGGGGCTATTTTGGTGTGAAAACAATTTTTATCCTGCAATCAAAGTCTTAACCCCAATACCGATCAAAACCAAACCGCCTAAAAGCTCCGCCAAACGTGGCGAAACAAACTTCGCACGTCGTCCGAAAAACAATCCTATAAGCGAAAAAAGAAAACTTCCCGCAGCAACAATGCCTGCGGATAACCACAAGTTCACTTCTCCCAAACCGATTCCAATTCCCACCACAAAAGCATCAATGCTTGTGGCTATTGAAAGTCCCAAAAGAACCAACCAGCGATCAACACGAAACTCGCTTTCTTCATGACCTTTCTTCAAGGCTTCAATCACCATTTTCAACCCAATCACCAAAAGCAAACCGAATGCAATCCAATGACTGTAGGTTTCCATAATCACACGGAATCCTTCCCCTAAAAGAGCTCCCAAAAGAAGCATTCCCCCTTGGAAAATACCGAAAAATACCGCCATCTTGAAACCAATACTGCGGGTTACATAACGTTGCGCTCCGCACGACAGCGAAACAGCAAAACAATCCATAGCCAAGCTAATGGAAATGAGAATAAGCGCGAAAATTGACATATTATAATTCGATTTATAAAATTCCCAACTGTTTTTGATAGCCGGTTAGCGTATCAATTAAATTTGAACGAACGTGGATAAATTCATCAACACCTGCCGCTTTGAATGCTTCAAGGTTTTCGCCCGGATGTCCTGCAAGCGTAATGTTTGCTTTGCCTTTCAACAGCGCACAAACACCGTTTACCAATTCCGGATATTCCTCATCGGAACTACACAAAACCACAATATCCGCCTTCGCTGAAAGTGCTGCATTTGCGCCCTCTTCGGGAGTTTTGAATCCTGCATTATCCATAATTTCATAACCTGCACAACCTAAAAAGTTCAATGCAAATCCCGAACGTGCTTTGCGCATCGCAAGATTTCCGTAGGTTAACAAGAAAACAAGCGGTTTTTTCTTTCCGGATTTAACCGCTTTTTCTGTGGCTAAACGCAAGTCTTCAAACGCTTGAGAACCGCGATATGTATGGAGTTTCTTATATTCGCCTACTGAATGTGTTGACGTGCATGAATCCTTTACTGAAATTTTTTCCAACATCGTTTCGTGTTGATTCGGATATTGATTTGTTCCCAAAACAATCGTCTTGCGGTTGGCAATGTCCAAATCACGTTGCTTTGCCGTGTTTTCAATGGCATCCTGAATTTCTCCGCTCTTGAAAGCTGCAACAAAACCGCCTTTATTTTCCACATCTTGGAATAATTTCCAAGCGTGTTGAGCGATTGCATCTGTTAGATTTTCAATATAATACGAACCGCTTGCAGGGTCAACGATTTTATCAAAATACGATTCTTCTTTCAAGATGATTTGCTGATTACGTGCAATGCGTGCAGAAAAATCATCTGCCGGCTTAAACGGATGGTCGTAGGCATCCACGTGAATGGAGTTCGCACCGCCAAGGGCTGCAGACATGGATTCCGTAGTTGTTCGGAGCATATTCACATTCGGATCAAAAACAGATTTGTTCCATTTGGAAGTCGATGCGTGAACAAAAACCTGTGTATATGTTGCGTTATGACCTTTCAGCACATTCGCCCACAACATACGTGCAGCGCGGATTTTAGCGATTTCCATAAAATAGTTTGAGCCAACAGAAACGTGCAAAGTCATACATTTTGCAATCGTGTTCACATCCAAACCCGCGTCTGTGAGCAAACACAAATACTCATTTGCCCAATTCAATCCATAACCCAACTCTTGAACGGCTGTAGCACCCGCATTATGCAGGATTTGAGCGTTCACAGTCAGTAAATGGAAGTTCGGAAGAACCGATGCAAAAGTATCGAAAAGAGCTTTGGTTTCTTTCACATTTTCTTCGAGAGAAGCGTGGAAACTGCCGTGTTTCAAGGCGTAGGCGAAGAAGTCAAAGTTGATTGAACCGTGCACTTCGTTTGTTGCGATTTTATTCGCTTGAAGATAGTCCACAAACAATTTCAGAAACTCCGCATAGTTTGCGGATTTCAGGAAATGAACGCCCACTTTCGTAAGGTCGATATTTTTCAGCAAAGAAGTTAAATCGGCAAGGGTTTTCACGTTCTTTACGTTCAAGCCAACGCTCTGTGCGCCACGTTTCACGGCATCCACAGCGATAGCGTTGATTTTCGAAATTTCACTTTCGGAAATATCCTGACGAATTTCCCAATCGTTGTTCGTTGAAGAATTGCCACGAATGTATGGAAATTCGGCAGGATTCGATTGCAAATATGCCAAATCCTTCAAATCCTCTTCGCGGTAATACGGTTTAACCTTGAACCCTTCGGGAGTTTTCCAAACCAACTTCTTTTCGTAGTCGGCACCTTTAAGGTCTTTGATGATGGTATCCTCCCATTCCTGTGTGCTTACAGGCGGAAATTCTGCGAATAACTTCGAGTTGCTCATAATTCTTTTTTTTAGTCTGCAAAGATACGAAAAAAAAATGACAATTAAAAAAAAACCGCCAATAAAATTTGGTGGTTTCAAAAAAATGTTGTATCTTTGCAGAACGAAGATTCATCTTTCGGTAGCAATGCACGAACCTGCGGCGTAAATCCGGAAGATGTTTTTATTTTATCTGTTCAATAGCCGTGATTGAATACTGAATTTTTTTCGCATTTTTCTTTTGTTTGGTTATGCCTACCAACATCTTCACTTTACTGAAAAAGGGGATAAATAGTTCTGTTTCAGCCGTCATTATAAGCATTTTTGAAAATTTTTCCTGCCGTTTTGATTTGGGTTTATCTGTTCCGATTAGTGTTGCATTTGTAAGTATAAAATCCAATTCAAAAATCGCTATTGTTGATTTGTAATTTCTTGCGGCTTTATTTACAGTTTCTTGCATTCCGTCAAATCGCAAGTAAATATAATCATTCAGTTGTAAATTTTTCTTTCTTTTTAGAGGATTTTTGGAAAGCCATCTGCCAAGTACTGCCCAAACGATATTTTCTCTTGTTTTTATGTCGTTTTTATCTATTCCTTTTGGGATGATGAAGTTGTTGATGTAAACGTTATTATCGTCTTCTGTTATCGTCATTTTAATTGTAGTTTATAAAGTTCATAAAGTTTGTAAAGTAGTGATTAGTGATTAATGTACTATTTTGTTATTTACTATTTACTATTTAGCGTAGCCCTTAGCAAAGAGGTGCAACTAAATAGTAAATAGTAAATCGTTAAATTGTACATTGATTACTATAGGGTCAATACCTTTCACCGTTTACCGTTTTCCGTTCATATATATAACGGGAAAAACCCGATTTTCGTATATTTTTTAAGTTAAAGTTTTTTAACAATTTAACAAAATAATAGAAATCAATATAATAATAGGTTTTTTTGTGTTCTGTTTTTGTTTTTCAAACGATGAAAAATTTAACAATTGACAACCGGCAATTGACAATTTGGGACGGTTTTGGCGAATGGGCGCAACGTAAATTGTAAATTTGTAAATCGTACATTGTTTGATTTGTGTCCACATTAATCACTAATCGCTAATCACTAATCGCTATTCTCAAAACCTTCGCAACAGGATTAAACCGAAATCGCATCTCATCTGAAACCCGAACACAAAGGTAATTCTTTCGCAATCGTTCGCCTCTTCGAAAAACCTCGCCGTTGTAGGAAAACCGCTCGCCGAAAGACAATTTTTCCACCGTTGTTTCATTCTCCGGACGTTTTCGTTCGTTATAACGCTCTAAAACCCGCATCAACTGCGGATCTGCTGAGGTCGATGCAGGCATCCTGACCATATAATTTCGCAAAGCAACACAAATATCTTCCGGAAACATTCGCTGTTCGACAAATCGCTGTAAAAGCAGTCGGAATTGGGTTTTCCACTCGCTGCCGTGGGCTTGCGCACGTGGTCCGCAGCCTACAAATACCAACAAATGTGCATATTCGTGCAGAAAAGTAAGCAGAAAAGCATATTTATTCAAATCTCCATTTACGGTAATTTTGTGATAACCTCCAACTTTTGCAGGAGAAAGATAATCTCCATACACTCGACTTCGAGGTGCCATCAATCCCAGATGAATTGGGAATTTCTGCAACAAAATCACCACTTCGTCAAGCGCATGTTCCGGCATAAACGGAGCCAAACTGCTTCGTAAATCATAAATTTTCTTCATAAGTTGCTCCTCTGAACACCTTCATACGAGCGTCTTTCCTTCTTTACTCGGGATCGGTTACGTCCGCCTTTAGAACAATCGCAGTTGTCCGTAACCCCACTCGGAGCCTTACGCTTATTCGGATAATATGTGGTCGGTTTTTTCCGCTTGCCAAAGTCCGGCTTCTTAGAAGCACAAGAACTTCCCGCAACAAGTGCGAAAAAAATCAAAAAAACAGGCAGAAATTTTTTTATATGTCGTTTCATTATTTAGTGATTAATCTTTTGTCGTCATCCCGCGCTTGACGCGGGATCTCCTTGTTGCAAGGGGATTGCGGGTCAAGCCCGCAATGACGGTTATATTGTTAATTCAAGTATTTTTCCGCAAATGCACGAGTTTCCAAATCCGTTTCGATCAAATTTTCAATCGTGATATTTTTCTCAAAAGGAATTTTTTCCAAGCACGTTTCAATTAAATCCGACATCTGTAAAAAACCAATCCGGTCTTGCAAGAAAGCACGAACCGCAATTTCGTTAGCGGCATTCAAAACGCAAGGCGCATTGCCTCCTTTGCGCCCCGAATCGTAGGCTAATTGCAGGTTTCGGAAAGTTTGCAGATCGGGTTTTTCAAATGTGAATTGTCCGATTTTAGCAAAATCGCAACGCGGATAACTCGTTGAAAGTCGCTCTGGATAAGCCATTGCGTATTGTATCGGAAGTTTCATATCGGGCAATCCCAACTGTGCTTTGATTGAGCCATCTGTGAACTGAACAGCTGAATGGATAATGGATTGCGGATGAATCACCACTTCAATTTGATCGAAATCCACATCAAACAACCACTTTGCTTCAATCACTTCAAGCCCTTTATTCATCAGCGATGCAGAGTCTATCGTGATTTTTTGTCCCATCGTCCACGTGGGATGTTTGAGTGCTTGCACTTTCGTGATATGCTGCAATTCATCAATTTTTTTTCCACGAAAAGGTCCGCCCGAACCGGTCAAAATAATTTTCTCTATCGGATTTTCATACTCTCCACACAAACATTGAAAAATCGCTGAATGCTCCGAATCCACAGGCAATACAGGAACTTTATGTTCCAATGTCAGCGTAGAAATCAACTCGCCTGCAACCACCAATGTTTCTTTGTTTGCCAAGGCGATTGGCTTGTTTGCACGAATGGCATGAACCGTCGGAGATAAGCCCGCAGAGCCGACAATAGCCGTTAAGACCATATCCACCGTGTGCATTTCTACTACTTCCGTCAATGCCTTTGAACCTGCAAAAACCTTGATGTCGTATGGATTTAAGGCATCTTTCACGTTTTTGTAATGCTGTTCGTTCCCGATAACAACAGCGTTTGGATTATGCTGAATGGCTTGTTGCACTAAGAGTTCCCATTGGTCTTGTGCAGTCAGAACCTCCACTTCAAAATGCTCGGATTGTTCGGAAATAACTTCTAAAGCTTGCGTTCCGATAGAGCCTGTTGAACCTAATATGGCTATGCGTTTGTTCATTAAAAAGCGATGTAATTTCGAGGATTGACGGGCGTTCCGTTATGCCACAATTCAAAGTGCAGAACAGGTCCTTTGTAGCCTTCCGCTGCATTGCCAATGTAGGCAATCGGTTCGCCTGCTCGCACATTGTCGCCCACACGTTTCAACACTGCGGAATTGTATTTATATACCGAAAGCATATTGTTTTCGTGTTGTATGGAAATCACGTATTGCCCGTCTAATGTCCATTCCGAAGTAATCACAGTGCCGTTTTGTATCGCTTTGATAACATCGTTTTTCTTCCCTGTAATGTCCACTCCGTAGTGTTTTTCAAAATCGTTGAAATCCCTAACAATCGTGCCTTCCAAAGGAACATAAAACAACGTGTGTGATAAAGAAGAGGAATTGAAAACGACTCTCGCATGCGCAGATTCCTTTGCTACATCAGGCGTTTCGGAACTTTGTTCACGAGGGGCTTGAGTCAAATTATACTGTGCTCCACTCTCCACTTCTTCACGCAAACGATCATCTTCTTTTGAACGAACATAAGCGATATTCTCGTAAGAAGGAAGAATAGAATCTTTCATATCCTCAACTTTTTCTATGGGAATATCTCCCGATATAGCAACGTTCATCGCAAACCAAAGTTTTTCCTGTGCCGATATTAAATTTTCCAAAGAATCAATTTTGCTTTGATTTTGATACGCCATTTTCACCACTTCATCTTTTGTATAACCCGGAATAAATTCCCGCAAAGAAGTGAATGCAATCAAATAAATGGTTCCTGCAACCAATATGATCGCCGTCATCCCAACTGTAACAAACACATTCAAGCGCGACAATCGAAACGACATTTTCTCCTCAAATGCCTCATTCATAATCACCAAGCGGTATTTATGATGCATATTTGAGAAGATTCTACCCAACTTGTATTTAAACAAATGTTTCATCAATTTTGCAAAGGTACAAAAAAATTCGTATCTTTGCAAGTTAAAAATAAAACTTTATGCACTTAAATTCTATTCCGGAAGCCATTGAGGACATTAAAAACGGTCGTTTTGTTATCGTTGTGGACGATGCAGACCGTGAAAACGAGGGCGATTTTGTTTGCGCAGCAGAAAAGATCACGCCCGAAATGGTAAATTTTATGATCAAAGAAGGTCGAGGCGTTGTCTGTTCCCCCATCACGGAGGCACGTTGCAAAGAACTCGAACTCGATATGCAGATCGCCGACAATTCCAATACGTCGATTCACGGAACACCGTTTACAATCACGGTTGACTTGCTCGGAAACGGTTGCACGACGGGCGTTTCCACGCACGACCGTGCAGCAACGATTCGTGCTCTCGCAAATCCAAACATCAAACCGTCCGACTTGGGACGTCCCGGACATATAAACCCTCTGAGAGCCAAGAACGGCGGGGTTTTGCAACGTTCCGGACACACGGAGGCAGCAGTGGATTTAGCCCGCTTAGCAGGATTGCAACCCGCAGGAGCACTCATCGAAATTATGAATGAAGACGGCTCTATGGCACGACTGCCACAACTGTTTGAAATCGCAAAAAAATTCGACCTGAAAGTCGTTAGCATCGAAGACTTGATTGCCTACCGTGTAGCAAACGAAACCCTTATCCAATTTGAGGTTGAAGTGGATCTTCCTACACGTTGGGGAACGTTCAAACTCAAAGCATTCACGGAAAAACAAACAGGCGTTTCGCATCTTGCTTTGGTGAAAGGCGAGTGGAATGATGACGATGTTATTCCTGTGCGTGTGCATTCGTCCTGCGTAACGGGAGATATTTTCAATTCTTGCAAATGCGATTGTGGCGACCAGCTGCATCAAGCGATGGCAATGGTTGAAAAAGAGGGGAGAGGCATCGTTTTGTATATGTATCAAGAGGGACGAGGCATCGGACTTATCAATAAACTGAAAGCCTACAAACTGCAAGAAGAAGGACACGATACGGTGGATGCGAATGTGCTACTCGGATTCCGTCCGGACGAGCGGGATTACGGCATTGGTGCGCAAATCCTGCGATACCTCAAAGCCAATAAAATCAAACTGATTTCCAACAATCCGGTGAAACGCATTGGTTTGGAAGGCTACGGTATCGAAATCGTGGATACCATTCCCATCGTTATAGAGGCAAACACCTACAATCAACACTACTTGCGAACCAAGCAGGAACGAATGGGGCATCAGTTGAAAATGTAATCATATTTACGATTTACGATTTACGATTTATAATTGCTAAAGGCACAGCATAAATAGTAAATTGTAAATAATAAAATCGCAAATGATATTACCGCATATCAATAACCTGCACTCCCGGATGCTTTGCCGCATCAAACATAAATTCGCCGTCCGGCGCAGGAACATTGGTTTGCATCTTATCCACACGGAACGTATAAACAGAGCCGCTTTTGTCGTGAATTTCGCTGTAAACAATCGTGTTTTTGGCTTTGTCTGAAACGATACGAACCTTGTGATGATTGCGATTTTCCAAAGGAAGCAGGTCAACAATCATTACCGGAACGCCTTTTTCTTTATCCTCACGAATAAGTTTCGCACGATAGCTGTTTTCGTAGTTGTCTATAAGTGCGATAGGGTTCATTGTTTCGGAATCGTTGGGATTCACTTCCGTGATTTGAACTTCTTTCGCATCTTTGTTGTAGTTCCAAACGTTTTTTCCGTCGGAACGTGAATTTTGCCCCATAAAATTCAGGTTGTATTTATTCCCTTTAATGAGGATATCTCCTTTTTTGCTATCTTTGATTTTTTCGGTTTTATTTTCCAATAAATACGTAAAATCAATGCGTATAGAGGTGTACGATTTCAGTTGATTTCGCAGGGCTTTCAGCACGTTGTGTGCTTTCGGATCATCAGCCCCTTTTTGAGTTCTGACAGTTTCTCTTTTCGCCTTACGTTGCTCGCGACGTTGCTGTTGTTTAGGATTATTTCTTTGTGCAAATCCGCCAAGCGTAAATCCTGCAAGAACGGCAATGATTAAAAATTTCTTCATTATCTTAGAATATTTTTTTGCAAAGATACGAAAAAAAATGAAACTAACGTTTCATTTTTTTTGTTTAACTGTTGACTTGTTGAATTGTTTAACTGTTTTTAACGTTAAAATGAAAATAATTGTCAATTATCAATTGTCAATTATCATTTTTTTTGTATCTTTGCATCTATGATTAGAATCTCTTGTATAATTTTAGGCATCGTGTTTTCTTTGAACGGTATGATCAACGGAAATAATGTGATGAAACGTCTGACAGGTAAGGACGTTGCGATGCCTTCATATCAACAGCGATCTATACAAAAACTTTTGGATAGTGCTCATTTATATGCTCTTGCAAATCGCTATGATGAGGCTTTAATGTATTATGATTCGATTATTCATACCTCAACGGACGAAACCGACACGGAGCATGTTCGGCAAGTGATTGAGGCACTGCATCAATCTGCGATTATCTATTCGCGGAGAAGCAACTATCGCGATGCTTACGAGTTTCTGATCAATGCGCTGGTATTGTCTGAAAAATTCTATATAGATGATTGTAAATCATCTATATTACGCTCCGTTGGAAACATTTATCTTTATTTCGGCGAGTGGAAAACGGCGGAACACTATTATGGACAGGCGTTAAACGAAATGAAAGGCAATACAGATAGAGCTATTATTTTGAACAATTTAGGCTCTATACAATTGGGTTTAGGCAATTGGGACAGTGCGATTTTTGTCCTCAATCAAGCTTTGCACGTCCGGCAGGAAACCGATACGGTTTCTTTGTATAACATATTGTATAACACTGCTTTCTACTATGATGCCATTCGGGTTTACGATTCGGCGTTTCATTATTTCTATTTATCGTTGGATGAAGTTCGAAAAGCAAATCGGGTTGAGAAAGAAGCTCATTTTCTGGGACAAATGGGAAAATCGTATTTTGAGATTGGAAAAATCGATTCGGCGTTGTCCTACGTTCGTCAATCCATGCGTATTGCGGAAGAATACGGTTTCAAGAAAATTTTATCCGGAAACTATCTGATACTCTCTAAGATAGAAAAAGGAAAAGGAAACAACCGTTTGGCTTTGGACTATTTGGAAAACCATGTGCGTTTGAAAGATTCAAGCACAAATCCGTTCATTATCGGAGAAGTAAGTCGATTGCAGTATTCGTTTGAAGCATCGAAAATGTCGCAGGTGGTGAATGAACTTATTGAGAAACAAGAAATTAAAGACAATAAGATTCGTTCTCAAAAATGGCGTTTCTTTATTATTTTCTTGATTCTGTTGTCGGTAGTTGGTGTATTGGTTGCTCGCCATCGTCGGTCTCGTGGATTTCGAGAGCGGTGGGCCGGATCTGGATATCGATATCGACCTGGAGCCGGGAACATCGGTGACCGACATTGACGTGGACGAACCGGCGAATGTAAGCACGTTGGCCGGTTATCTTGTCGCGCTCGGTTTGGGCGGCGTACCGTTTTCGGTGGTGATCAGCCTGCTTGCGTTGTTTGCCTGGGTCATCAGCAGCATTGCGGCGATCTGGGCCCTTGCCTTTTTTCCGGATGGCCTGTTGCGTTTCGTCGTCGCCTCCGCGGTACTCGTCGGCGCTCTCGCGCTTGCCATTCCCGCCGCGGCGACCTGCGTGCGCCCGATGCGCCGGCTTTTCGTCACGCACAACGCCATCTCCAACGTCTCCCTGATCGGTCAGGAATGTGTAGTGCTGACCGGTTCCGTCGACGAAAAATTCGGTCGCGCCGAGGTCGCGGCGCGTGGCGCGGGATATCACATCCACGTCATTGCGGATACGCCCAACAACCTGAAGCGAGGCGATACGGCCCTCATCATGGAATACGATGAGGCGGCCGGGATTTACCGCATCGCCGAGACGAGTTCGTTTTAACAATAATGGCTTATCGCCGCATATGCGGGAAGCCGCCATTCGTAACTTTCTACCCGTTTATTTGAAAAGGAAATGAAATGGGATCCAGCCTGATCGTCATGGCCGTTGCAGTCGGCATTATCGCCATCTTCATCTTTGGCCTGTTCGCGCTGTTCTCGAAGTTCTACCGCAAGGTAGAGCAGGGATACGCCATGATCGTCAATACGACCCGGAGCGAACCGGATGTGACCTTCACCGGGCGCATGGTGTATCCGATCGTCCACAAGGCGGAGATGATGGATATCGCCAGGAAGACCATCGAAATCGCGCGAACCGGCAAGGATGGCCTGATCTGCCGGGACAACATCCGGGCCGACATCAAGGTGACCTTCTTCGTGCAGGTCAACAAAACCACCGAGGATGTGCTGAAAGTGGCGCAAGGTATCGGCTGCGCGCGCGCTTCCAATAAGGAAACATTGGAAGAGTTGTTCTCCGCCAAGTTCTCGGAAGCCTTGAAAACCGTCGGTAAATTGATGGATTTCGTCCAGCTCTACCAGGAGCGCGACGATTTCCGCGACAAGATCGTGAGGCAGATCGGCAAGGATCTTTCTGGTTACGAATTGGTCGATGTCGCCATCGATTATTTGGAACAGACGCCGCTCTCCATGCTCGACAAGAACAACATTCTCGATGCGCAGGGCATCAAGAAAATCACCGAACTCACGACGCAGGAAAACGTGCGCACCAATGAATACAAGCGCAACGAAGAAATGCAGATCACCAAAAAGAATGTCGAAACGCGCGAGGCGATTCTTGAACTTGAGCGTCAACAGGCCGATGCCGAATTCAAGCAGCAGCGCGAAATCGCCTCGGTGAAGGCGCGCGAGGAAGCCGAAGCCCGCCGCATCGAATCCGAGGAGCATGCCAAGGCGGAACTGGCGCGCCTGCAAGCCGAGCAGCTCATCGCCGTGCAGCAGGAAAACGTTACCCGCGAGAAGGAAGTGGCGGAAAACAACCGCAAGCGCGTCGTGGCGGTGGAAGAGGAAAAGGTCACTCGCGCCCGGCAACTGGAAATCGTGGACCGCGAGAAGGAAGTCACTCTGCAAGAGATCGACAAGGAGCGCGCCGTCGAAATTCAGAAGAAGGCGATTGCCGACGTGATCCGCGAGCGCGTCATCGTCGAGCGCACGGTGGCCGAGCAGGAAGAGGCGATCAAGGAAGTGCGTGTCGTCGCGGAGGCCGACCGGATCAAGAAATCCGTCGTCATCACCGCTGAAGGCGTGGCGGAAGAAAAGCTCATCAAGGATGTCAAGGAAGCCGAGGCCGCCGAGCGCCGCGCCCAGTTCAAGGCCGCCGAGGAACTGACGCTGGCCGAAGCCAAGTTGAAGGTCGCCGAAAAGGCGGCGGAAGCGAAAAAGCGCGAAGCCGAAGGGATGGAAGCCATTGCCGCCGCGCCAGGCCTCGCCCAGGCCAAGGTATTGCTGGTTACCGCGGACGCCAAGGAGAAGCAAGGCATGATCGACGCCAAGGTGAAAATCGCCGATGCCGAAGCTTCGGAAAAACAAGGCATGGCTCAGGTGAATGTGCGCACCGCGGAGGCACAAGCCATTTCGAGCGTTGGTCAGGCAACCGCGGAGGCCACGGAAAAACAGGGCATGGCCGAGGTGAAAGTGCGCGCCGCGGAAGGGCAGGCCATCGCCAGCATCGGTCAGGCCGAAGCGGATGTCATCGCGCTCCGCTTCGCTGCGGAAGCCAAGGGTCTGAAGGAAAAATTCGACGCGATGAAGGTCATGAGCGCTGAAACCCGCGCCCACGAGGAATTCCGCATGCAACTCGAACGCACCCATACCGAGACCCTGAAAGCCATCGAGGCGCAAAGCAGCATCGCCCGCGAACAGGCAGAAGTGCTCGGCACGGCGATGGAAAAAGCCAACATCGACATCGTCGGCGGCGAAGGCGATTACTTCGAGCGTTTCGTGAATGCGCTGGCGGTTGGCAAGGGCATCGACGGCGCCATCAGCAAGAGCAACACGCTGAAGGTCGGCCTGCGCGACCGCCTGAATGGAAAGCGCGATCTGGTGGAGGATATCAAGGACCTGTTGGGCGCGTTGGGCAACGCATCCGGCAGTGTGCAGAACCTCTCCATTGCCGCGCTGGTGAACAAGGTGGCGCAGGAAGGCAGTACCGAACAAAAGGCGGCGCTAAAAACGCTGATGGATGAGTTTGGAAAGAAATAAAGAAAGGCCGCCCGGATAAAGGGCAGCGCGAGCCTTCCTTTGCCCTCCTCCCTTCAAAGGGAACTCCGCTTTTCTTTCCTCCCCTTCAAGGGGAGGGTTAGGGTGGGGATGGGGTTTTGCACGGACAACCACGAAACCTATCCCTATTCCGGCCTTCCCCTTGAAGAGGAAGGAGTAGAGCGCTGAACCGTCCGATCCATCCAGAACCCGGAAATTCATGCCATGGCCAACATCCCCGAAACCGACGCCACCGAATCCCTCGTTGCCGAGAGCGGCAGTTACGAGCTCCTGAAAAAACGCCTCGCCGATCGAGGCGTTCGGCTGCTTCAAAAAACACAAGCATTGAACGAAGCGCGGCTTGCCGAATTCGGCCGCTCCACGCAATCGCTGATCCTGCGCACGCGCGCTCGTACCGAAAATAATTGCGTGGCCCGCGACCTGACACGCATCGGCGATTCTCTTCTGTTCGGTTACAACGTCTTCATCGGTCTGAGGAAGGAAATGGCGGTCGCCGACGTGTTTTCGCTCTACCGTTTGCAGGAGAACGCGGAGCACGTCGAGGAACTGGAACCCATTCCGCTGGCCGGAACCTTTCTTGACGATTCCCGCTTCGTCGCCGATTTCCGCGAGCTTTACGCCTATTACAAGCAGGCGAACTTCACGCAATTTCGCGTGCATCAGCACAAGCTTTTCGTGGCTTTTCAGATCGGCGAAAAGCTGACCGACCAACGGGTATTTCGGTGGTCTCTGGAAAACGACGGCAGCCTCCGATACATCGACAATCGCGGCGAACGCGAAATGGCCCTGCCGTCCACGCACGATTTCGAATGGACGGTTTGTACGCGCGAACAGCACGTTGGCGGACGCCATCCGCACATCAACATTCTGGACACCGTATTCGTCGAAACCGTACAGGGCGATCTGACGGTCAAGATTGAAAACAATACCGAGACGGGGCTCGGCATTTATTCCGAATCGGTTGAAGACAAGAATCAGGCGCTTGCCGACGCGGAGGTCGCCTATGCGCAACTCGGTTCGCTGATCCTTCTAAAGGTGCGACCCTACCGGGAAAAGAATGACCGCTACCTCGTCTTCAACACCCACACCAACACCGTGGCCCGGATCGACGCCATCGGCCAGTCCTGCGTGCAGTTGCCGGAAGACCATGGCTTGATCTTTCCTGGTGGCTATTACCTGCAATCGGGCGAAACCAAGGCATTCGATCTGCCCGAAACCCTCGCCGCCACATCGCGCTTCAAGCGCATGGTGCGTTCGCCCAACGGCGAAGACGTGCTCTACATCTTTTATCAGCCGCATGACGGGCAATACATGCTTTTTTCGTACAACCTGATCGAAAGAAGCCTGACGCCTCCCATTCTTTGCCACGGGTATGCGCGTTTCGAGGACGGTCGCATCCTCGTCTTCCAGGGCGGCAACCCGGACCCGACCCGCATCCACCCGATGCAACTCTGGCGGACCCCCTTCTTTAGCGAGGATCACGTCACCCGCGCCACAGCGGCGAGAGGGTTTTGGGGACGCATTGGCA
>QMCD01002556.1_pt1 | contig 17649 bp, 7 predicted proteins | sample 1821841 | NCBI WGS metagenome assembly QMCD01 (sample SAMN01991225, study PRJNA193472) | Termite gut metagenome, whole genome shotgun sequencing project. | isolation source: worker | host: Macrotermes natalensis
AGCAATAAACGCCGAACAACGGTTTCTCCTTGCGGCACGGACCCCAATTCCGCTCCGCCGGGCGTGAGGACAACGTCCGGGCGAATGTAGCCGGAAACAAAAAGCTGAACTGTGTCGCGCAAAATTTGGCCATTCGCGCGCGTTTCCAGCAGGACGGTCAGTGTGGCGGCCTTGTCGCGTATGTGCTGTCCCGTTGTATTGAGCGTTGCGACAATCGTGCCCACCTGCCCGGAGGACACCATAGTATTGGGCACGGCAATCCGTGTGCAACTGCAAGAAGACTGGGCGGAGAGAACACGGATGTCCTGTTCGTAGATATTTTGGAACTTAAACTCGAAAACGGCATCCCCGCCGATGGCCACGCGGCCAAAATCATGCCGTTTGATAGGGAACATTTTCGCGCCCCACGTTGCGTCAGCAGGGGCACCAAAAGCCGTGAGGAGATAACCTTCGCCCCGTTCCATGCCAGCGATGACGCAGAGGAACAAAAGCGGCCATATCAAAACGGAATTCGGAAAATTTCGAGAAAGATGAGGGAAGGCAAGTTGCATGGCGGGCATTATACCGAAATCACGCAAAAAAGTACAGGGAACTTCCAAAAAAAACTTGTTCGCTGTCTGCTCTTCTTTTCCATTCTTACCTTGAAAGATGCCAATGGCTTTCGCATGGTCTAGTCAAAATTGCGTTGATTGGGTACAATCAGCCAAAAAGATGGTTCGACTTGGCAATCCCTTCCCTATTTACTCTTGAATCCCAATCAATGAAAATCGTCATCGGAAGCGATCATCATGGTGTCACCACCCGCGTCAAAGCGGCGGAATGGCTTCGACAATCCGGTAATGAAGTGATCGAGGTTGGTCCCCATTTGGAAAATCCCGAATCCGTCGATTATCCCGATGTGGCGAGCACAGTCGCCCAAAGTGTCAGCGTCGGACAGGCCGACCGTGGCGTTTTGATTTGCGGAACGGGAGTTGGAATGTGCATCACCGCCAACAAATTTCGCGGCGTTCGAGCGGCTTTGGTGAGTGACGAGCAAACCGCGGAATTGAGCCGCCGGCACAATAATCTCAACATCCTCTGTCTTTCCGGCGACATGTTCAGCGAAGACTTGATTCATCGGATCATTGAGATTTGGCTCAAAACGGATTTCGAGGGCGGGCGTCACACAAGAAGACTGGACAAACTGACTCAAATCGAGAAGCAGCTTGGCATGGGGTAGACCTGCGGTCAATAGACCGCGCTCGTATGCAATTGACCGCGTTTGCTGTTTATGTCTGAACCTGCCCGTTCAAAAACACACGACGCAATTCGGCGGCGAGAAACATGGAACCCGAAACGCAAACGACCTCGCCCGGCTTGGCCTCTTTCCAGCATGTCGCGAGTGCCTGATGACAATCTTCAATCACCTCAATGGTTGGTGGTGACGGTAATGGCAATGTTTCTCCGGACTCAGGAAACAGAAAACTTGGACCGCCAAACTCTTCTCGAAATCGATCCGGCGCGTCGGGCACGGAAGACAAAATCGTCTTGAGCCCCTGTGGCGGAAAGGCTCGCGGATTCGTCGTGTGTCGCGTCAGTACGATATGATCGAAGCCGCGAACGATGTCCGCCAGCATTCCTTCGACGTCTTTCCCCATAGAAACGCCAAAAATTAAATGCAGGCGGCGACCGGCAAACGAATTTTGGAGTGTTTGAATCAAAGCCCGCATCGACGCGCGGTTGTGTGCCCCGTCGACGATAAAGATGGGCTCGTTTTCTTTTTGAGACAAAATCTCAATTCGCCCCGGCAACAGCGTTTTTGTCAAAGCGTGACACAAAATATCGGAATTGCCCAAACGTTTTGGATCGTTGGAAAACAGCAAAATGGCGGCCATCAACGCCAGCGCGGCATTGCGACGCTGGTGCGGACCGGACAGATGTAACGACAGGGGGCCACAATGGTAAGGTTCGCTCTGAAAAGGAACCTGAGCCTCGAATCGGAACGACTTTTGATGCAAGTCGATGTCTTGCGAGTCGCTTGAATCGGGGATATTGGCCGGTGAAATGGAAAAATGTTCGCCGAGAATATACGACGGGGCTTGTTTTGAGCGGGCCATCTTTTTCAAAACTTTCAGCGGGCCGGGCATAAAAACGCCGGACACAACCGGCACGCCCTGTCTGATAATGCCCGCCTTTTCCGCCGTGATTTCATCTAGAGTAGGACCCAAATGCTCCATGTGGTCGTAACTGATACTGGTAACGATGGCGACATCCGAGGAACAAATGTTGGTGGCATCGAAACGACCACCCAGTCCGGTCTCGAAGATGGCCACATCGACTTTTTCCTGAGCAAAATGGACAAAAGCGAGTAACGCGAGCCATTCAAAATAAGTCATTTCCTCGGCAAGCTCGGCATCAAGCTCATGAACTCGGCTCACGAGCTGGAAAAGTTTCTCCGCAAAGACATCGGGATCGCAGGGAACGCCGTTGACGGCGATCCGTTCGGTTACGCAATCCAGATGGGGCGAGGTGAAGCAGCCGACTTTCAAGTTGAGTTCGCACAAGATGGACTGAAGAAAAGCGCAGGTGGAACCTTTGCCTTTCGTGCCAGCAACGTGAACGATCCGATAAGTTTTGTCGGGCTGACCGAGGGCGGTCAAAACGTGACGGAGTTGTTCCAAGCGACCGGCCAAATCACGATGCGTGAACGAGACGATTTTCTCATAATTCACACGCGAAGACAAAAAATCCAGTGCCTCGGCAAATCGCGGCGCGTGTTTTGAGCTAGACAGCGTTTCGGGAGACATGGAAACCAAGTTCGCGGGTAAACGACGAATGAGAAAACAATTTGAGCACAAGCCGAGTAAACCGTTGGTGCGCTGTGCTCCCTTCCGGCTGCTGGCACAAAGTCTACGTCCAGGGTTTCATATCACAGCTCATTCCTCCGGCGGCGGGCAAATACGCCTGAAGCGTGTAATCGGCGACCATTCGGTGGGCACTGAAACGCCAAGCCAGCGTACTGATGGAGTTCATCATCCGTTTGATCCACTTGGCAGGCAAGCCATGTTCGTCCAACTCATAGAACATGGGAATCACCTCGTACTCCAGCACATCGAACAGGCTCTCCGCGTCGCGCTGATCCGTGATGTCTTTATTCTTGTGGCTGGAACCTTTTCCAATGGCAAAACCGTTCGTGCCATCGTAGGCTTCCGCCCACCATCCATCGAGAATCGAAAGGTTAAGTGCGCCATTGAGAACCGCTTTCATGCCGCTCGTTCCCGATGCTTCCAAAGGTCGGCGAGGATTATTGAGCCAAACATCGACACCTTGCACCATGTGACGGCAAACATTGATGTCGTAATCTTCGACAAAAACAAAGCGGTTGGCAAAGCGATCATCGTTGCGTAGGTTGGCGATTTGTTCAATGAAAACTTTTCCTTCTTCGTCTTGTGGGTGAGCTTTTCCTGAAAAGACGAATTGGACAGGGCGATTGGCGTCATTGCACATTTTGGCCATCCGCTCCATTTGGCTCAAAACGAGGGTGGCTCGCTTGTAGGTAGCGAAACGGCGGCCAAAGCCGATGGTCAAAATTTGTGGATCAAGCACGGAACGGGCTTTCTCAATAATATCATCCGACTCACCACGGCGGCGGCACTGACGATTGAGACGACGACGGACAAAGGCGATAAGCAAATTTTTCAAGGCGTTATGCGTTTCCCAAAGCTCGCCGGGGTCGAGCTGGTGAACGGCGGCCCAGTCCGAAGGGTCAATCGACTCCTCCGACCATGTTTTCGTCAAATGCCGCTCAAAAAGCGTGTTAATTTGCCACGCCATCCAACTCGGAACGTGAACACCGTTTGTGATGTGGCCAATCGGCACACTTTCAACCGGTCTGTGAGGCCAAAGACTATGCCACATGTTTCGGCTTACCACTCCGTGGAGTGAGGCGACCGCGTTGGCGTAGCGTGACATTTTAAGTCCCAGCACGGTCATGCAGAATGTCCCTTCAAAGCCTCCTGGCGGTTGGGGATCTTCCCCTAAGGACATGAGATGTGACTCGCTGATGCCCAGCGCCTCTCGAAGCGAGCGCAGCTGCCCGAGCAGGAGCTTAGGGGCAAACCGGTCGTGACCCGCCGGGACGGGCGTGTGGGTCGTAAAAACGGTTTTTTGGGCAATAATGCGTGAGGCTTCGTCAAAATTCAAGCCATCGTCAATCATCATCTGACGTGTGGCCTCAAGCGTGGCAAAAGCGTTGTGCCCTTCGTTAATATGGTACACGCCGGGCGTGATTCCGAGGGCTTTGAGGGCGCGAATGCCGCCAATCCCGGATACCATTTCCTGTTTGATGCGCATGTCGGAACCGCCGCCATAAAGCCGCCCGGTGAGCGCGCGGTCGTCGCTGTGGTTTTTGTCAATATCGGTGTCCAGCAGCAGAAGGCGAACGCGGCCAACATACATCTCACGAACCTGCGCATAAACAACGCCTTGTTCGGTTTCGACAGAGACGATCAGTTTCTCGCCCTTTGCGTCGAGAGCCGGTGTCAAGGGCAGCGTTTCAACTTGTGTGTTAAGATATTCCTCTTCCTGCTTGCCATGAACATTGAGATGCTGTTTGAAATAGCCTTGTCCATAAAACAGGCCGACCGCGACGAGGGGCACACCCAATCCGCTCGCACTTTTAATGTGGTCGCCGGACAAAACACCCAATCCACCGGAATAAATCGGGACGGATTCGTGAACGCCAAACTCCATTGAAAAATACGCGACAGGCTGCGAACCAAGCACGCCCACATTTTTCTGCGCCCAGCTCGTGCGGGTGTTCAAGTATTGCCGCATTCGCCGGTAGGCTTGATCAATTCTGGTGTAAAGAACCAGTTCGGAAGCACGCACTTCCAAGCGTTCGGGCGTAAATTCCCGCAGCAGCGCAATGGGATTGTGACCCAATTGCCGCCAACGAATCGGATCAAGCGAGCGAAAAATACTGATGACCTCAGGATGCCAGCTCCACCACAAATTGCTGGCCAACGCGGTACATTTATCGTAAAGTCCTTGAGGTGTGATGCCTGCGCCACCTCTTGTGGTTGCGACGACATTGTTTTCAAAGGTCTGGTCTATCGAAGCCATGTGTAAAATAGGGGATGTTGGGACTGTGTTAGGACTATGTTGGTTAAAGGGGTCGAAACCAACGTGAAGGCGAGATTTCGTTGACGCCGACAGCCTCGGACGCAATCCCACCACAAAATGGAGACTATAGTTAAACCCATTGTATGTCACAAATACGGAATTGGCAAGTACGAATTGGGACATTTTGTTTTTGGGTGCGGCAAAAACGCGCAGGCCGCCCGCGGATACGCCCCTTGTCAAATGGGTGACAGAGGGTAGAATACTCGCGGTTAATCTGCGTTCATCACCATAATCAATCAAGGTCATCATCCACGAAGGAACATACCGTGTACGATTCTGTTGCCGTTGTTGGAGCCACCGGGGCTGTCGGAACTCTTATTCTCAAGCTGCTGGAAGAGCGGAATTTTCCGTTCAAAACGATCCAGTTTCTCGCTTCGAAACGCAGTGCTGGCAAAAAAATCACGTTCAAAGGCCAAGAGTACACGGTCGAAGAATTGCGCCCTGAGGCTTTTGACGGCGTGCAACTGGCCATCGCCAGCACTCCGGACGAGACCGCCCGCGATTTCATCCCCGATGCCGTTAAACGCGGCTGCGTGGTCATTGATGAAAGCGGTTATTGGCGAATGGACCCGACCGTGCCGCTTGTCATTCCCGAAGTCAATCCCGAAGCCGTCAAAAACCATAAAGGCATTATTTCCAGCCCCAATTGCTCGACCACGCAGCTCGTTGTGGCCCTGAAGCCATTGCACGATTTCGGCAAAGTGACCCGCGTGGTGGTCAGCACGTACCAGGCGGTGAGTGGGGCGGGTTTGGCGGGCACGCGCGACCTCGAAAACGGCAGTCGGGCGGCGCTTGACGGCCAAGATTACGCCTACGAATGCTTTCCGTACCCGATTGCGTTCAATTGCATTCCGCAGATTGGCGGCGCAAAGCCTGCAACCGACAAAGACGCGGGTTACACATCGGAGGAGCTCAAACTCTTGTATGAGACCCGGAAAATTTTGGGTGACGACACGATTCGCGTTTGTCCGACGGCGGTTCGTGTTCCGGTTGCAAGTTGTCACAGCGAAAGCGTGTTGGTGGAAACGGAAAAAAAGATCACGGTGGAAAAAGCACGCGAACTTTTCGCCGCCATGCCTGGCGTGGTGGTCGTGGATGACATCGCAAACAAGCGGTATCCCATGCCGAATGAGTGTTCCGGTAAGGACGAGGTATTCGTCGGACGCATTCGCGAAGACATTTCGCAGGACGGCGGGTACGGCTTGGCGTTTTGGTGTGTGAGTGATAATTTGCGTAAAGGGGCGGCCACGAATGCCGTTCAAATTGCGGAACTATTGCAAAAAAATTGAGCGCATTTGAGTTAAAATGAGTCGGGTGTACCCCCGGAGAGAGTGGGGCTCATCCACTCTTCCCACGCACGGAGCCGAGTACGTAAGTGCCCGGAGTTGCTGCCGCGGCCGTGTCAATTTTTCCATTGACACGGAATTTTTTCTTGTTTTTTTCTCTATTGAGTGTCGTTTTTCTACGTCATTAGACAAAACGAGTCTTCACTCTCATCATTTTTTGGAAAAAATCTGCCTTGGCCTGATGTCTTCCGTTCAAATCGGGTAGAATGGCGAGGGTTTTCGGTCTGTCTTCGAGCTTTGTCCGTCAATTTTTTGAGGAGTTTGCCATGTATTGTAGAAAGCAACGTTGTGGAAAACAACGTTTTGGACAGTTTCGGTCTTTTGTCTCCCTGATTCTCTTTGCGTTCTTTGCGGCATTTTCCACTTGTCCCGCCTTTTCCCAAGAGACCGATGGCGCAGACCATTCCAATCGTGCCGCGGACACAGTCGTTGCAAGCGTTCCTAAAAGTGGGGAAGGAAGTGTTGCTGGCGATGTTGACGGAAAAACTGTCGGAACGGTGGTGCGTGAGCAAACGATCTACGTTCCTTACGAAAAGATACGCCAAGTGTTCGAGCAGCCTGGCCGCGGCGTTTATATCCCTTATGAAGAGTTTCAAGCACTTCGTGACGCCGCCAAACCTCCAAAAGAGATTGCAAAACTCCCAGAATCGCCCATCGCCGCCATGATCAGCGAAATGGAAAGTGTGGCCACCGTGAGCGGCAACATCGTCACAGTGGATGCGAAAATCACCATTGAGGTTTTTCGTGATGGCTGGATTGAAATTCCTCTCCAATTGGAGGATGCGGCCTTGCTTTCTGCGACGATGGAAGGACAACCAGCCAAAATGCTGAAAAAACTCGGCGAAGGCTACCAACTGCTCATTGACAATACACTGGACAATCTCAAAACGCAGGACATCAAAGCCGAAGCAAGGTCTCGCCGCTTGGAACTGCTGCTCTCTTATGCGCAAGCCATCGAAAAATCGCCGGGCAAAAATTCCGTGACTTTCAACATTCCGCAGGCATCTATCAGTCGTTGGAAGGTTGTTGTGCCCGAACCCGATGCGAAAATCGACTTTTCGCCGATGATTGCCGCGCCCGAGTCGGACGCCAATACCGAGGAAACGGCGAGTAACGCAACCAACGAAACAGTGCTCCACGCTCTTGTCGGAGCCGCTCCACAAGTTCGTTTTTCTTGGACATCGAAGGCGGAAGGCGCAACCGGTCTGGAGGCTCTGACTAACGTACAAATTCTCCAGCAAACGACAGTCGAGGAGGATATTCTGCGAACAACGGCGCGATTGGAGTACGAAATGAGCCGTGGAACAGTGGAAACGCTGGCCGTGGCCGTGCCAGAAAATCAAACGGTGGTCAGTGCCTTTGATCCCAACATCCGAAAATGGTCGGTGCGTCACGAAGGCGGCAAGCAAATTGTGGACATCGAACTTTTTGAGCCAGCCAGCACGCGCCAAACCGTCCAGATGGAATTGGAACAATTGCTGACAACGCCAAAAGACGCAAAAGATGCGGAAAACGTGAAAGATGCAAAACATGTTCTTGCCATTCCCGAACTCACGGCATGGAATGTCGACCGCCAGCAAGGGATTTTGGCGGTCAAAACCGCCGATGAGATTGCGCTGGAAACCGTCAGAACGCAAGGTCTGCTGCGGATGGACACCGCCGAGTTGCCGGGGAGTTTAGGTAACCAAAAATGGGAAGCCGCCTATCGAATCGCCGGAACTTCGTACGCGCTGGAGGTTGCGCTCAGTAAAATCGAGCCGCGCATCACGGCCATGTCGCAGATGCACCTAGGCTTCGAGGCAGATGCGACAGGTATGGAATGGTTGGTGCTCTTCAACATAGAACAGGCAGGTATTTTTCAAATGACTTTTGAAATTCCCGCCGAGGCTCAATGGGTCGAAGTGAATGGAAATATGCGAAACGCATTTCAAGGTGGTTACACTGCTGCGATTATCGATGATTTTACACTGGCGGATTCAAAAGATAATCCCGGCATGAAAACGATGACCGTCAATCTCCGCCGCAAAGCGATTGGGAAAGTGGGTTTGATGATTACATACAGTCATCGACATTCAATCAACATGAGAGAAAGTCTTCGTGAGACAACGGAAAAGACGGAAGAAATTGCCATCAAATTGCCTGGCCTAGGAAAGAATTTCGTCGAACGTACTGAAGGTCGAATGGTGTTGCACGCGTCAGACACTTTTCGTGTTAACGCGCTGGAACTGCAAAGGTTGCAGGCCGTTTCTGTGGAACAAGTACAGGGAGATGATTGGTATCACTACAAAGGCGGCCGACTGGCATTTTTGTTCGGCGATACATTGCCCAGCTTCAAAATTCAGGCCGAACGCCGCAAACCACAATTCACGCTGCACGAAGTCCGAACCGTGAGAATCGATGATGGTTCAATCAAGCAGACGGCGAAATTTTTGTACGATGTCCGTTTCAGTGGCATAAAATCGTTTCGTATCGATGTTCCCGAAGCCTTATCCGGTCGGATCAACTTGAAAAGTGACGGCGATTGGCGAGAAACCCGCATCATTCCCGCCCCGGAGGATGTCGCGCCGGGTTACGTCGCTTGGGAATTTGCGACGAAATCCAGTATTCTCGGCAGCGGCCAATTTGAAATCAGTTGGGAAGACGAATTATCGCAACTGGAAATTGGCAAAAGTTTGCCGATCAGCATTCCGCGTTTTTTGCCGCAAAAACAGCAGCCCGCCGACCGAATTTGGGGGCAGATTCTTTTGGCGAAATCGCAGAGTGTCAATTTAGGCGAATCCGAGGAAACGAAAGGTTTGATCCCCATTGATCCGCAACAAGACATCGATGGGCAGTACCGAATCGCCGATGCCGTGGCCGCCTACGAGTATCACGATCACTGGAATTTTCAACTGATCGCCACTCGCTACAAAATTGAGGATGTCAAAAAAACCAGTATCGAACAAGGTGTTGTGCGTGCCAATCTTTTTGAAACGAAAAAGGGCATCGGCATTTCCGCGCAGGCGCTTTTCCGTGTCCGTAGCGTCCAGCAGCGTCTCGAGCTGGCCATGCCGGAAAAAGCCGAAATCAGCGAAATCAAGATCAATGATCGGTCCATTGCCCTTGAATCGGACACGGATTCCAGCGGAAAACCACGCTTTATGATTCCGCTCACTTCGATTCCGCCGGACACGCTGTTCACACTGGATGTGCGTTACACGATTGAACCGCCTTGCCACAATCGTATCGAAATTCCTTACTTCCCAGGAAGTGGCGATGGTGATGATGTCAGCACACCGGCCATCCAGAAAATTGATCTGTACGTGTATGTGCCGAACAGGAAACTGCTAACGGGCTTCCGTGGGAACTGGGCCAGAGAATTTTCCCATTTCTCCATTCATCAAGGCCAAATCTTGCCGATGAATGAAAATCCCTCGCGGTCATAAGCGAGTTTACAGAGACCGGCCGCGCCTGTCACGAGCAGCCTGCCGTTCATTGGGGCAAAGTGCTGTCTACGCCGCCAAAGATAGTGCAAGGCGAGAGAAAAGCGTTTCGGATTATTTGAATGCCGGTGTTTTTCTCGTGATCGTCGTTTTGGGATTGGCCTTGATGCCGCTCTCATGGAACAATCGTTTTCGTGCCGTGATTGTGATTTTAGTGGCAGGAATCGCGCTGGGCTTTGTTTATTCCACGTTTGCCTTGCTTTTTGTGCAGATGCCCGCGGCGGGTTATGCCGTCCTTCTTGTCGCCGCCGCTTGGATTCTGCAAACCCTCGGACAAGGAATCAGAAGTCTTTGGACTTGGCGGTGTTGGACTTGGAAAATACAGCGAGTTCAAACGCCAGAACCCGGCGCAGATTCGCTCAATGTCGAAAATCCCTCATCGGACAATGCCAATCATGCGGAAGGAGGAAACTGATATGATGTACAAAAATTTATTCCATTCTTTCTTTCTGCTTTTTTGCTTGCCGGTACTGTGTGTGGCCTCGGAAAATATCACGCCAAACACATCACCATTGCCAGTGGTGCGCGAGATTTTTGTTCCCGACATGGAAATTCACGAACTGTTTGATGCCGTGCAAGGACGCGTTTTCGTGACACGGAAAGAATTTGACGAACTGCAACAAAAAGCCCAAAAAGTCGAAGAAGACAAAACGTCAAAGAGGAAGGAGAATGAAAAAAAGGTCCCCGCTTCAACCGTTTTGACGGCGAGTCATTATAACGTACAAATTCAAGACCAGCGTGCGATCATCGAAGGCACGCTTGAAATCGATGTGCTCACGGATCAGCCGGTTTCGTTCGGCAGACTCTTCTCGCAAGTCGCCCTTTTGGAAGCCTCACTGGAAGGAGAAAGCGGGCCAGCTCCGATTCGGATCATGCGGGACCCTCAAAACCGATGCGGTGGGATTCAATGTATTTTGCGCGGCAAAAAAACGCACCGCCTCCATTTTCGTGCCGTTACAGCGCTGACCATCCATTCCACGCGACAGAGCTTGGATTTTCAGTTACCGCAAGGCATCCGACAGTCTTTTCTCCTTTCGGTGATGGGTGACGTTGAACTACAAGAAGGTGCAACCGTTTTGTCGCGGGAAGTCAAGATGGGAACCACGCAATTCTCGCTCCTGTTTCCGCCGGACAAAGAGGCGATTCGCCTTGTTCTGTCGCTAAATTCTCACCGCGCCGCCAGTTACAACGCCATGATTGCGCGCAGCGTCCAATTTGCCGAAGTGACGGAACTGTACGAGCGGCTTTACGCCACGATTTCTCTCAACGAATGGCATCAAGGATTGCGAGAGGTTTCTTTCTTGATTCCGCCGGATTTTGAGATCATTGATGTTCAATCGCTTTTTCTGGAACGCTGGAGCATTGAAAAACCAACGCAAGCAAGCCCTGATGACGCCACTGAGAATTTACACGATCAGGGCGATATTCTCACGGTTGTTTTTCGTGAACAAACGCCGGGACTTTCCACCATTCATCTCACCGCGATGAAGTCGGCGAACTCGCTGGAAAAAACGTGGCATTTCCCAAGAATCACCGCCATGAACGCCGTTACCGATTCTGCCGTTTGTGGTCTGCTTTTGGAACGGGAATTAGAGATTTCTGACGCAACCATGTCGAATCTTTATCCCCTTGATACGCAATTTGTTGCAGATGCCGTTCCCGTGAACGCCTTGGAATCCACGCCCGGCTTGCCGACACTGAAACTCGCGTATGCGTGTTTCGCGCCACAAAACAACGGGGAACTGACCTTTGTTTTCAGACGGCCTGCCGGTGTTTTGAACGTCGAAACGGTGCAGCATCTGCTGCTGTCAGAACAAAAGCCGCAATTCCGTATCGACTACCGAATCACCTCGCGCACGAATCCGCTTTTTGAAGCCAAAATTCATGTTCCCAAAAATTGGACGGTCACAAGCATTGTTGATCCAGAAAACAGACCCCTTGTGTTTCAGGAACAAGCGAACGATTGTGTTTTCGTGCGTTTTCCGACCAGCATTCCGCCGGGCGAGCTGGCGGCACTGACGCTTCACGCCGTCAATGACTCTCAAGAATGGTTTCAGACCGAGGAACACAAAAAGATCGCGTTTCCCGTTTTCTCGCTGGACGGTGCATCCCATGAGAGTGCTTTCCGTGAAAGTGGCACGCTGATTGTAGAAGAAAGGAGCGACGAAATGATGAATCTCATTCCCGAAAAGGTGTCGAATCTTTATCTTCCCACCAACTCCATTACGGAAAGCGGGCTTGCCAAACAAGATTCCACACGCAACAACCAATTAACGTACAAATACGACTCTGTTCCTTATTCGCTTGAGTTATCGCTTGAAAAGTCGCCCCTCCGATCTCATGCGACCATTCTGTCGTTTTATCGTTTTCAGACGAATTTGCTGAAAATCCGTCACGAAATTAGTTACACGATTGAAAATGGAACGACAAAAACACTGGAATTTCTCCTGCCGGAAAACACGCCTTCCACGCCTGAAATCAAAGGGCTGGGCGGTCTCCCCCTCAAAGAGACTTTTTCTGATATTGTTACAGAAAATGGACTCTCATTCAGAAAATGGTCGGTGGTACTGGCAAAACCCATGACCGGTTCACTGAAGTTGAGCGTCGATTTTGAAGTGCCAATTTCCGTGCCGTTTGCGGATAAGGCGGACAAGGGCGAACCGTTCCCACTTTCTGGCGTGATCGCGCAACATGTCGCGTGGCAATCACGCATGATTGCGATCGAAAGTGAAGAAGACCTTGATGTCCATATCCCCAGTCTGAATGAAAAAGGGTTGGCGACATCGCGAGCTGTGGACACAGCGGAATTGGAATCCGCCTCGTACAAAATCGGTCCGCGACTTTTGGCGACGCTGCAAATTTTGGACGAAAATGCGACCGTAAACGTTTTATTAAAGAAAAACGAGTCCACCGCGCTGGGCTCATCGCTGATAAAGCAGGTTGATGTTCGGGCACAATTGGATGATCATGCAGCCAAACATGTTCTCTATTCCGTGATGTATCAACTCCAAACGAAGGGTGGTGTTTTTCAATTTTCGCTTGACGAGAATGATGATCTTTGGAGTGTGACACTTGATGAACAGGTGGTCAATCCGCAGCGAATAGGACAACATCTCCTTGTTTCCATACCGGCACAAGAATCCGAAAACCGGCAACTGGTTTTGCTCTACAAGTCCCACATGTCGCATGTCAAACATGCGAGCCGACATGCGCCGTTCACACTGACATTTCCCAAAATCACGCAGACCGCACAGGGCAAAAATCTCCCGCTTCCCGTGATGAAAACCACATGGAACATCATCCCGCCGACCGGCTACGAAGTGAAAAAAATCAACAATGTCGTTATGAACAGGAGGATTCCTGAACCGGCACTCCTTGACGCTGTTCGTACCGGCATTGAATCCTCCAGTCGGTTTTTGCGATCCTCAAGATTCCAAGGTCTGATATTATCTCATACCTTCCTGCCCCAGCCCACTGACATGCCGCAGAGCAAAACGGCGGAGGTGACCCAAGAAGAAAAATGGCAAGAACCCCTGTCAGCCGCGGACGGCACGGATACGTTTGGCAGACTAGGTGGCGACCCTTTTTCCGATGAAGCGGATTTGAACGCTGTTGTCACCGAACGCAGCCATAATCTCAGCTTTGCTCAACCTTCAGGCAATCGAAAAGCACAGAGAGATTCTGTCCCCGTCTCAGATATTGTGAAGCTCAAACGGCAACAGCAAGTGGAGCCGTCATTTGTCCCGCGAAAAAGTATCCAATCGCTGCAACCTGTTTCCGTCCAATTAACGGCAGGCATTTATCGAGCGGGAAGCGCGACATGGTCGACGATTGGAAGCCAGAACGCGCAAACGCTGACGGTTCATTTGTCGAACAAGGCAAACGCACAACGATGGGGATGGTTGTTTTTGCTGCTTTCGCTTTTTTTGGGCTTGGCCTTGGTCAAAAACGCACGAAAAATCAAATGTCTGTATGTTTTTGGCACGCTATTTTTCGGAACCGTGCTTTCGTTGCTGCCGTGTTTAGCGTTTTGCGTTCCTGCGCTGAATGGCATCGTTTATGGTGCCATCATTTCCGCGATTTTGTACGTGATTTTGGCGGCCATGGCGAACATCCGTTTGTGGTTTAGGCCGGTCTGCACCGCCACGTCCATTGCGTGCCTTTTCGCTATGTGCATGAACAGCAGCGCGATGGCGGACGAACCTGCAAAACCTCTTGCCGTGCCCCATGACGCGATTATTGTGCCGTATTCCGCAACGGGATTGTCTTTGCCCACGATTTCCGAGCTTGTGCGGCCTAGCCAATTGATTTGGGTGCCATCCAAAACGTATTTTGAACTCACAGAAAAAATCAAGCCGATGGAAACAGAAGCACAAGTGAGCGAAGAACGTTTGATGGGTGCGGCGTATTCGATTTCCTCCGCAACATACGAAGGAGTGCTCGGTGCTCATTTGGAAGCATCGCTCCCATTAAAAGGCAAAATTCAAATTTACGTTTTTTCTGACAAGCCCGTGCTCGTTCCCTTCTCGTTCAAAAATACCGTGATGGAAAACGCCCTTTTGGATGGAAAGCCTGCCGCGTTTCAATCGCTGCCGGACGGGACAACGTCACTTCTTATTCAAGAAATGGGCCCCCATGAGTTGACCTTTGATGTTTACGCATCCATCCAGCGGCAAGGAGGATGGCGGATCGTGGAGGGAACACTTCCGTCGGGGATGGTCAGCGCGGCGAAATTGTCGTTGACGGAAAAAGACTGTGATCTTCTGACAGCTTACGATTTTGAGAAACAACAAGAAAAACAAAAATGGAACTCCTCCGAAACGCCGCTGGTGGAAACACCGCTGGGCGATGACGGTCGTTTTCGCTGGCAGTGGCGGTCCGCGATTTCTGAGCAAACAGTCGAACGCAATCTGGAAGTCGAATCGGTCATCCAGATCAACGTCCAAGAAAAGGACTGCTGGGTCAAATGGACGCCCACGCTCAAAATCAGCCGGGGACAGTGGGAAGTGCTTCGTGTCTATTTGAGTAACGATTATACGATCACTGAAATATCAGGTGAGAATGTCCGAGGCTGGAATGTTGTCGAAAATCGGGAGGAGCAAGGCATTCTTGTCGTGGATATTGACCTTCTCAAGCCAGCGGAAAAATCGGAAACTTTTTTTATCGGTCTCGTGAAAACAACGATAGAGGACAACAAAAAAATGGAGTGGACGGCTCCGAAATTGTCGTTTCCCGATGCCGCCATTCACCGTGGACGGGTAGACATTTATCGTTCACCAATGCGCGATTTCCGCATTGTCGCATCATCGGGCTTGACGCCAACGGACTTGCCGGAAAAAAACCTACATCCCCTTTCCAAACTCAATATGGAAAGTCCACTGGGCATGTCCCTTTTCCAGTCCTATCGGTTTAACTCGGAGAAGTTTGCTCTCAAAATTTCCGCAACGGTTTATTCTCAGAGTAACCAGTGGATTCGGTTTCGTTCCGCCTTGAAATTGACAAAACAATCCACAGGGATTGAAACGCAATTTTCCTTAAGCGATGTTAATGAACCTTTTTTGGGAGTGATTGAACTGCCGGTTGGTTTGCGAGTCAATAATGTTACGGCTCCACAAGACGTGGCATGGCACATTGAAAAAAATCCTGATGCGTCCAAGGGCGATTGGCTTCATCTCTCCTGCGGCGCGATCAATCGCCTCGAACTTCGTTGGGACGCGGATTTTCATGCCGCCCGATCCGCGGATGGAATGAAGCTCGAAAAAATTCCCAATTACAAAATCAAAAATTTGATGCGTCCTGAAATCACGATGGACATCGACCAAGAAATCGCGGTTCTGACGGAGCCGTCACTCGATGTTACTGCCCAAAACTGGAAAGACGCGTCCACGATGAGTGTGGAAAGCGTGTCCGGCATTGTCGAGAATGCGGAGCAGAGAAAACTGGTGCGTTTGGGACTTGACGATTCCGGTTCCAATTTCAGCGCGGAGTTGATTTTGTCACCACGCGAACCCGTTGTGCGTGCGAGTACGATCACGAACATTCGCGCAACCGCCACATCCATTGAGGCCACCACGCTTTTGGACTTTGAAATTGAGCAGGCGGGCATTCCGGCGGTGGAATTTGTTCTGCCGGGCTGGATGAAAAACGCGAACATCACCGCGCCTTATGTGCGACGCAAAACGGAAATCCTCAATGCGGACGGCAACGTGACAATCAAACTGGAACTTCAAGAAGAAGTGCTGGGCGAATTCCGCGTGCTCGTGCAGGCCAACCAGCATTTACGTGCGGAAACGAGCTATCATGTTCCCGTGCCACTCATCGTGACGGGACAAACCACAAGACAGTATCTTGTGCTTGAAAATGACCGCCATTCGCCCGACGAACTGGTCGTCGACTCAAAATCGTTGCGTCATCTTCGCATTGTGAGTCGCCAGCAGCGTGAGTGGGCGTATCTGGCGGAAATGCTGGGAAATCATGTGACCGAAGCCTATGTCACGCAAATCATGCCAAACGCGAATTCGAGTGAAACTGATAAGAATGACCCCAAAAACATTCCTTCACTGGATTTCCAGATGCGTATGCGAGAGACTGTCAAACTTTTTGACGCGAAAATTGAGCTTGCGGAAACGCGAATGGTGGTGGGTGAAACCGGCGAATTTCGGGCAGAGCAAATTTATCGTATCGATAATAAAAAAGAACCATATCTGGATATTTTGCTTCCAGAGAATGCCCGGTTGCTCGGCGCAAGGCTTTTGACCACCCATCAGTGGGAGCAGCGAAAACAGGGTGTGGCCGCGCCGCACGCCGATGCCGGACAACCCGTGAAACCTTGTTTGATGCCGGATTCGATTGCGACACTCTACAAAAAAACGCAATCGGCGAAGCCCGAACAGCGCATTCGTGTGCCTCTGAAAAAAACGGAGGCGGGCGATTTGGATTACGTTGTGCGGCTTGTTTATGCGGGGTATTTTCCGCCGCTGAAAAATTTTTCTCAGCGTGACTTGCCGTTTGTTGAGGTGCTGAATGTTCCTGTGGGGCAATCGCTCGTGGAATTGTATTTGCCGATGTCGTTCGATTATCATTTTGGCAGCACGATGCAGCGAGTGCAGGAAACGAAAGCCATTGTCACGATTGAAAAGGCGCAGTCCGACTTCCAGGCTAGGCAGAATAACAAGTTGGACATGGTTTTCCGTAGCGGTAATCCCTACGAACAATCGCGGGCACGACAGAATCAAATAGCGACTGTCCAAGTGCCGCAGGGAACCATACCGCAGTCGTCACAAACCCCACTACAGATGATGGTCACACCGCAGGTCATTTTACAGGAGGAGGAAGAAGAAATTCTCCTAAGCAGTAATGTGGCGAACATGCAATCGCAAGTGTTGCGTCAAAGCAATGTGCTCAGCGGTGAGATTGTACGCAAAAACGAGGAGAAACCGGTTGCTGTAACGAAGCTAGCTGCCAAAAAAAGCGAGCAAGATTTCAATGCGGAATGGCTTGCTGACAACAAGTTGGGTGACGAAAATCAATTGCCGTCACAAAAATCGCGGTTGGAAGATTTAGGCGGCGGTTCTGAATTAGATGGCCAGATGCTCGGCGCAAAGGCCGAGCCAATCGACCGAGTTCACTCGCCTCAAATCAACGGTCGCCTCTTTGGG
>QMCD01001069.1_pt1 | contig 17641 bp, 15 predicted proteins | sample 1821841 | NCBI WGS metagenome assembly QMCD01 (sample SAMN01991225, study PRJNA193472) | Termite gut metagenome, whole genome shotgun sequencing project. | isolation source: worker | host: Macrotermes natalensis
AAGTACAACAGAGTTTGTTGGAAAGAAATCCATGTATTTCCTCCGCCGGAGGACATGATGGTTTTGCTGTGCAGCATCTCCACCTTCTCTTCGAGGCTCATCTGGGCGATGATCTCGTTAATTTTTGCGTCGTTTACGGTAAGCCTTTCCTGTGGAGAGGGTTGCGTTTTGCATCCTGCTGTGGCGATCATAATCATTAGTAGGACAGTGAGAGTTAGATTCTTTTTCATAGGGGTCTGTGTGTTAGGCAATTGATTTAAAATTTGACCAGTAAAATAATTACAATATTAGTAATAATTTTGCGACAAACGATGCGGGAAGATAAAAACGCGAAGAAATCGGCGAAAATCGGGCTTCCTGATCGCGGCCTGTCGACCTGCGTCATTGATCCGAGGCGGCGGGAAGGTTTGCCGTGGCGCGGTTGCGGCGGAATTCCGAAGGGGTGAGTCCTGTGGTTCTTACGAAAGCGTTGTGGAAGGTTTTGCGGTTGGAGAATCCCGACATCCGGGCGAGTCCGTCGACCGTGTACTGGTCGGATCTCGGGTCGGAGATCAGCTTTACCGCGTCGCGAACCCGCAGCGCGACCAACATCATGTGCGGCACGGCAGTGGTGATGCTCGCCCTCTGGCCCGGCCTCGCGTTCGACATCAGCTTTCAACTTTCGTTCGTCGCCGTCGCGGCCATAATGGCGTGGTTCGCGCCGCTTTACCGTCTCGTGGCGAGTCGCTGGCGGCTTCTGAACGCGCTGTGGGCAACGCTGCTCGTGGGTTTTGTCGCATCGCTGGGCACCATGCCCCTCGTGTCGTACACTTTCGGGGTCTTTTCTCCCGTTGGGATAGTGCTCAACCCGCTCGTTATCATCACCGCGCACCTCACGATCGGTGCCTCGCTTCTGTGGATCGCGCTTCCGGCGCCGTGGCTCGAAGGGGTTTTCAGATGGCTCGCCGGAGGCCCTGCGTGGCTGCAAAACCGCGTGGTGGAGCTTGTGGCGGATATTCCGGGCGCGGCCGTAGAGTGGACGATGCCGCTGTGGATGGTTTTCGCCGTTTACGCGGCAATGATTATCTTTACGGCGTGGCTCGCGGGACGTTCCCGGGAATCCGAACCCTTTGTTTTGCCGAGATGACGCACGATCTCCGAATATTGTCGAGTGGCGAATTCCGCCGGGCCGTGGAGGAAAATCTCGGGCGCGACCCTGTGCGGATCGCTCTCGACGGGCGGGTGCCCGATGCCGCGGAGGTCGCCACTCAGGTGAAGTATCTGGGACGTGCCGCCGAAAAATTGCCGTCATACCATTCGGCGCGCTGCATTCTGCCGCCGCTGGCTTTCGAGCAATCGTCGAGCGAGGCGGCCGCGGCGCGGAAAAACTACTCCGGAGGGATGGCGATCGACCTGACATGCGGCCTCGGGGTCGACTCGTTTTGGCTCTCCCGCCGTTTCGAACAGGTTATAGCCCTTGAGCGCGACCCTTTTCTCGCCGCCATCGCGCGCGAGAACTTCCGCCGGTTGGGCGCTGATAACATCGAAGTCGTAAACCGCTCCGCCGAGGAGTATCTGTCGAACGGAAACATCGCCGCCGACCTCATTTACGCCGATCCCGACCGGCGCGGTGCGGACGGCAAAAAGATGGTTCGCATCGAAGATTGCTCGCCCGACGTCGCCGCGCTGTTGCCCGCGTTGCGCCGCACAGCCCCGCGCCTTGTCGTGAAGCTCTCGCCTCTGTTCGACGTCGGCGAAGTGTTCCGCGTTTTCGGCCCTCACACGCGCGCGGAGGTCGTTTCGATGGGCGGCGAGTGCAAGGAGATCGTCGCCGAGGTCGCGGACGACATTTCCACACCCACCGTGCGTGCCGTGGCGATCGGCCTCGGCGACGCGGAATATCCCTTCGATGAGGAATGGAGCGCTCCCGAACAGCTTTTCGCCCCCGAAAAATACCGCTATCTGGTCATCCCCGACGTGGCGCTACAAAAAGCGCGGCTGGCGCGAAGATATTTAAACGAACGGGAAGTTTGGGCCGATTCGGATAACGGCTATGGTTTCGCGGCTGAAAAGCCGGAAGGCATCATGGGCCGGGTTCTCGAGATCGGAGCCATCGAGCCTTTCGACCCGAAAGCGCTGAAACGCCGCCTGAGAGCGCAAAACACGAAAAGTATCGACATTCTGAAGCGCGATTTCCCGCTTTCGACCGCCGACATCGCGCGGCAGTTATCCATACGCGAAGGAGGCGTGCAAAAGATCGCCTTCACCCGCGCGAACGGCCGCCTGTGGCAGATTACGCTGAAATAGGTACAAATACCCTTGTGTTATTCAAATAACACTGATATCTTTACCGGATCAAATCACAATCATTATGAAGAATCTGTGGAAATGGAGCGGCACCTATCTCACGTGGACAGGCGTTATTCACACGGCGGTTGCGCTCGTAATGGGGTACGGCAACTATATGCCCATGCTTCGAGAGGGACTTGTGAACTCGGTCGGCAGCAGTTTCGAGCGCGGTTTCGTGCTCTGGTTCCTCGTTTGCGGGGTACTGTTGCTGTTGTTGGGGCCGCTGTTGCAACACTATCTGCGCGTCACCCGGAGACCCGCGCCGATGTGGTTCGGTGTCGCGTTGCTGGTCTTTTCGATCGTCGGAGGGGTGATCGAACCGGTATCGGGATTCTGGCTGTTCGTTCCGCAGGCGGTTATTATCATCTCCGCAAATGTGTGTCAACGCACAAAACGATAGAATACCCCTAATGGAAGTTGCTTTCCGGCCCGGTCGGTAAAGTACAGTTCGCCGAATTGCTCGCGCACGGGTGCGGAGAAATGTGTGTGCACGCCCGTGCGGGCGACGATCGCCGACAGCCCCATCGAATAGAGGTTGAGCACCAGAAAACCGTTCGGTTTCAAAAGGCGTGAACACAACTCCAACATCTCGTCGAGGTTTTGTTCGAGCACCCATTTTTCGCCGTCGGGACCTCGCCCGTATGCGGGAGGATCGAGCACTATTCCGTCGTAGAGGCTTCCGCGGCGCACCTCCCGGTGCACGAATTTCAGCGCGTCGTCCACTATCCAGCGGATACCGCCATTCAAACCGCTCAACCCGGCATTGTCAGCCGCCCACGACACGGTTTGTTTCACCGAATCGACGTGGGTCACGTCGGCCCCGGCGCTTCGGGCGGCAAGGGTCGCGCCGCCGGTGTAGGCGAAAAGATTGAGAACCCTCGCCCCCGTTCCGCCCCCTTCCATTCCGCACAACGTGTCGTAGATAAAATCCCAGTTGGCGGCCTGTTCGGGGAAGACGCCCACGTGCTTGAACCCCGTGAGCGCCAAACGAAGGCGCAGGTGCATCCCGCCGCGGTCGTAGTTCATGGTCCATCTTTCGGGCACGCCGGGTTTCATCTGCCAACGGCCTCGCTCCTCGCTTTTGGCATCGCGGTGAAAAACGGCGTCGGCAAGCCTTTCCCACTCCTCGGCGGGAAGGCTCGGACGCCAAAGGGCCTGCGGTTCGGGACGCGCCACGACGCGATCTCCGAAACGTTCCAATTTCGCGCCGCCGCCGCTGTCGATAAGCTCGTAATCGGCCTGTCGCGGCTCTATAACTTCCAATCTCATACTTTCGATAGTGTCATTATGCATTTGCCGCAGTCGAAACCGAGCCGCCAGCGTGTGTTGCCGCGCTCGAGAAACAGCTCGCCCCGCAGTTCGGAGCCTTCCGCCAGACACTCGCCCATCTCGCGGCGAATGCAGTATGGCGTTCGCATAACCTCTTCGCCGGGGGCGGCTCCCCGAAGTTCGAGTGCGGGAGATATTTCCGTCACCCCGTGGTCGCGCCAGAAACGCTCCGTAAGGCGGTTCGTGACGTTTTCGTCGGCTCCGAGGCAAGTTCGCGGAGCGCGCGCCGCGGTATCCTCGACGGCCGGATGACGCTCGGGAGCAAGTTTTGCGCGCGCCTCGAAAAGACGCTCCAATCCCTCGCGACGCATCGAGGCGAGCACGGAGACGGGCACGAACAGCAATTCGCCTTCGATATCGACACCTTCGACCTCGAATATAGTGTCGCCGCTTTTGGTGAGTTGTTCGCGTGCGGTGGCTGCCATTTTCCCGGGATCGCGGGCGGGTTCGAAAACTCCTTCGCCCGCCACGCTCACCGAAACTCCCGTCCGGTCGGTGAAGGTGATCTCCACTCGCGAAGAGGCCGTCGCGATGCCCGCCCGAACAGCTATCCGGCGCTTGGTGCGGCTACCCTCGAGAGAACGCACGAACGCGCGGTCGTGGTTGCGGTATATCTCCGTTCCGGGCAGAACGCCCTCACACTTGTCGGGATATATGCGATCCGCTTCCACGCGGTTGATATTCGTCCCGCGAAGTTCACCTACGGAAAAAAAGCATATCCCGTCGCCCGCCGCAAGCCTTACTTCCGGGTTTTCGAGCGTGAAGAACCTGTTGCCCGTCCTTTCGCAACCCACTTTTCCGACGGTTCCCACCCTTTCGCCCATCGCTTTCGGAGTGTCGAACGAGGCGACCCCGCGCCGCGGGCCGTCGAAAAAGTATTCAGTTGAGCCGCGCGTGAAACTTTTCGCAGGATCGGGCACAAAGTCGGGCGTCGAGACACCCGCGGACGACCTCCTCAACCCGGGCCGGAGCGCCAACTCACGGTCTATCACCATCCGGTAATGGCTCACTATGTTGCGCACATAATTAGCGTCCTTCAGCCGCCCTTCGATCTTGAACGAGCTTACCCCGGCGTCCATAAGTTCGCCGATGCGGGCCCCGAGGTCGAGATCGCGCACCGACAGCAGGTGTTTGCCCTTCACCAGAACTCTTCCCCCGCCGTCCGCAAGATCATAGGTCAGGCGGCACGGCTGGGAGCAGTCCCCGCGATTTCCGCTTCGCGAAGGATCGGCGGCACGGCAAAGAAAGCATCTTCCGCTATACCCAACGCATATCGCGCCGTGAACGAAAACCTCCAACTCCGTATCTTCGGGACAGGCGGCGCGAATGGCGCGTATCCCGTCGAGCGAGAGCGCACGCTCGAGGATCACGCGGCGGAAACCCGCGCGACCCAGAAACGCGACATCCCCGGGGAGAATGTTCGAAGTCTGGGTCGAAGCGTGGAATTCCACCTCCTGAAAACCTATCCGAAGCCACGCCATATCCTGCACGATGAGCGCGTCGACCCCGGCATCGAGAAGCCCGCAGGCAACGCGGTGCGCTTCGTCGACCTCGTCGTCGAAAAGTAGCGTGTTGAGCGTCGCATAGATCCTGACGCCGAATGGCCGGGCATAACGCACCAGCGCGGCGATATCTTCGAGAGGATTTCCGGCGGCACGGCGCGCCCCGAAACCCGGCCCTCCGATGTACACCGCGTCGGCCCCGCAATCAACGGCAACGCGACCCGTCGCCAGGTCGCGTGCAGGTGCTAAAAGTTCTATCTGTTTACTTGCCAACTTTTTGAAGCTCAGCGATCTGAGCTTTTGCTGCGGCGACATTGTCTCCGGCGGTAACCTTCTGGTAAGCTACGATTGCCTGGGGCAGATTTTGCATATTCTGGTATGCGGCGCCCACCAGATACCACACGTCCGAAACGGCTTCGGGAGTGGTCTGCGCGGTGGCTGCGGATTCGCCCAGTTCGGTCACTTTCGCGTAGTTCTTGAGCGAGTTGTAAGCCTGCAAACGGGTGAGGTTGGCGGGAGCATCCTCGGGCATGACGGCCAGCAGTTCGTCGGTGGCGGCGATGGCGGCCTGATAGTCGCCCGCTTTGGCGCTTTCCGAAGCCTTTTCGAGCACGTCGAGCGAGTAGTTTTCGCGTGCCTTGGCGGCGTCGGCGGCGAAACGGTTGTCCTGAGCGGCCAGGCCGATGATATGTTTATAGATGGCGGCGCTCTTGTCGAACTCCTTGAGGCCGCTGTAACTCATCGCCAGGTTCATGCCCAAGGCGCTGTCGCCCGGGTTCGCATCGTATCCTTTCTGAAAGATCGCGGCGGCTGTGGCGTAATCCTTGGCGTTGAAAGCGCTGGCGCCCTGAGCCATAACGGTGCGGCTCACCCAGTTGCGAGCGTTGTTCAGAACAGCGACGTTGCCATAGAGTTCGGCGAGTTCGGCCGCCTTGGTGAAAGAGGCGAGAGCTTCGTCGTGCCTGCCACCCTGAAAGGCGGCTCCTCCCATCAGAAAAATAGCTTGGGGAAGCGCCTGCTTTGCTCCGGCGACCATGGCTTCGGCACCCTCTATATCCATACCTTCGGAGATAACCTGTTCGAACAGGGGAACGGCGACGGCAAAATTCTTGGCCTTGACAGCGGCGGCGCCTTCGGTGAATTTGGTGTTAAGTGCGGCGATATCCTGAGCCGAGATGGTTCCCGCGGCAAAGAGCGCGGCGGCGGCGAGGACGATTTTGAGTTTCTTCATGGTTTTTCGGTTTATCGATTGATTAGTATTGTGTTTCGCGGCAAAGGTTCCTTTACATAACGACAGGATGCAAAAATATATTATTTTCAAGAAAATGCAAAACCGATGATTTCTATCGGACACGCAGTTTCTTAAAAAAATCTGTAACGAGGGCTCCGCACTCTTCGGCAAGCACTCCCGGGGTAACGGCGGTGCGGGGATGCAGAAGCTCGGCGCCGAACCTTGCATAGCCCCGCTTTGGGTCGGGAGCGCCGTAGACCAGTCTGCCGAGTTGTGCCCACGCCATAGCTCCGGCGCACATCACACAGGGCTCCACGGTAACATACAAAACACAATCTGTCAAATATTTACCTCCCAATGCCGCCGATGCCGCAGTTATAGCCTGCATCTCGGCGTGGGCGGTGGCATCGGTGAGGGTCTCGGTGAGGTTATGCCCCCGCCCGATGATCCTGCCGACGGTCGCCACCACCGCGCCGATGGGCACCTCGCCCCTATCCAATGCCGCGGCGGCCTCTTTCAGCGCCTCGCGCATAAATTTTTCGTCCTCTTTCGCCGTGATTTCCATTGAAAGTCATATTTTTGTGAGCGTAAAAATAGACAAAAAATCTCGTAATTCGTAATTCGTAATTCGTAATTATGTACAGAACACATACTTGCGGCGGTCTACGCGCCGAAAACAGGGGTGAAACGGTAATTTTGGCTGGTTGGGTGCAGAAAGTGCGCAACCTCGGGGCGATGACCTTCATCGACCTGAGAGACCGTTATGGCATAACGCAACTTGTTGTGGATGAGAACGCTCCCGCCGAATTGAAGGAACTTGCCGACTCTCTGGGCCGCGAGTTCGTGGTTCAGGCCGCGGGCCGGGTCGTCGAACGGGCAAGCAAGAACCCGAAGATGGCCACGGGCGACGTGGAGATCGCGCTCACCGAACTGACGATCCTTTCGAAGGCCGACACGCCCCCCTTCACCATCGAGGAGACGAGCGACGGCGGCGACGACCTGCGTATGAAATATCGCTATCTCGACCTTAGGCGCGGGCCGCTCCAGCGCAACATCATGCTCCGCCACCGCATGGCGCAAGCCGCACGCGGATTTCTCGACGGCGAGGGATTCCTGGAGATCGAGACGCCGTTCCTGATCGGCTCCACGCCCGAGGGTGCGCGCGACTTCGTGGTGCCTTCGCGTATGAACCCGAATCAATTTTACGCCCTGCCGCAATCGCCGCAAACCTTCAAGCAACTGTTGATGGTGGCCGGATACGACAAATATTTCCAGATCGTGCGCTGTTTTCGCGACGAAGACCTGCGCGCCGACCGTCAACCCGAATTCACCCAAATCGACTGCGAAATGTCGTTCGTCGAGCAGGAGGATGTACTCGCCACCTTCGAAAGGATGGCCCGGTTCATGTTCCGCCAGGCTCTGGGGGTCGAATTCGGCACGGAACCTTTCCGCCGTATGCCTTACGCCGAGGCTATGGCGCGTTATGGCAACGACAAGCCCGACCTAAGGTTCGGCATGGAGATTCACGAACTCACCTCCCTTGCCAAAGGCCATGGTTTCAGCGTTTTCGACGACGCGGAGTATATCGGCGCCATAGCGGCGAAGGGATGTGCGGGCTACACGCGCAAACAGATCGACGAACTCACCGAATATGTCAAGCGTCCGCAGATCGGCGCGAAGGGTCTCGTTTGGATACGCCTCGAAGAGGGCGGCGAGATCAAATCCTCCGTCGACAAGTTCTACACCGCCGACGTGCTACGCGGTTGGGCGACGGAACTGGATGCGGCTCCGGGCGACATGATATTCGTCGTGAGCGGCGAGAGGCGGCGTTCGCTCACGGTTTTGAGTGAGCTGCGCCTCGAACTCGGAAACCGTTTGGGCCTTCGCGACAAATCGCGTTTCGTTCCCCTCTGGGTGGTCGACTTCCCGCTTTTGGAGTGGGACGACGAGACCGCCCGTTTCTACGCCATGCACCACCCCTTCACCTCGCCCAAACCCGAGGATATTCCCTTGCTCGACACCGACCCCGGCGCAGTGAGGGCCAACGCCTACGACTTCGTGGTGAACGGAGTGGAGATCGGCGGCGGCTCGATAAGGATATTCGATTCGACGCTTCAGGCAAAGATGTTCGACCTGTTGGGTTTCACTCCGGCCGAGGCTCAGGCGCAGTTCGGCTTCCTGATGAACGCATTCCGCTACGGCGCGCCTCCCCACGGCGGCATCGCTTTCGGTTTCGACCGTTTCTGTTCGCTGTTCGGCGGCGCCGACTCGATCCGCGACTACATAGCCTTCCCGAAGAACAACTCGGGACGCGACGTGATGATCGACGCTCCTTCGACGATCGCCCCCGCCCAGCTCGACGAACTGTTCCTTAAAACCGTGAAGCCCGAGTGAAAAAGGGGTTTATCATAGTTGCCTGTCTCCTTGTGTTTGCCTGTTGCACGCGCCAGGAGACAGTGACATTTCCTAACACAATAACGATCCGGGACAAGGCTTTTGCGATCGAGCAGTTGCGTTTCGACACCTATGAGATGGAATACCTCGACGAGACGAAAGAGGAGTGCCTTGCCTTCAGGATCGTGGCCGACGGGGCGGTCATCACGGCCGACCTCCCGACCCGGCTTCTGGGTGAAAAGATAACTCTTACCAGCCGCGACACCTCTCCCGACACCGGAGGATTATATTACACGTTCTACCTCTCGGAGCGCGACGGCGGCGGCGAATACGGCGATTGGATATATTGCGCCATTCGCAGTTGGATCACAGAACTGGACCCCAGAAGCTCCTATGGCGGCTGGTTTTCGATCGACGGCACCGGCGAGCCCGGCGAATGGATATTCGAGTGGGAACTGACCTCGGGCAACAGCGAGAAGATCGTCTCGACCGGATACGTCGAAGGCGCATTCGAACCGATCTCCTAATCCGGGCTTACCTGTCCGGAAATATTGCGACTATGAAACGTGTGGCAATCATATTATTGTTGTTTGCAGGCGCAACTGCTCAGCGGGCGGCGGCTCAAAGCGAGTCGTCCGCTACGGTGTCGATCGGATATGACAGTCTGGCCCTCGACAACCTGCCGCTCCCGTCCCTGCCGCTTTCGATACCCTATCCCGTCTCCGCGCGACCGTTGCTGAAACAGCCGGGAATGCCGTTCGCCTCCCGGTTCGACGATCCGCGCGAATTTTCGGCACGGCCTCTGCCATTCCCGGAACCTTTCGTATTCGTAATGCCCGACCGCGACCTTTTCATCGCTCACGACCGATTCCGGCGCCTGGAGGGCATCACCATACCCGCGGCCAGTGTGAACAGTTCCCGCATGATCCTCTCGACCGGAGACCACATGCCGTTGATCGGCACCGGCAACCATTCGCTGGGCCTTACCGGATCGCGGCAAAGATACCCTTCGATGGGATTCTCGAACTCTGTGACCGCCGGTTACATCTGGTCGCCCACCGATGGCATAACTCTTTACGGCAATCTGCGCGTCTCCGACAATATGTTCCATCTGAACCGTTTCAAAGATATCGGTGTGTCGGGACGTGCCCGGGTGCGGGTCACCGACGGAGTGTGGGTCAACGGTTACGGCAACTATACGATCTACAACAACGCCGGGCCGCAGCAAATGCCCATGGGATTGCATCCGACCAACTCATTCGGCGGCACGATCGAGGTTCGCATCACCGAGGGATTCGGCATCGAGGGAGGCGTGATGCGCGAGTACGATCCCTTTCAACGCCGCTGGGTGACCAATCCCTATGTCATGCCGGTATTCTATTAGCCGAAAAGGCTTTCTGGATTTCCGGTGATGATGCCGAAATCGTGTAAAAAAGCAGGAAGCCCGAGGGTTTCCTGCTTTTCTTTTTCGAGGTTATCCGCTATCGGTCTATTCCAACGCCTGATAGACCGTGTTAAGGAATTTCTCCCATATTCCGGTATCGGGAACACGGTTGGTGTACAGAAGCACGATCATATCCTCATTGTGATCTATCAGATAATCGGTATTTGCCGCTCCTCCCCACAACAGCGCTCCCGGAGGTACCATCGGAGTGAAGCTGGGAATACCCGCGCGTCCCGTCAGCACCGGCGGATTGACCTGAAAGCCTATCCCGAATTGGAAGTTCCCGTTGTCATATGAGGCGGGCAGGCGGTTCGACTTCATCATCTCCACGGTGCGGCGGCCCAAAATGCGTTGCCCGTTGAATTCACCGTGGTTGAGGATCATTTGCAGAAACCGGGCGTATCCTTCGATCGTGCCGCTCAACCCGGTTCCGGCCTCCGCGAAACGGCGGTCGTCCTGGAACGGATTGCGGCCGCTCCACCATTCGGCCGGAACGAGCTGCCCCTCCTCGTCGGGGCGGTATAAAGAGACGAAGCGATCTGCATAAGAGGGGTCGAAGTACCACGCCATGTCGCCGATCCCCAACGGATCGAGTATGGTCTCGGCAACGTATTCCTGAAGCGGTTTGCCCGAAAAATATTCCACCAGATAGCCCCACACGTTCGACGCGGGGTGGTAGTTCCAACTGGTTCCCGGATCGAAGATCAGCGGCGCCGCCACAAGGTCGCGCACCAGATCCTCGAGGGTTTCATACTCTTTGAACGGTTGGCCGGGCACGCGCCGCGGCCCCTGAATGCCCGAGGAGTGGCTCAGCAGATGCAGGATGGTGACAGGCGAGGCGGCCTTCCGGGTTTGGGTGTTGGCCGGGTCGGACGGATCGACCAACACCCGGTCGGTCATCTCCGGAATGTACATCGACACCGGGTCGTCCAACTGGAATTTCCCCTGTTCGAAGAGGGTCAGCAGGGCCACGGTGGTGATCGCCTTGGTCTGCGAGAACATCCGGAAAATGTTGTCGCTGGTGAGCGGCGTGCGGCTTTCGATCTCCTTCCAACCGAAGGCCTTGTTGTGAACCACCTCCCCGCCGCGTGCGACGAAGGTCAGGGCGTGGGGAATAATGCCTTTGTCGACATGCTCCTGCAATAGAGCGTCGATCCGGGCAAGGCGTGCCTCGTCTATGGCGAGGGTCGCGTAATCGGGCGTATAGTCGAACGCCTGCGGAGATTTTCCGGGCACCGGGCCCCGGTTCACACACGCCGCACACAACAATACCGTGAGGGCGAAAACTGAAAGTCGTTTCATCATCATAAAGGCATGGCAATTATTAGGTTAAGGGCTTGATCGGATATTTAAACCGTTTCCTTGCGCACTAAACGCAGTATCTTGCGGGTACGCTGGGCGAGGAATATTCCCGGCACGCGGCTGTAACGCTCCAGATAGGGGTCGGTGTAGCCTCGTATCGTCAGCAGTTCCATCCCGTCGTCGTAGGTGACGAAGAATCCGTGCCCTTCGAGCGCGGCCACAAGCTCGTCGAGGCGCCTCGTGCGGTCGATCGACAGGCTCATCGAAATGGCCGAGGTCTGCACCAGATTGACCTTGGTGTTGTACTGCTCCAAAATGGCGAAAATATCTCCCAACTTCTCCTCCAGCACGAACGAATAGTCCCTCGGACGGATCTGCATCAGCACCTGTCCGCGCTTGAGGATCAGGATCGGCACCTCGATCGGGGCGGCGATCTGGCCGCGGATCACACTGCCCGACGCGAACTTGTCGCCGAAGGGCCTCACGTGCAGGGGAATGTTCTTGTTTTGCAGCGGTTTGATGGTCTTCGGGTGGATGATCTGCGCGCCGCTGAAAGCCAATTCCACGGCGTCGAGATAGGTAAGCTCAGGAATGAAGGTGCTCTCGGGAAATATCTTCGGGTCGGCGTTCAATACTCCGATCACGTCTTTCCATATCGCCACGCTGTCGGCGTCGAGGACCGAAGCCACCACGGCCGCCGAATAGTCCGATCCTTCGCGTCCGAGGGTGGTCGTCTCGCCCGCCGGAGTGGCGCCTATGAAACCCTGACCCACGAAAACCTCGACCCCGGCGGCCTCGCCTTCCGCGACCACGGCACGCAGCCGCTCGCCCGAAGCGCGCATATCGACGTTGGCGTATTTGAAGCGGTCGTCGGTAACGAAAGCCTTCCGCATGTCGACCCATCTGTTGCGAACTCCCGCCGAGTTGAGATATTCCGAGATTATGGTGGTGGATATGAGCTCGCCGTAGCTGACAATGGCGTCGTACCACTTCTCGAAATCGCGCTCCGCGGGGGTTTCGCCCGACAGGATCGCTCTCGCTTCGTCGTAAAGTTTCTGCACGGCGGGCGGTGTGGCTCCTCCGTCGAACAGACCCGCGATGATGGTCGAGTGATATGCTTCCACCGCGGCGAACTCACCCAGAGCCTCGTCGCGGCGTCCCGCCATGAAGTGGTCGATCACCACTTCGAGGGCGTTGGTGGTTTTACCCATCGCCGAGACTATGATGAACAACCCTCCGCGCTCATCCTCCACTATGTATTTGAGATTTTTGACGCCCTCGGCCGAGCGGACCGACGCGCCCCCGAATTTAAATACTTTCATTTTTTGTCCGTGTGTTGAGTGTTATTATTTGTCCGATAGCCTATCGGCGTCCGGGATTTGTCGAGTTTGGGTGTTTTGACCGACAGCGCGGCGAAAGCGTTGTAAAGGTTGTCGATCTCTTCGCGTGTATATTCCGACAGATCGTTCACCGCCTCGAGAGTCTCCTGTCCGTCCCGCTTCAGGAGCTCAATGATCGCGCGTATCTCCGCCAGTTCCGCCGTTATCGTCTTGGTGGTCGTCAGATAATCGCGCATCGCGACGAAGGCGCGCATGATCGCCCTGTTGGCATATATTGCGGAGGGACTTCTCAGTACGCTCGACAGCATCGAAACTCCGATCTCCGTAAAAGCAAACGGCATATATCGTCGTCCTCCGCGCAGGTTCTCGTTTGAGGTCACAAATTGTGACCTCAAACTGACATACAGTCTGTTATACTCGATCTCCGTCAGTTCAAACATAAAATCCTCGCCTTCGAAACGTTCGGAATTGCGGCGAACGGACTGCTTTAACGCTTTGGTAGGCACCCCGTATAACTCGGCCAGATCGAAGTCGAGCATCACCCGGCGTCCGCGGAACTCGTAAATCTTGTTTTGGATTCCCTGTATCTCCTCCATAACCTGATGTCGCATTTTGCGATTTCAAAACCTGACTTTAGTGTCGGTGTTTTGGAAGACGAAGGCCCATGTGTCGGCGGCTTCATCGATGCGTTTCGAAGTGGGTTTGCCCGCGCCGTGCCCCGCGTTGGTGTCGATGCGTATCAGCACCGGGGCGTCGCACGCCTGGCTGTGCTGCAACTCGGCCGCAAACTTGAACGAATGGGCCGGAACCACGCGGTCGTCGTGGTCGGCGGTTGTGACAAGGGTCGCGGGATAGCAGACGCCGGGGCGCAGGTTGTGCAGGGGCGAGTATTTATATATGTAGGCGAACTGTTCCGGGTCGTCGGAGGTGCCGTACTCGACGCTCCAGCCCCAGCCGACGGTGAAACGGTGGAAACGGAGCATATCCATCACTCCGACCGCCGGAAGCGCGACCGCGAAGAGGTCGGGACGCTGCGTCATGGCCGCGCCCACCAGCAGGCCTCCGTTGGAACCTCCCGCGATGGCGAGTTTTTCGGGCGAGGTGTAACCCGCGGCGATCAGGTGTTCGGCCGCGGCGATAAAGTCGTCGAATACGTTCTGTTTGTTTGCCAGCATTCCCCCTTCGTGCCACTTTTCGCCATATTCGCCGCCGCCTCGAAGGTTCACATCGGCCACGACGCCGCCCTGTTCCATGAACATGAGCCACGAGGGGGAGAATCCCGGGGTCTCGCTGATGTTGAAGCCGCCGTAACCGTAGAGGTACGCCGGGTTCTTGCCGTTCAGGCGCAGGCCCTTTTTATGGATCACGAACATCGGCACGCGCGTACCGTCCCTGCTCGTGAAAAATATCTGCTCGGTGGTGAAATCGTCGGGATCGAAGGCGACCTCGGGACGATTCCAAAGGGTCGAGACGCCTGTCGACAGGTCGAGAGAGTAGACGGTCGGAGGCGCGGTGTAGGTCGAGAGCGAATAGAAGGTCTCCGTGTCCTCCTTCTCGCCGCCGAATCCGCCCGCCGTACCGAGGGTAGAGAGCTCTATCTCGCGGACAAGCGTACCGTCCATGGCGTGCTGCGAAACCCTGCTCGAAGCGTCGACCAGCCATGAAGCGATGAAGTATCCGCCCACCGTCGAAACTCCCTCCAACTTGCTGTCGGGATTTTCGGCGATCACGTCTTTGAGACCCTCGGCGGGATTCGCCAGATCGATGCTCGCGAGGCGGAAATTCGCCGCGCCGTCGTTGGTGTAGACCCACGCGGTGTCGCCTTCGGCGTGAACCACATAGTAATCGTATTTGAAGCCGGGAAAAAGCACGCGGAAATTCTTTTCAGTCGCAGCACGGTACAGAAGCTCGGTGCCGCTCGTGCCTTCCGATCCGCTTACGAACAGCCACTTGCCGTCGTAGCTCTCCTCGCCGTTGAAATACCTGAGCGGGTTCTTATCATCGCGGTAAATTCGCACGTCGGCGCTTTGGGGTGTGCCCAGAGCGTGGTAATATACCATCTGGTGCTGATTTTGGGCGGAGTAGATGTTCCCGCCTCTCGGCGCTTCATAGCAACTGTAATAAAAACCCTTCGAATCGGATGCCCACACCGCGCCCGAGAATTTCACCCATTCGATCACCTCTCCGGTGTCGATGCCGGTCTCCACGTCGCGAACATGGATCTTCACCCAGTCTGAACCCGCCGCGCTGACGGCATAAGCCATCCAGCGGTGGTCGCGCGAGAACGAAATGCTGCCCAGAGCCACCGTTCCGTCATCGGACAGGGTGTTGGGATCGAGGAACACTTCGGGGGTACCGCCGAGACCCTTCTGACGCCAGAGCACACTCTGATTCTGAAGCCCGTCGTTGCGGAAAACGAAATACCACTCTCCCACGCGGGTCGGCGCTCCGGTCTTGGGGTAGTCCCACAATTGCGTAAGGCGCTCCCGAATGGCGTCGCGGCCGGGGATCTGATCCAGATAATTGAACGTAACTTCGTTCTCGGCGGCGACCCAGGCTGCTGTTTCGGCCGAGTCGGCGTCTTCGAGCCAGCGGTAAGGATCGGCAACCGAGGTTCCGTGATAGTTATCCACCACGTCGCCGCGGCGGGTGTCGGGATATGGCAACATCGTAATTTTGTTTTTCGCGTTATCTGCACATCCGGCGGCGCATAGCCCCGCCAGCGCAACGGTAAAAAGTCTTTTCATTATTATCGGCTTTGGATTACGGGGACAAAAATAGAGAAAAAATCTCTACCTTTGAACTATGTTTTACCATTTCAAGGAATTGACCTCCACCATCGACGAGGCGCGCGAGGCGAAATATCAGCATGGCGACGTCGTTGTTGCGGAACACCAAACTGCCGGACGCGGGCAGAGGGGGAAAACGTGGAGCAGCGCGCCGGGCGAGAACCTGACTTTCAGCGTCGTGCTCGACACCTCGTTCCTGCGCGTGGATGAACAGTTCCTGGTTTTACAGGCCGTCGCGCTGGCCCTCGTCGATCTTTTCGCCGACTATGGTCTCGACGCGCGTATAAAGTGGACTAACGACATCTACGTCAAGGATCGCAAGATCGTCGGGGTGTTGATCGACCACTCTCTCGCACCCGGCGGAATGCTCTCTCGCAGCGGTGCGGGCATCGGTATAAACGTAAACCAGCGGATATTCGACGAGTGGCTTCCCAACCCGACTTCGATGGCTTTGGAAACGGGGCACGCTTTCGACCCCGGAGAGGTGTTGGAGCGGTTCCACGCGCGGCTTATGGAACGGTACGAAATGCTGCGCGACGGCAGGCGCGAAGAGATGCAGCGCGACTACCACTCGAAAATTTACCGTCTCGACACCCCGGCCCTGTACCTCCTTCCGGACGGGACGCAGTTTACCGGCACCATACGCGGCGTGAAGCCCGGCGGCGAACTCGTGATGGAAACAGATGGGGGCGAAATGAAAAATTTCCTCTACCGCGAAGTCTTGTTCGTGATATAAATCCTATCTTTGCACCAAGCTCCCCGGCTTGATTTGTTCAAAATATGTATTCTTATGGCATTTACCAGGGTTTAGGCCCTCGGTAAGGTAAATGCTTTGTGAATACTTGTATGTGAGCTGGGGAGCTTGCAGCCGAGGGTCTTTTTTCAAACCGCTACACCCGGAAAAAGACCTATGAACATAAACGATATCGCCCTGACGCTCGAAGCGGGAATCGGGGTAAAGACCGCCGCGATGCTCCTCCGGGAGTTCGGAAGCGCCGACGCCGTCTACGCGGCCCCTGCGGCCGAGATCGTTCGCCGAACCGCCCTGCGCGACTCTCTGGCCGAACAACTTACCCGAAAAGAGGCCCACCGAAAGGCGGAAAAGGAACTCGCATACGTCAAGAAGCACGGCCTTACGGCGATAGCTTCGACCGATCCGGATTACCCTCCCCTCGCCCGTGAAATGAACGACTTCCCGCACGTGCTCTATGTGCGCGGAAGCGTCGAGGCTCTCTCGATGAGGTGTGTTTCGATGGTGGGCACGCGACAGATTTCGACCTATGGCCAAACCATGTGCGACCGCCTCGTGCGCCAACTTGCCGAACGGGTGCCGGGCCTGTGCATAGTGAGCGGCCTCGCCTTCGGGATCGACGTCCACTGCCATCGTGCCGCGCTCCGTTACGGTGTGCCGACCGTGGCCGTAGTCGCCAACACCCTGCCAGAGGTCACCCCGTCGCAACACTCCGACATCGCGCGAGATATCGTGGAGCACGGCGGTGCAATAGTCTCCGAATGCAACACGCACAGCAAGCAGACCGGCGATTTCTACCTCTCGCGCAACCGCATAATCGCGGGACTGGCCGAAGGAACGGTGGTTGTCGAGGCACCGCACAAAAGCGGCGCGCTCTCGACCGCAGGGTTCGCCACGGGCTACAACCGGATCGTGATGGCAGTTCCGGGACGCGCTACCGACGAGGTGGCTTTCGGCACGAACCTTCTGATAAAAAGCGAGCAGGCGGCGATGGTGTGCTCGGGCGAAGACATCGTACGTGCCCTGGCGTGGGACCTGTACGTTCCCGAGGTCGGCGAAAAACCGCGTCCGGCAGCCCCGGGTCTGTCCGGCGACGCTGCGGGTCTGCTCGGCTGTTTCCGGAGTGGCGATGCCGTTTCGGTTGACGCTTTGGGTGAACTTACCGCTCTGGAACACACCGCATTGGCGCCTTTGTTGCTCGAATTGGAATTTGCCGGAAAGGTGCAGCGTC
>QMCD01001162.1_pt1 | contig 17641 bp, 19 predicted proteins | sample 1821841 | NCBI WGS metagenome assembly QMCD01 (sample SAMN01991225, study PRJNA193472) | Termite gut metagenome, whole genome shotgun sequencing project. | isolation source: worker | host: Macrotermes natalensis
GTCGGCGCGCGACGCGATCGAGGACAAGGTGGCAGGACTCGAAGGGGGTGCCGACGACTATTTGGCCAAGCCGTTCCATCTGGCCGAGCTGGCCGCGCGCATACGCAGTGTGGCGAGGCGCAAGAGTTTTGGCGGCCAGCGGACTCTCACCCTTGGCAATGTGGCCATCGACACGGCAAATTTCACCGTCACGGTCGCCGGTCGGCCCGTGGAGCTGAGCCGCAAGGAGTACGACATTCTGAACCACTTCGCCGGCCGGCCGGGGCTGTTGGTCGAAAAGGGCGCTCTGGCCGAGGCCGTGTGGGGCGATCACATCGACCAGGCGGACAACTTCGACTTCATCTACACCCACGTCAAAAACCTGCGCCGCAAGCTCCACGACGCCGGAGCGGACATCGAGCTGCGGGCCGTGTACGGCTTCGGGTATAAACTTATCGTGGGAGAGGCAGGGCAATGAAACTTGTTTACCGCATAGTGTTGCGCCTGTCAGCGTGGTTGTTGGTGCTGATCGCCGCGTGGGCGGTGGTGTTCAGCTTCATAGTGACGGCCGAGATCGACGGCCGGACCGACGACGCGCTCGAAGACTACGCCTACCACCTGGTGCAGCGTGTGTTGGCGGGCGAGGAGCTTCCCGCGGGGGACAACGGCACCAGCAACACCTACCAACTTACGGAGGTGACGCCCGAGTGGGCCGCCGGCCGCGAGGCGGTGAGCTACACCGACGAAGAGATGTGGATCGCTCCCAGACACAGGACCGATCCGGTGCGGGTGATGCGTACGATCTTTGCGGATCCGGGCGGGCGGACTTACGAGCTTACGGTGGCCGCTCCCACGTATGAAAAGCAGGACCTCAGGCGGCGGATCCTGTGGTGGACGCTCATCCTGTACGGGCTGTTGTTGGGGGTGGTGGTGACGGCCAACGCACTGGTGATCCGCCGCAGCTTCCGACCGCTGTACGACCTGCTGGAGTGGTTGGACGGCGTGAAGTTCGGCAGCGAGGTGCCGCCGCTGGAGATGCGAACCGATGTGGGGGAGTTCCGTCGTCTGGGCGAGGCCACCATGCGCGCCGCACGCCGGAGCAAAGAGATGTTCGACCAGCAGAGACTGTTCACCGGCAACGCCGCACACGAACTGCAAACCCCCGTGGCGGTGTGTCGCGGCAGATTGGAGATGTTGGCGGGCGATCCGCTATTGACCGAAAGCCAGTTGGCGCAGATCGGCTCGGTGATGGGGACTTTGGACCGTCTGGCGGCGTTGAACCGGAGCCTGCTGATGCTCGCGCGGATCGACAACCACAGCTTCGAAGAGACTTCGCTCACCGACGCGGGCGAGATCATTCGTCGCTTTGCCGAGGACTACGCCGAGGTGTGGGCCCACCGCGGTCTCGCCATAGATATAAAGGAAGAGGGGTATGATGCCACAGGTGCCGGCGGGTCCGGAGATCGACACCCTGATGGACACGGTGGGGGCGCGTTCGTCGTCGAGATGAATGAAACTTTGGCGGGCGTGTTGTGGGGCAACCTGCTGAGGAACGCCTTCGTTCACACGCCCGCCGGAGGGTCTATCGAAGTGACGGTGTCGGCCCGCGGGGTCTCGATCGCCAACACCGCCGCCGCGGGAGGCGTGGCCGGTGTCGATGTCGATGTCGATGTCGGCAACTCCGCTAATGATATCGCTGCCAACAACAACTCCACGCCCCAGCCTCTCGACCCCGATGTCGTCTTCCGCCGCTTCTATCGCGGCTCGGACGCCGGTGCTGCCTCAATTACGGACAACAGCCCGGGTGCGAATGCCGGTGTGGGCTCGGGCTCGGGTTCGGGCTCGGACACAAGCACAAGCACAAGCACCGGCACCGGATTGGGTCTGGCGCTGGTCGAGTCGATCTGCCGGCTCTATGGCCTTGAAGTATCGTACCGGTTCGACGGGAAAAACCACATCTTCACGATCACCGCACCGTAAATTCACCGCAAAATTTCACCCCCATCCAACCCGACCACAGAATCTCTTCAGTTTTGGGTCGTAGTTTTGTGTCGATATTAAATCGTTAATCTATAAAACTATGAGAAAGAGAATTATCACTTTGATCGCGGCACTCGCCGCCCTTGTCAGCACCTCAACGGCGATGGCCGATTTCGACCGTCCGGTGCGCACCGAAGAACTTCCGGCCGCCGCACGTCAGTTCCTGGCGACCCACTTCGCCGACGCCAAAGTAACTCTGGCAACGGTCGATCGCGGACTTTTCACCTCGTGGGACGTGATCCTGAACAACGGCACGCGCATCGAGTTCGACTCGCGCGGACAGTGGGACGAGATCGAGTGTCGCGGAACGTTCGTCCCCATGTCGGTACTCCACCCGGGTATCGCGTCGTTCCTGCGCGAGTACTATCCCGACGCCCATGTGCGCGACATCGAGCGCGACGGCCGCCGGTTCGACGTCAACCTCGACAACCGCCTGGAACTCACCTTCGACTCCAACGGCAACCTCCGCGATCTGGACGATTAAAAAACGTGGTTCGCGCGACTTCGGACTCCCTCAGGCCCAGCCGCGCTTATACCCCTCCCCATATACACACCCAAAACAAACAGCGCCCCCTCCAAACAAAAGTAAAAGCCCGCAGCTAACGCCGCGGGCTTTATTTTTAGATCTGCTCGTCGCTACCGCGACTCGCAATAGTTAAGGTTACTCAGCCAACGGAGCCACGCTTACGTATGATTTTCCTGCCGCTTTCTTGGTAAACACAACAGCCCCATCCACAAGCGCAAACAAGGTATGATCCCGCCCCATCCCGACATTCTCGCCCGGATTATGAGTGGTCCCCCTCTGCCTCACAATAATATTACCAGCTTTAGCAAACTGCCCCCCAAACAACTTCACTCCCAATCTCTTGCTTTCGGACTCCCTGCCGTTCTTCGACGAGCCCACACCCTTTTTATGTGCCATAGTAAATAGTTGTTAAAAAAGGTTAAAAATTAATCCCCTCGACCAGTATCTGCGTCAGCTGCTGTCTGTGGCCGTTCAACTTCTGATAGCCCTTACGACGCTTCTTCTTAAACACGAGGACTTTATCGTCCTGCAAATGCCTAATCACCTTAGCTCCTACCGAGGCACCTTTCACAACAGGTGGGCCTACCTTAACCTGACCGTCGGAATCCGTTAGCAGCACCCGGTCGAAGCTCACCGAAGCACCCTCTGCTTCGGTAAGACGGTTCACATAAAGCTTGCGACCCTTCTCAGCCTTAAATTGCTGACCTGCTATTTCTACAATTACGTACATATCGATTACCCAAATTTGGGACTGCAAATGTAAACAAATTTTTGCACGTAACAAATTTTTCGCTAAATTTGTGAGAATTGAACCGAGTTTTATACGAGACGGATGGAAGACGGAAAATATTTAACCGCGGCGCAGCGGGAGTATCTGGTGCCTAAGGCGTACGGTGCGGCGATCAGGGCGGGGGCGGCGATCCTCGATGTGTATAAGAGCGGCAAGGGCTACGATGTGGATCTGAAGCGCGACCGGAGTCCGATCACGGAGGCCGACCGCGCGGCTCATGCCGTGATAAGGGGCTATCTTGGGCCGACCCATGTGCCGCTGCTTAGCGAGGAGGGCAGGGAGATGCGCTTCGACGAGCGGAAGGATTGGGACATGTTTTGGCTGGTCGATCCGCTCGACGGCACGAAGGAGTTCATCAAGGGGAATAACGAATTTACGGTCAACATTGCTCTTGTGGTGAACAACCGGCCGGTTGTGGGGGTGATCTATGTGCCGTTTTACGAGAAGATATATTTCTGTGAGAAGGGCCACGGGTCGTTCCTTAAGGAGGGAGTCGTGGCGGACCACAAGGCGGAATTTAGTTACGAGGAGGTGTTTGCCGGGGCTGTGGGGCTGCCGTTGGTGAGGGAGCGTAATCAGCCGCTGCGAATAGCCGTCAGCCGGTCGCACCAGACACCCGAGACGGCGGATTATGTCGGCAAAATTATGGCCGAACATCCCGACGCGCAGGTCGTGGAGCAGGGAAGTTCGTATAAGTTCTGCCTGCTGGCCGAGGGGACTGTCGATTACTATCCGCGCACGTCGAGCACTTATGAATGGGACACCGCCGCCGGCGAGATCATTCTTTCCGACACGGGCGGCACCACCAAGTCGCTGCCCGACCACGGCAAGTTCGCCTACAACAAGGAGTCGCTGCTCAACCCGTGGTTCGAGTGCCGCTCCGCCGCGTTTGTGGGATAGGTGTCGGTTGTTTTACTATAGTAATAGAGAAGTATAGTATGAGCTATTACAGGCGGATGAAGATCCGGCGCTTGTAAAGGGGCCAGATCATAGCCCAGATGACGAGCACGAGCGTGATGGAAGCCGCCAGGGTGCCCAGCTGAGGCCCGCAACCGGCGCCGAAAGCCCAGGTGAACCCTTCGGAGACCACCCCGTGCCACCACGACCAAACGGTGTGCGACCGCTCGCCGACCGTGAACCGGAACCACGGCAAACTCAACACGCGCATCAAAACACCCGTCAACACGTAGGCGAACAGGGTGTTGGTGCCGAAGACGGAAAAGAATGTCGCCCCGAACTTCTTTTCGGTTGTCTTATTGCCGGTGCTGCTACTGTCTGCAGCCCCACCACCACTAACAGAGGAGCACACCTCACCCCCATCGTTAACAGACCCGCACACCTCACCGCCGACAGACCCGCACCCCTCACCGTCAACAGCAGAGCGCACCTTACCTCTGAGGTCGTAGAACCACAGCAGGATCATCCACACCAACATCGCCAGCCCCGCCGTGTAGAGCACGAACGTGGGCGACCAGATGCCTTTATTAATAGGCGACACGGTGTTCAACGCCAGCGCCGCCATCACCGCCAGCCCGCCGCCGATCCCCAATCCCCCAAGGATGGGCGACACACCACAACCGCCCGTAGCCGCCGACACACCACCCCCACCAATAGCCGTAGACACATTATTCGCCCCCACACTCACGGCATCACTAACCCGAGATAATCCACCACCAACGAACTTCCCCGCCACATACCCCAACAACACCGTCGCCACCGCCGGAATAGTGCTGAACAACCCCTCCGGATCGAACGACAGCGCCGGCTTATAAAGGTGCTGAGCCCCCAGCAAAAACGCATCCACCCTGTTCCCCACAAACCCCTCCAGCGTGGCGTCTCCAAACAGCTCCACCGTCAACCAATATCCTCCCAAAATAATCGCGACAGCAGTCAGAATCCTCTTATAACTCCCCAGCCACAGCGCCAACACACCGCCCGCGAAAAACGCCACCCCGATCCTCTGCAACACGTTCATGATCCGCATCGTGGCCAGCGAACGCCACTCGCCCGCTCCGAAATCCCAGAACGGGAACCAGTTCAGCAGGAACCCCACCACAAAGATCAGCGCCCCACGCTTCGCCAACCGCCCGAAGGTCTGCCCCGTCAGTTCGTGTCCCGTCTTGCGGTACGAAAACCACATCGACGCCCCCACGATAAACAAAAAGAACGGGAAAACCAGATCGGTCGGTGTACAGCCGTCCCACGGCTTGTGCCTCAGAGCGGCAAACGCGGGTCCCGACTGATGGTTGACCACGATCATCATGGCCATGGTCAGCCCCCGGAAAACATCCAACGAAAGGAGTCGCTTCATATTCAGTTAGTTATGGGTTAGCAGAGGCGGCCTACTCCAGCTCGATGACGGGCGAATCGGCGGCAACGTTTTCGCCCGCGGCAACCAGCACACGCTTCACCGTGCCCGCCATCTCGGCCGTGATGGTGTTCTCCATCTTCATCGCCTCCAGCACGAACGTGTCGGTATTCTCATTCACCGTGTCGCCCGGCTTCACCAGAAACTCCAACACCCGACCCGGCAGCGGAGCATTGATGGTCGGTCCCGTAATATCCGCCGGCACCGCCGCAGCGACAGGAGCGGCTTCAGCCACAGCCCGACGCTCCTCCTCCCTTTTCTCCTCCATCTGAGCCGCGTAACGCGCACTCTTCTGCTTCAGCAAAAAGTCCTTGGCCACCATCGGGAACAGCTCCAGCAACAGCACTTCCTTCTCGTTCTCGGCCAGCTTCATGCCGCCGCAATCTTCCAACACGGGATTGTCCTGCATCCGGTGCTTGCTTGTGTCATAATTCATCTCCACAGCACTTCCCGTGATCTTCTCCCTGAAAGCCGGATCGACCGGCACGGGGGTCTTGCCGTACTCGCCCTTGACCAGGTTAACAAACTGCACACTCTTGGTGGTGTACAATGGTTTCCCATTCTTTTCGTCCATGGCGCAGTTCACAGCCTGCGCGCCGACGATCTGACTGGTGGGCGTCACCAGCGGCGGCAACCCGGCATCCAACCTCACAGTAGGAATAAGTTCCATCGCCCGCGGCAGGATATCCTCGTTGCCCAACTGCTTGAGCTGCGCAACCATGTTGGTGTACATCCCTCCGGGAATTTCCGCATTCTTAACCAACTCATTCGGCGGCGGAAAACCGAAATAACTCTCAATCTTATGACAAGCATCCACCAACGTCTCCTCGTCCACCTCTTTTGCAGCCTTCACCGCACGATCAAACTCCGGCTCGATATCCGCCGGCAGCGCGGACAGCGGGTCAAAGGCCACAGCCGTCCCCTTCACCGCGTCGAACGCCGCCAACTCCTCGCGAATCTTCAGCAGTTCGTCATTGATCTTTGCCACAGCCTTCATATCCACATCGATCTTCACCCCCATTTTGTGCGCGAAAACCCAGATCAGCTCCAGCGCCGGAGCGGCCGGACCTCCCGCGAAATTCCAAATATTGGTGTCCACAACATCCACACCCGCCGCGATCGCACTAACCACCGAAGCCAGCCCCAACCCCGGCGTACAGTGGGTGTGGAAGTCGATAGGCACCTTGGTGTTCGCCTTAAACAACTTCACCAGCTCGTAAACGCGCTTGGGCGGAATCAGCCCGCTCATGTCCTTGATCGTCACCATATCCGCCCCGAGAGCGGTCATCTGCTTCATCTTGTCGAGGAAATACTCGTCGGTAAACACAGGCTTTTGTACACGCTTACCAAAAATACGTCCCCAAAAACTCGGCTCCGGATACTTCGGATCCACCGTGTAACACACCGCGCAGTCCGCTATCCCGCCGTACTTCTTCACATACTTGATCGTCGCAGCAACATTATCGACGTCATTAAGAGCATCAAATATCCTCATTATCCCGAGGCCCGAAGCGATACTTTCTCGACAAAAACCCTCGATAATATCGTCCGGATAGGGCTGATACCCAAACAAATTCCGCCCCCTCGAAAGTGCGGTCAACTTCGACACCTTGCCTATCTCCTTGTGTATCAACTCCAGCCTGTCCCACGGATTCTCCCCCAAATATCTCATAACCGAGTCCGGCACCGCGCCGCCCCACACCTCCATCGCATAAAACCCCGCATCTTTATAAAACGCCAACACGCGGTCGATCTGCGCCTGCGTCATTCGCGTCGCAAACGACGACTGCTGCCCGTCCCGCAACGTCAAATCCCTAATCTTCAATGTCTTCATAACCCAAATCGAAATATTACGCCAGTTTAATGAATCGGACAAATATAGGACAATTATTCGTCATACCCAAATTTGCGGAGGGCTCCCTCGCTGTTGCGCCAGTCGTCGGCCACCTTGACAAAGAGTTCCAGAAAAACTTTTTTGCCCAGAAAATCCTCCAGATCCTTTCTCGCCGCGGTGCCCACTCGTTTCAGCTTCTCGCCCTTGTGGCCTATCACGATGCCCTTTTGCGACGCCCTCGACACATAAATAACAGCCCTGATGCGGTCTATGGTCGGCTCTTCGCGGTACTCCTCTATGGCCACCTCGACGCTGTAAGGCACCTCCTTGTCGTAGGTCAACAGAATTTTCTCGCGGATGATCTCGCTGGCGAAGAAACGCAGGCTCCGGTCGGTCAGCGCGTCGCGGTCGAAATAAGCCTCGCCTTCGGGCAGCAGTTCGACTATCCGGCCCAGCATCCCGTCGGTGTTGAAGCCGTGCAGAGCCGACGCCGTCACCACCTGCGCGTCGGGCAACAACTCCCGCCACCCTTCGACCATCGCCATCACTTTTTCCGGCGTCGAGAGGTCTATCTTGTTGATAACCACGATCGTCGGCACGCTGCTCTGGCGAATCTTCTCTACGATTTCTCGTGATCGTAACGCACCTGCCGCACTTCCTTGCCTCGTCGGCGAGTCTGTACCGCTCTGTACTATCCTCGCCTTCTCGTCTGCGGTCAGCGCGGCATCTGCATCACGCTGACGCGAAATGGGCTGGTGTGTCGAGATGAAAGAGCTTTCCACGGTATCGGTCACATACAAAATCACATCGGCATCTTCGACGGCGCCCCTCACCTGGCGCATCATCGACTCCTGGAGCCTGTACCCGGGCCGCAGAATCCCCGGCGTGTCGGAGTACACTATTTGAAAATCGCCCAACCCGCTCCCCCTGGTCAGCCCACCGGCAGTGGTCGAAGCGTCACAATTATCATCCGCACGACCATTCACAATGCCCATGATCCGATGCCGCGTAGTCTGAGCCTTGGAGGTAATGATGGAGATCCGCTCGCCCACCAAACGGTTCATCAGCGTGGACTTACCCACATTCGGGTTACCCACAATATTTACAAATCCCGATTTCATTTATGGGCGCAAAGATAGTAAAAATCACTACCTTTGCAGAATGAAAAAAACCGTGGCGCTGGTTTACGACTTCGACGGGACGCTCTCGCCGGGCAATATGCAGGAGTATGATTTTATACCTGCGGTGGGTAAGAGCAACCACGAGTTTTGGTTCGAGGCTTCGGAGCTGGCGAGAAGGGAGGACGCCGATCCTATATTGACGTATATGGCGCGGATGATCCACGAGGCGAGGGCTAAAAACATTCCGCTTACTGTGGAGGCGTTTCGGGAGTCGGGGAGCAAGGTGGAGTTGTACGAGGGGGTGCGGGAGTGGTTTGCGCGGGTTAATAGCTACGGTGAGTCTAAGGGATTGAGTGTGGTCCATTATATTAATTCGTCGGGCATTCGGGAGATGATCGAGGGGTCGGCGATCGCGGGCGAGTTTCGGAAGATATATGCGTGTTCGTTTTTGTACGACGACAACGGCGAGGCTTATTGGCCGGGTGTGGCGGTGAACTATACTAATAAGACGCAGTTTATTTATAAGATCAACAAGGGGGTCGAGCCGGTGTGGGACGGTCAGGCGGTGAACGAGTACATTCCCGAGGAGTTGCGGCCCGTGCCTTTCCGGCGGATGATATATGTCGGGGACGGGACGACCGATATTCCGTGTATGCGGTTGGTGAAGGCGTCGGGCGGCTACTCGATCGCGGTGTACGATCCCGCGCACGAGGAGAGGGAGCGGCCGGTGACCGAGCGGTTGATTGCGGAGAACAGGGTGAGTTTTGTTTGTCCTGCTGATTATCGGGAGGGCGGGGTGATGGATCGCGTTGTGAAGACTATAATCGACAAGATCGCCGCCGAAGTGGCGTTGGCTGAACTTACGGTTGACTGATGTGCGCTGGATTAGCGAAGGCTGATGCGAATGGCGGCTTCCGTAGTGAGCCGTCTCGGGGCGCGGAGGGGGCATAGGCGTTAGAGCGTAGCGCCCCCGCCGAGCTGAAAAGGCCGAGAGCGATTAGCGAGCGGCGGCTTTGAATGGGGATCACCCGAGTAATTTGTTTCTACAATTACGAGGGAAGTTCGCCCGAAGCGCCCAGGCGAAACGCAGGCAAGCCAGGCACATCTGCCGAAGCAAAGCGCGGTGGCACGGACTTAGAAACGAGTGGACAATGAAACTGATTTTTGCGACGAATAATCGGCATAAACTGGAGGAGGCCGAGGCTATTCTTGGCGGGGCTATGGGTGGTGGTGTGGGCGGCGAGCATGGTGGGGAAGGTGGGGGCTTCGAGCTGGTGACGCCGCGCGAGTTGGGCATCGCGGAGGATATTCCTGAGACCGGTAACACGTTGGAAGAAAATGCGTTACAGAAAGCGAGGTATGTCTTTGAGCGGGTTGCCTCCGATTTTTCGGACGGCATAGTTGTTATGGCGGATGACAGCGGGCTGGAGGTCGATGCGTTGGGGGGAGCTCCGGGGGTGTTCTCGGCGCGGTACGCGGCTGTCGGTGGTGATTTTTTTGATCCTAAGTTACGGAGTGAAGCTGTTGAGCATCCGACTTATGAAGATAATAATCGGTTGCTGCTCAAGAATCTGGAGGGCGAGGCCGATCGAAGCGCGCGGTTTCGCACGGTTGTGGCGCTCGTTTTGCGCGGTGTGGACGGCGGGATCACCGAGCACCTTTTCGAGGGCGCGGTCGAGGGACGGATCACAGACGAGTTTCGGGGCGGGGGCGGCTTCGGCTATGATCCGGTGTTTGTGCCCGACCTTGGGTTGTGTGACGGCGTATTGACTGTGGCGGGCGATGGGCCATGCAGAAACGGCGTGGCGACCGGAGGGGTAGAGGCTCCGACTTTCGCCGAGATGGGGGCCGAGCAGAAGAATGCCATCAGTCACCGTGCGCGGGCGATGCGGAAGGTGGCGGAGTTTTTGCGCGGTTGAGCGTTGTGAATTATTTGGAAGTCTATCGCCGGCGGTGGGCTGGTATTTTTCAGCCCATCGCTTGGGGCGGCGATGGACTGACGAGCTTCGCCGAAGCTCGGGCTATTGTCTAATCATAAAAACTTTGTTTTAATGAAACCTTTCTTTATTCTTTTTTCCGCACTTCTTATTGTGGGTTGCGGGGGCGGGCAGAAAAAACAGGCGGAGGCGAGTGCCCCGCGTGGGGTGTACACCATGCCGCAGATCCCGGCCATGATCACCGAGCCCGAGGCGCAGGCACGTTGGGCGGCCGAACATTTTTGGGACAACTTCGACTTCCGCGACACGACTCTGGTCCACGACGGCGACTACACCGAGCAGGCGTTTGTCGACTACATCAACCTGTTGCGGAACATTCCGCGCGACATTGCTCACAGCTCCATACCTGTTTTCATGACCAAGGCCGCGGCCGACAAAGGGGTGTTCCTGAGCGTGGCCGAGGTGGCCGAAAAGTACCTCTACGACCCCAATTCGCCATATCGCGACGAAGATTTTTACATCGACGTGCTGCGGGGAGTGTTGGCCAATCCGGCATTGGACCGCTATGAGCGTATACGTCCCGAGGGTCAGTTGGAGCTGGCGTTAAAGAATCGACCGGGCGACCGGGCGGCGGACTTCACCTACACGTTGGCCGACGGTTCGACAGGCACGCTGTATGGTCTGAGGGCGCCTTTCACGCTGCTGTTTTTCAACAATCCGGGATGTCCGGCGTGTGCCGAGACGATGGATCAGATCAACGGCTCGCCGTTCATGGTGCGCCTGATGAGGGAGGGTACGTTGAAAATCCTGGGCGTGTATCCCGACGAAAATCTGGACGAGTGGCGCGATCATGCCGGCGATTTTTTGGCGAGCTGGATAAACTCGTACGATGCCACTACGAAGATCAAGAACGAGGAGCTGTACGATCTGCGCGCCATCCCGACGCTCTACTTGTTGGATCGCGAAAAACGCGTGATGCTGAAGGATGTGATGTCGGTGGCGCTGATCGAAGAGACTTTAAACAACGCAATAAATTGATATGCAAATAATTGATGGTAAGGAAGTTGCGGCGGCGCTGCGGCGCGAGATCGCTGTGGCTGTAAAAACTATGGTGGAGGCGGGAGAGAGGCCGCCCCACCTGGTGGCTGTGTTGGTGGGCGACGACGGCGCCTCGCAGACTTATGTGGGGAACAAGGAGCGGATGTCGATCGAGGTGGGGTTCCGCTCGACTGTTTTGAGACTTCCGGCCGAGACCACGGAGGGCGAGTTGTTGGAGCACATTGCGCGTCTGAACGCGGACGACGAAGTGGATGGATATATCGTGCAGATGCCGTTGCCCAGGCACATCGACGAGCAGAAAATCACACTGGCCATCGATCCGCAAAAGGATGTCGACGGGTTCCATCCCGAGAACGTGGGCCGGATGACGATGGGGTTGCCGTCGTTCGTATCGGCCACGCCGGACGGGATACTTGCGTTGTTGCGCTACTACAAGATTCCCACGGCGGGGAAGCACTGCGTGGTGATCGGGCGTTCGAACACGGTGGGTCGGCCGGTCGCCAACCTGCTGAGCCAGAAGGGTTGGGACTGCACGGTGACCATTTGTCACAGTCGGACTGTCGATCTGCCCTCGGTTGTGCGGACGGGGGATATCGTCATCGCGGCGTTGGGGCAGGCAGGTTTTGTGACGGCGGATATGGTCAAGCCGGGTGCGGTGGTTATCGACGTGGGGATCACGCGCGTGCCGAGTGCCGAGACCAAGAGCGGTTTCCGGCTACAGGGCGACGTTCGGTTCGACGAGGTTGCGCCGCTGTGCAGCTACATTACTCCCGTTCCCGGCGGCGTGGGCCCGATGACCGTCGTGTCGCTGATGCGCAACACGCTGAAAGCCAGAAAGTTAATCGATCGCATGTAAGCCATTTAAGCCTATGGGCAAACTCGGCCCGCCAACCGCCCCCCCCTTGGGCGGGCCGACACTTCGTTAGCCCTTGCCGGCGTCAGACTTCGGGGAGGGGGCGAAGAGTTGCCCCAGCGGCTCGATTATCTCAATCGCTCGGAGTCGCGGAGCAGCATGCGGTCCTTGAGCGCTCCACGCAAAGCCAACCAGTTGGTCACGAACGCCGCGAAAACAAACAACGGCGCATAAGCCCACACCGTGTGCGCGAACCACGCCCCGTAAACCACAAAGCCCGCACACCCGACCAACAACACGAACTCGGCGATCAGCATACTCACCTGCCGCGACAGGTTGCGAAAACAAAACACCGCCACCAGCGGCACAAGCGCGCCTGTCGTCAAAGCAATAGCCGCCCACAGATCACCCCTCAACGCCCCCGGCACGAGTGCTGCGAGCAACACAACGGTGACGAGCATCCACACAGTCTGAACCCTCTGTATCATATCAATCAGAATTTAGTTTAAGCACGACGCCGGCGTAGGGCTGAACGAATGTGACAACCCGCCGTTGGGAGCGGCGGCGTGCGAACGGTCTTCGTCAGAAGACCGACGGATAATCAAAAATAATCTCAAAATCAACCCACACGTTTATCAATAACATACCTGTTGCGGTCGGGAGCGTTGCGCAGGATCATCTCGCCCAAAAAGCCGCTCAAAAACAGCATCACCCCCAACACCACAGTCACGATGGCGATGTAGAACAACGGCTGGTCGGCCACGATCCGCAACGGCAATCCGCGCGCCTGCTTGACCAGTTTCTCGACTATCAGCCACACCGCAGTCACCGTCCCCGCGAGGAACATCACCGTCCCGAGGCTCCCGAACAGGTACATCGGGTGGCGTCCGAACCGCGCCATGAACGACACGGTGATTAAATCCAAGTACCCCTTCACCATCCGTTCCAGACCGTACTTCGAGTGCCCGTACCTCCGCGGATAGTGTTCAACAACCCGTTCACCGATCCGTCGGAAACCCGCCTGACGAGCCAGGATCGGGATGTAGCGGTGCATCTCGCCATACACCTCGATGCTCTTCACCACCGCTCGCCTGTAAGCCTTCAGCCCGCAGTTCATGTCGTGCAACGGAATCCCGCTCACAATTCGCGTGGTAAAATTATAGAACCGGCTCGGCAGACGCTTGCCCACCGGATCGTTGCGGTGGCGCTTCCATCCGCTTACCAGATCATACCCCTGGTCGACGATCATACGCCTCAGTTCCGGGATCTCGTCGGGCGAGTCCTGCAGGTCGGCATCCATCGTTATCACCACCTCGCCCCGCGCAGCCTCGAACCCGGCGTACAGCGCCGCCGACTTGCCATAATTGCGCGCAAACTTAATGCCTCTAATCGAGTTGCAAGGCAACTCGTTCGGCGTCCCCACGGGGGGGCTGGGGCGCCGAATATCGTCGCAAATAGCGACAAAATTTTGGGCTAAACTCTCGACAACCTCCCACGACCCGTCCGTAGAGCCGTCGTCCACAAAGATCAACTCGTACCTCAAGCCCTCGCCCACACACACACGATCGATCCACGCCGCCAGCTCTGCCAGCGACTCCACCTCGTTGTAAACAGGCACAATGATAGACAGATCCATAGCAAAAAACTACTCCTGGGAAGCAAAAATGTCGGGCCGCCTCGTCACGAACGCGCAAACGATCAATCCGACGAACAACCCCCAAAACTCCATCGCGAATATTCCGCTGAAAATCAACAACATAGGACTCTTCATCATCGACAGCATCGTCGGAAGCATCTCCTGATAGGCCGCGGGCATGTGAGACATGTAGGCGGCAAGCTGCGAGTCGTAGTACTCGGGCGCGATGACGTTCATCAAAAAATACTGCCCGATACCATACACCAACCCCACAAACAGCATCATCGCCAACACGAACCCGATCGCCCGTCCATAAGGATAACCCTGTTGCGGAGAGCTCATGGCCGCATTCCGGCGACCCGTCACAAAGATCAGCACTCCCAGAATGATGGCCGTCAACAAAGTCCCCACACCCCCCGAAAGCCCGATCCCCCACTCCGCCAAAGCAACAACGAACAACACCGCTCCGCCCGTACACCCCCAATTGAAGGCGCTTCTCCAAAAAGTTTTTCTATCCATAGTTTCAAAATATTGTGAAAAACGAAAAATAGATGACAAATAAAGATGGCCTCTACCTCAATTCACCCAACCCCTGCCTGACAACGACAGGTTCGTCACCGGTCAGATCGACCACGGTAGTCGGCACAACAGCCCCAACCCCACCGTCGATAACCATGTCCAGCCTCTTACCATACCTCTCCGCGATCAACTCCGGATCGGTCACATACTCCTCCTCCAACCCCTCGTCATGCAACGACGTGGTCAACATCGGGCACCCCAACTCCTCCACCAACGCCCGCGCAATCGTCGACGCTGGGATCCGCACCCCCAAACTGCGCCTCCCCGCCAAGGCCTTCACCGGTACCCGAGCCAGGGGAGTCAACAAAAACGTGAAAGGTCCCGGCAAATGCTGCTTCAGGATCCGGAACTCCTCGTTGTCCACCCGCGCAAACTCCGAAATGCGAGACAACGAATCGAAAACCAACGAAAAAATATTCTCGTTCTTACCCTTGATAAGCGACAGCCGCTCGATAGCCTTCGGATTACGAATCGAGCACCCCAACGCATACACACTGTCGGTCGGATAAGCTATGATCCCGTCCGCACGCAACACCTCAGCCGCATGCGCAATTTGTTTAAGGTTGGGGTTGTCGGGCCAAATTTTTACTAACATTTCAGCGCGGCGTCAATGTAAAATTATCAGTGTAAATTATTGCTAATCAAAGTTATAAACTCCTCTCTCGTGCGGTGCTGCGACAGGAACACACCCGTGAAAGCACTGGTGGTCGTCACCGAATTCTGCTTCTGCACCCCCCGCATCGACATACAAGTGTGCGCCGCCTCGATAACCACCGCAACACCCATCGGCTTCAGTACCTCCTGAATGCAATCCCGGATCTGCACCGTCAGCCGCTCCTGGACCTGCAACCGCCGGGCAAAACACTCCACCACACGCGCGATCTTCGACAAACCCGTGATGTGACCGTCCGGAATATACGCCACATGCGCCTTCCCGATAAACGGCAACAAATGGTGCTCGCACAGCGAATAGATCTCGATGTCTTTCACCAACACCATCTGCCTATACTCCTCGCGAAACAGCGCCGACCGCAAAATACCCTCCGGATCCTCACCATACCCCTTCGTGAAAAAAGCCATAGCCCGCGCAACCCGCTCGGGCGTCTTGACAAGGCCCTCCCTCTCCGGATCCTCTCCCAGCAAACGCAGGATCTCGCGATAATGTCCGGCCAACTGTTCGTCGTAAGTCTCTTTCATATCGGATATAACGAGCGGAAAATAAATACAAAGGTATTAAAATTATCTATCTTTGTGAAATGATTTCTTACGACCAGACGGTTTTGGGGTGCGGGCTGAGGGTGGTGGCGCACCAGGCGCGACACAGTCGGATGGCCGCGGTGAACGTGTTGTATTGCGTCGGCGCGCGAAACGAAGACCCCCGTAGGACGGGTTTCGCACACCTGTTCGAGCATCTGATGTTTCGCGGTACGCGCGCCGTGCCCGACTTCGACGCACCGCTGCACAAAGCCTCCGCCGAGAACAACGCGTTTACCAATAGTGATTATACGGACTATTACATAACCCTGCCGGTGGAGAATGTGGCCACGGCGCTGTGGCTGGAGGCCGACCGGATGACGGGGCTCGACATCACGCCGCGGAAACTGGAGGCCGAAAAGCGGGTGGTGGTCGAGGAGTACAACCAGCGGTATCTGAACCAGCCGTATGGCGACATGTGGCTGCTGTTGAAGGACCTGGTGTACGAGGTGCACCCCTACCGCTGGCCGACGATAGGGCTCTCGCCGGACCATATCAGGGAGGCCACGCTGGACGATGTGAGGGCGTTTTATGAGCGGTATTATAATCCGGCAAATGCGATTCTGAGTGTGGCGGCGGACATCGAACCGGCGCGTGTTTTCGATATTGCCGACACCTATTTTAGCGCTATCCCCAGGGGAGACAAGCCGGTGGACGACATTCCCCTCCGCCAGACGTCTCGAAGTCTCCCGCGATGTGCCCGCCACGGTGGTCACCATAGCCTTCCGGATGGGCGGGCGCACCAGTCGAAGCCACTACGCGGGCGACATCCTGAGCGATATTCTGGCGGGCGGAACCTCGGCGCGGCTCTACGAACGGCTGGGGAAGGAGCGGGCGCTGTTTTCAAGCGTCAATGCCTACATCACGGGCGACCTGGACCCGGGGCTGTTCGTCGTGACCGGACATTTGCTGCCGACGACCAGTGTGGAGACTGCCGAACAGGCGTTGTGGGGTGAACTGAGGCGGTTGAAGAGTGAGATTTTGGGCGAGTATGAGTTGGAAAAGGTGCGCAACAAGTTCGAAGCCGAGACCACCTTCGGCGAGCTCAACGTGATGAACAAAGCCATGAACCTCGGCTTCTACGCCATGCTGGGCGACGTGGGGCTCGTGAACCGCGAAGTGGAGATCTACCGGTCGTTCACCGCCGAAGAGCTTCGTGATGTGGCCGCCGAGATGTTCCGGCCCGAGGGGTCGAGCACGCTGGTGTACCGAAAAGCGTGAGTTCGAGTTTCTCCGAAACTCGTCAGTCCATCGCCGCGGAGGGTGTGGGTGCGCTGAGGTTGTGTCGTGTTAGCCCTTGTCCGGCGGCGAGCTTGTTTTGGGCGTCGCGTGAGCCCTTGTCCGGCGTCAGACGGGGTGGTTTCCGGACTCCACAGGAGTCGTCGGCTCGCGCCCTTGGGGTGGAGGCGGGCCGAAAGTTTGTGCTGCTTTAGTCGGGCGTCGTGTCAGCTTTTGCGTAGCTGGCCTTTGCGTTGGACAATTATCGAATCATCTCATCATCTCATCATCTCATCCTCAAATCATCTCATCCTCAAATCATCTAATCCTCAAATCACCTAATCCTAAAATCGAATGAAGGTACCCGAAATAGTTATTCCGAAAAATGTGGAGCTGCCGCCGGTCGAGCGGGTGGTGCTGGCGAACGGACTGCCGGTATATCTGGTG
>QMCD01002745.1_pt1 | contig 17636 bp, 17 predicted proteins | sample 1821841 | NCBI WGS metagenome assembly QMCD01 (sample SAMN01991225, study PRJNA193472) | Termite gut metagenome, whole genome shotgun sequencing project. | isolation source: worker | host: Macrotermes natalensis
TGTATCATATCTTCACTCTGTTGAAAAAAGTAGTGCATGCAATGGGTCAGCAACTCTTTTTTATCGGAAAAAATTTCATAAATCGTACGTTTTGAAATTCCCATGGAAGAGGCAATATCATCCATCGTAATGCTTTTGCAGCCATTTCGGGCAAATAACATCGTCGCTTCCTGAATAATGCGTTCTTTGGTACCGTTCATCATCTTCTATTTTATGATCGACTGCAAAGATAGGGCAAAAACTTTGAAAACAAAAAAAGTTTTCATATTTTTAATAATAATTTTACATGTTAATACTACATTAAAAAAAATAATGCTTTATCTTTGTAAAATATTCCCATACTTACTAAAAATTATACATACATAAAAAAATGAAAAAATTATTCTTCTCTCTAACGGTACTGCTGGCACTTTTTGCCTGCGGACAGCCTGTTAATTATACCATTAACGGCGCGGCTTCGGGCGTAGCCGATGGTACGGTCATCACTCTCTCACGTATTGAAGGCCGGAATAAACCCGTAGTGGTGGATAGTACTACCGTCACTAATGAAGCATTTAAATTTACTGGAAATCAGATGGTTGAAAAATACTTCCTGACTGTAGCCGATGTAAAAGGCGCCTTCGGTTTCTTTATTACCGGCGCCAACGAAGTGATGGACATTGCCCTGAATACGGAAAAAATGTCGGCCGGTACGGTAACCGGCAGTGCGTTGAATGACGCCTATGTCGCTTATCAAAAAGAAAAATCGGTTATCAATGAAAGTATTTCAGCCTTAGTGACCGATTATGGCAATGATAAAAAAGCCATTAATGACAATGAAAAACTAAAACCGGCCGAAAAGAAGAAACAATTGGAAGCGCTGGATGAAAAGATCAATGCCCGTTATGAAGAATTAGACGCCCAACAAAAAGAGGTGACGAAAACGTTCATTATGGCTAATGGCGCCAATATCGCGGGTCAACGTGAGTTCCTGCAAACGCCTTATGTGCTTGAAGCCGAAGAATTGTCGACCCTGGCAGCCGGTCTGCCGGATAAAACTACTCCTGCCGCCGTGGCTATTCAACAACGTTTGGAAAGTGTGAACAATACATTAGACGGTAAGCCTTTTGTGGATGTGGAACTGAATGACCCCCAAGATCAGCCGGTGAAACTGTCGAATTGGATAGGCAAAGGTACTTATGTGCTGGTAGATTTCTGGGCTTCGTGGTGCGGCCCCTGCCGTCGCGAAAACCCCAACGTGGTGGCCATGTACAAAAAGTATCATGAAAAAGGCTTTGATATCGTAGGTATTTCCCGCGACCGCGCAAAGGATAAATGGGTGGAAGCTATTGCCAAAGACGGCCTGATATGGAATCATGTGTGGGACAAAGACGCTGTGGCTGCACAGAAATATGCGGTAGATTTTATTCCTACGATGTTTCTTTACGATAAGGAAGGAAACCTCATTGCCCGCGGCCTGCACGGCGAATCACTCCGCGCTAAGCTGAAAGAGATATTCGGCGAATAGTTGAGAGTTGAAAAAAGTGATTAAGTGACTAAGTGATTAAGAAAATCTTTAAATCTTTAATTTTTTAAACCTTTTCACCCTTTTACCTTTCACTCGTAACTTGTAACTCGTAATTGATGTATCTTTTTGTTGATGTGCTAAAAAACACCCTGCTCATTACCGGACTGGTGATGGTGATGATGTTGTTGATCGAATATCTCAATATCCATTCGCAGGGGCGTTCATTCGGCCGGCTTCGGAAATCACGCTTCGGGCAGGTACTGCTCGGTGCATTGCTGGGATTGATGCCCGGTTGCATCGGCGGCTTTGCCCTGGTGTCGCTTTTTACCCACAATATTGTAAGCTTCGGCGCGCTGGTGGCTATGATGATTGCCGCTACGGGCGACGAAGCTTTTGTGTTGTTGGCTACTATTCCCAAAACGGCGCTTTGGCTCAGTATGATTTTATTCCCGTTGGCCATTGCCGTGGGCTTGTTGACGGACTGTTTCGTCAAGCGGTTCCCGCTGCCTTTTAACCGCGGGCATTTTGCCATTCATCAGGAAGACTGTGTCCACGGAGGGGCGAGGGGCAGTGTGCGGGGCCTCATCAATAACTTACGGCACATCTCTTTCCAGCGGGCGTTGCTCTTGTTCGGACTGCTGTTGTTCACCGCCGGCATGTTGTTCGGAATGCTTGAGCACGACCATGCCGGACATGTGCACGGCGCAGCCTGCGACCACGATCACCACGATACGCTTAATTTCCTTTTTTCCGAGCGATGGATGAATATCCTCTTCGCCTTCCTGAGCCTTGTAGTGATGACGCTGATTGCTTCCGTCGATGAGCACTTCCTCGAAGAACACCTGTGGGGGCACATCATAAAAAAACACTTTCTAAAAATCTTTTTGTGGACTTTCGGCGCCCTGCTGTTCATCCAAATCAGCCTGCATTATTTTGATATCTCCGGATGGATCAGCAATAATCCCTTTCCCATACTTATAGCGGCTGTGTTGATCGGGATTATTCCCGAATCGGGGCCGCACATTATTTTTATCACCCTCTTTGCCTCCGGGCACATTCCTTTCAGTATCTTGTTGGCCAACTCCATTGTGCAGAATGGCCACACCACCTTGCCGCTACTGGCCGAAAGTAAACGCGGCTTCCTGTGGGCCAAGCTGCTTTGTGCAGTCATAGGCTTCACCGCAGGACTGATGGGCTATTTCATCGGGTTTTAAGGCACAAAGGTAAAAAGGTAAAGGGTGTGAAAACTAATGAATGCGTACCCTTCACCTTTTACCCTTCCACCCTTTACCCTAAAACCTGTAAGCCACACCCGCTGATATGAGCAGTCTGCTCCATCCCCCACCGCATATTTTATACTTCAATTCACCGTTGATGATGAACTTGTCGCTCACCGGCACATCAATACCGCCGCCGAGGTTAAAACCGAACTCCGTGGCGGAAGCGCTGTCGGCATAGCCGCCGAATGGGCCTAAATCTAAGTCGTAGCTTACCGTAGTGCCCAACATACTCAATCCTGCCAACGGATAAATAGTTATTTTATCGCTTATGGAGAATAGCCAATGTGCATTCACGCTCGCATCCCACATGCTCAGGAAGTTTTTCTTGAAGAAATAAGTAAACGAGCCTTCGAGACGGAGAGGATCCATGACATTGTATTGAAACTTCGCACCGATACCGAAATTACTGAAGCTATTGCCGGTACCGAACACCGCATTGGCGCCCACAGCCATATCGCCTGCTTGCTGCGCATTGGCGGTCATACTCATTGTTAATGTTGCAATTATTGCAATTACTGTTGTTCTAAGCATACTTTTCATAAGGTTTAAATTTTAAGATTAATAAAGTTGGTTATTTGCGTTGATATCATTACTCTACCACCGTAAAGACGGGGTTGCTTTTCAGTGCATCATAATACTGTTGATAAGTGATGGCCTCACCTATGTCCGGGGTCTGTATAGCACACAATCTTCGAACCTTCCACACATTTGCCCAGCGCGCTCATCTTGCTCTTCGCCCCCTGCGTGAAATTAGCAAGGTTGCCGGGGAGCGTACCATCGTCGCCCTCACCGTCTTTTTTGTCGCAGGATACAACGGCCAATCCGATGGCCAGCGCTGTCATTACTATTCGCGCGCCTGACAAAAAGGCGTTCTTACTCTTGGAAAAATTGAAAGTTTTCATACTCGTGTTTTTTTACGTTTATTAATTAATCTATGAATTATTTTTACTACCCTCCGGCGGCAATATGATGTTTTCCTCCATACTTTCCTGTACCTTGCGAAACTCTTGCTGCGCCTGCTCTATATTGCGGAGTGTGCGCTCAATAGCTTGCATATCTTTGCTTGGAATAAAAACGACACGATCGTCATCGGGCAAATCCGGTTGTTTTTCTTTATCTTCCATTTTTTAAATCCTTTTTAATTTCATGCTGCAAAATTGGGAAACGGAAAAACAGTATTTTACCCCCATAATGAGGGGATTTTGTTTTCTACCATAGAAAACCCCCACTGTGGGGGGAGATGGAATTGAATTTATTCACTACTTTTGTAGTACTGAAAAACATGTATTGCCGAATGAAAAAAACAACTGTTATCTTGATCATTTTCATGGCTGGATTAACAGCCTGCAATTCCGGGCACAAGCAAGACACCATCACGCTCGACGCCTTATTGCACATGACCTCGGTGGAAAGCGCCGACTTGGATACCCTTGCTATGTTGGCGGACGGATATATAGCCGCGAACAACCGGGCGGAAGCCGTAAAAGTATTTCGCAAAATGGGTAAGATCAATCGCGAATCCAACAATTTTATCGAAGCCATCAAATACCATCACATGGCCATGGAATTGGCCGAAGCTATCGGCGATGAAGATGAAATTATACTCGGTCTCAACCAGATCGGAACGGACTACCGCCGTATTGCCGCCTACGAGGAAGCCACCACCTACCACTATCGCGCATTGAAGCGTTGCGAACAATACGGTGGCGCACCCGATTTCGCACTGAAACATAAAGTGATGTCGTTGAACGGGATTGGTAATATTTACCTTAAGTTGAATAATTTGAATGAAGCGGAATCGATACTTCGCCGAGCGCTCGAAGGAGAAACACAACTGAAAAGCTATCTCGGCATGGCGATCAATTACGCCAACCTCGGCTCCATATTTGAAGCGCGGCAGCAATATGATTCCGCGCGGGTTTACTACGAACGTTCTATGGAATACAACCGGCGCGCCAACTCGCGGCTCGGAATATCACTTTGCCATAATCACTTCGGGCGTTTAGCCGAAGCAAAAGGTGATTATGTCACTGCCTTGCGCGAATACCATGCGGCGTATAGTATTATGGACAAAACGGCCGACCGTGTGCAGTGGCTTAAAGCTTGTCTTTCAATTGTCCGTGTAAACATTACCATAGGCGACATGGACGCTGCCGCCTTGTACCTGAGCCGTGCGGAAGAAACATCACTCAAATTGAAGGCCAACGACCATTTAGCCACGATGTACGACCTGAAATACCGCTACTTCGAGAAAAAGGGCGATTTCCGGCAGGCCTTAAAGAATTATATTACGGCTAAATGTTATGCCGACAGCACGTTGAACCTGCGCAATGTTAATCACATCAACGATTTGCGCGTGCTCTATGAAACCGAGAAAAACGAACTTAAAATTGAGGCTATGGAAGAGCGGCAGCAATTTACAGTCTGGTTAGGTATCACCGGAGGACTATTATTGCTGTTGATCTTGATATTCTTTATTATCCGGCAGCGCCTGGCGGTGAACAAACGCAAATTGGCGGAACAACAGATCAAACAACTGGAACAGGAAAAACAGTTGATCGCCACACAGGCCGTACTCGACGGCGAAGTGCAGGAACGTACCCGCTTGGCCTGCGACCTGCACGACAGTCTGGGAAGCATATTAGCCGCCGCTAAATATAATCTGGTCGACATAAAAAAAATATCCCTGCTTGGCGAAGAAGATATGAAACGTTATCAAAAAGTAGTAAGTCTGTTGGACGACTCCATGAATGAGATGCGTCGTGTGGCGCACCACCTGATGCCCGATTCACTTTCACGCATCGGCCTGAAACAATCGGTAGCCGACTTTTGCAAGACTATTCCTATCGTGAAATTTTCGTATTATGGCGACGACACGCGCTTCAACCCTAAATTGGAAGTGATGGTTTACCGCATTTTGCATGAATTGGTGACCAATGCCATAAAACATGCCAAAGCAGAAAGTATTTTTGTGCAGATTGTCCGCGAATCCGACCGCATTGCCATCAGTGTGCAGGATAACGGCTGCGGTTTCGACCCAACGGCAGAATCTAAAGGTATGGGACTGCGTAATATCCGCGCCCGCGTGGAATCCTGCAAAGGTAATCTGGATATAGATTCCCAGCCCGGCAAAGGAACAGGAATAAGAGTAGAGTTGAAAATATGGTAAAAGTAGCGATCATAGATGACCACAAGATAGTTGCCGACGGACTGGAACGGTTGATCAACGAATCCGGGGCCGTCAGTGTTACCGGAAAAGCCTATTCGGTGGACGAATGCCGGAAACTCCTGAAAACAACGCCGCCCGACGTACTGCTACTCGACATTAGTCTGCCCGACGGCAGCGGCATTGAACTCTGTCCGGAGATTAAACGGAAATATCCGCAGGTGAAAATCCTGATGTTAACCAGCTATAGTGAGCTGGCTACGATCACGCATGCTTTAGACGCCGGCGCCGACGGCTATATGCTGAAAAATTCCATGCCGGAAGAAGTCTTGGAAGGCATTCGCGTAACGGCGAGCGGCGGGCGTTTCCTGTGCGATCATGTGAGCAATTTATTGCAAAACCATGAAAAATATTCGCCGGAATTTACCCGTCGCGAATTGGAAGTACTGCGTTACATCAAGGAAGGATTGACCAGCGCCGAGATCGCCGACAAGCTGTGCCTGGGCTTTGAAACGGTGCGCGGCTACCGTAAAGACCTTTATGTAAAACTGAACGCTCACAGCACCAGGGAATTAATAAGCAAAGCCGTAGAAATGGGACTGATATAACCCGGCTTGCCCTCACTTTTCATACAAATAACTAAAATTAACATTCATTAACGAATCTAATTCGTTAATACTGAACTTTTTTTGTATATTTGTAGAAAATAGCGCTTAATTATTTCATCACTTAAATTATGCCTATGAAAACAAATCTTTTAAAACTTGCAATATTTTCGCTGATATTGGCGGGGAGTGTTTGTGCGTGTACAGAAAAAAATGAGCCGGTAGAGGTTCCTTTTACGGAATATTCATTGACAGGAACTTCAGCTCAATGGACAAATCTTAATTATGATGGGAAAGTGATTATTATTAACAGCAAAGAAGCCCTGGAAGGCTATATTGAGTGTACGGGTGGAAGTAACTATCCCGAAATTGATTTTTCTAAGTATACTTTACTATTAGCGAGTGGTACTACACCAAATGGAATTTCGTCTATGTCTAAAAGTCTTCAGCAATTTTCAACAAGATATGTGCTGAATGTTAAACTGTCTTTGAATGATGAAGTAATTACGCAACAATGGTGCACTGCATTTATAACAAGTAAGCTAAATGATAAAAATAGCATTGAATTAGATGAAGTTTTTTCACAGCTTGCAATTGTTCGCAATTCGGATGCATGTGGATATCTCATTCATATGTGGACAGGAAACCTCGGACATTATCATGATATGATTTATACGCCGGATGTTTTGTCGGATGAGTATAGGAGTGATGGTCTTAAAGTAACAGTAGTCTATCGTTTTTTAGATAAAACATATTCTTGCAATAATGGCGGAATTCGTAAAGTTATTAATGTTATTAGTATAGAAAGAATATGAAAAAACTATTTTCGCTACTTTTAATGCTAAGTATTGTATTTGAGGGATTGTATGCTCAAACGAGAGTTACGGGTGGTTTTCCAATCAACATAACAGCAGCACCGTGGCAGGTAATTCTGAAAGTGGGTAATACCTATGCTTGTGGTGGAAGTATTATTGCTCCTAATTTTATATTAACGGCCAAACATTGTGTCAATGGAGTTTCTCCTCATTCTATACAAGTGGACGCAGGTATTACATGTAAAGATGAGACCAATAATAGTAATGTGTTTAACGTTTCAGAAATAATACTCCATCCGACATTAGATGTTGCTCTTTTAAGATTATCAAGAGATATTGCTTATAATAACAGTAAACAAGCTATAGATTATTTAAATTCTACTGATCCTATGTATTATAATGTTGGAAAAAGGCAATAATTTTTACATCAATTATTTTGCTATTATCTTGCCATGTCAGCTATGGTCAAATAAGTACATTAGAAGAACCGATAAGTTTTAAAACAAATGCTCCCGCTTTACGTACAAACGAAAGAACAGTGAAATCGTTCGCTTCGCTTGACATGAAGAAAATTGAACAAGAAGACAAAGATGCCGAAGCAAACGGAATACCGCCCCGCTTTGGCTATAGGCATGAAGTAAATTATAATTTAGAAAACTCAGGAGAATGGATTAATTTACCCAATGGCGACAAAATATGGCGGTTGGTTATATCCTGCAAAGGGGCATTGTCTGTTAATCTTTTGTATGATAAATTTTGGATACCCGACGGTGCTAATTTGTTGGGTTTTAATTTTTGTATATTTGTAGAAAATAGCGCTTAATTACTTCATCATTGAATTATACAACTATGAAAACGACAAAAACATTTCTTTCCGTTTTATTTGTACTGCTGCTGTTTTCCGCGAGTCAATGCGAAAAAGAAGACCTGCACACCCTGCCTCCTGAAACACAGGAAGGCAAAAACACCTTTGGATGCTACATCAATGGTGAATTATTTGTAAAAGGAAAAGCCCCCGGGATGCCTGGGATGGCTCAGCGAATTAGCGCTACTTATTCTCATTTAAGTAAGGAACTTTGTATACATTCATATCTCAACCCTGAGGGCAGTATGCATATTGTGGTTAAAAATCCTGATAGCAATAAAGAAATAGTACCGGAATTATGTTATTATTACCCATATGACTATAGTCAAAGTTGTGCTTGTTTTGTGTCACGACAAAATGGCGTAGTGTACTTGGCTAAATATGACCCTGTTAATTTAATTGTTTCCGGCCGTTTCAGTTTTGACGGGCAATGTTCAAATGAGTTTATGAATCCTATCGGCGATTCTATGGTACATATTACTGAAGGGCGATTTGATATTACATTAGAAATTCTGGATTAATCTAAACCTAAAATTATACAACTTATGAAAACAAACCTTTTAAAACTTACAGTATTTTCACTGGTATTGGCGGGGAGTGTTTATTCTTGCGCAAGAGAAGATTGTCGTGGCTTTCCGAAGCATTTGGCTGATTACTGCCCTTACCGGTTGGGAGATACCCTGTCATTTGTAAACCAGCATAATGATACGATATCGTTTGAGACTACTACGAGTAAGATGGTTGAGGATCACTCCATAGATGGTGATTGGTGTACTAAATGTGCTTGTGAGTCGCCAATACTCTATTATTATGCGCTTAAAACAAATTTACAGACAGCTATAGAAATTATAATAGAAGCGAGTACCAAGTCATATATCTCCTTTCAATTAAGCGATAGTTATTTGTATTCATATGCGGAAGCGGGGAAAGATCCTTTTGATCCGAAAAATGCTGCTCTTTTTGGAGAGAGGGTCGTCCTTGAAAACCCGCAAGCAAGAGTATCCCGTGCTCTAATTATTAGAGGCCGGGGCATTACCGAATTTTATGATCAACAGAATGATTTCCTGTGGAAAAGTATTAACCGGTAATTAAACCACTAATCTAAGATAATAAAGGGAAAATGAAATATTTAATCATCTGTTTTTGCAGCCTGCTGTCAGTATATATGGCGAGGGCACAGTCAACTATTGTGAATGCTCCGAACAACAGTAACAATATCAGTGTTGATTTTACATTACCTGCCTTTTCCGTACAGGACACCATTCTTTCCCTGTATGATACTGCAACAGTCTATAAACACATAGCTATTGATGGTTTTGGCTATATCTATAATGTTGGTTACCCTGTTCTTCCCCAGTTAACCATTGACCTGAACATTCCGAAAAATGCAACGGATTTTACGGTTACTGTTCTAAATGCAGTGACGGAAACTTTATCCCTGAATGGAGAAATAGTCCCGATGCAGGAGGAGATTTCTCCGGCTATGGATAGTTTACCGGATTTTCAAAAGAATCTGTCCTATTATTTGTCCTCTGGCAGCTTATATAACTATACACACCTACTGTCTGACCCTTATATTGCATTCGGCGAACGCGGAATAGCCCTCTCCATACTGCCATTTACCTATAATCCGTCGGTCAATCAAATTCAGGTACTCAAACAGGCAAGTTTTGTAGTTAGCTACACGATATCGGGAGGCCCATTATCAGTAGAAGAACCACCATATAACTCTCCTGCCAAAAATTCATACCTGTCCGGTTTTTTTGAAAATTATGTACCTGCTGCACAAACTGCCGTTGCCGGACCCGTATCCCGCGGAAGATATTTGATGATTGTTTCCCCGGAATTAGAAGGCACCCTGGCCTCATTTGCTAATTACAAGTGTGTGCTGGGCTTTGATGTGACGGTTGTAAACACCGGTGTTACCGGGACGACCCCGTCGGCAATTAAAAACTACCTGCAAGCACAATATAACAATTATGCTACACGTCCTGATTTTGTATTGCTGGTGGGGAGTCGAATTCCGGCTTCTGCCGGTGATGATTCCGGGGATAATCCTGATAATCCCATTACCGATTTACATTATACATTGTTAGACGGCACCGATATGATATCCGATGTGTTTTTAGGCCGTTGGCCATGTTCAAATCCGGAAGACTTACAGCATATTATTGACAAAACGATGTATATGGAATTACATTTGGCACGGTTGCCTAAAAAAGCCAAGTTCATATCGGGTAGTGACGGTGGTAGTTGTTTTTTCTTGAATATTTTTTGTCATATAGCAAAAGCATATATGGAACGCGAATTTCGACGAGAACATGACGATATAATTGATAAAATTTTCAATCCCTTAGGCTACGCTTGTCAAAAATTGTATAAACCGGGTGAGACTGATGTTCGTGTCGCATTAAATGATAATCCGCTATTTTTTGTGTATTCCGGACATGGAAGTATCTATTCTATGGCAGTAGAAACTTTTGCTGGTGGCATTAATGGTAGTTTTCTATCAAATAGTACCAATAGCGTGTATCCTTTGGTTTTTTCCTTTGCCTGTAAGACAGGAAATTTTGTAGATAATAGTAACATAGGAAGAGCGTGGATAAATCAGGAGAGGGGAGGAGTTGCATTTTTTGGTTCTTCGATTAATACTACAACCTTTCAAGACAATATAATTGAACCGACAGTACTCGGCACTGTTAAAGATAAAGACCTCCTTGGCGAAGTGATTAACTTGGGTATGCACCGTTATTGGAGATCTGTTTTTAGTTATAGAAAATATATGAAAGCCTATAATTTATTAGGCGATCCGTCGTTAAATATAAAAGGTTACAATAGTGCTGTTACAGCCCCTTCTATCATAGGTCCTCCTATTATAAACACTGAATCAACATATGGGTTAAGTTGCAATATGCCTGTTACTTCTTGGGGTGTAACGCCTTCCGATGTTTTCACGATTACTGCTTCTAATGCCATATCGGCCACGGTAGCAACTACCGGGATTAATGGACAATCTGGTGTTCTTACGGCGGTGGTGAATGGGATAAATATACATAAGACTATTTGGGCATGTCAACCTGTTCTTGAGGGGCCGTCTGTAGTAGACTGCCAGGTATGGCCGTTCTCTTTTAGCCAATTACCTTCAGGGGCTGAGGACGTGACATGGTCAACGAGTTGCGGACTGTGTATAGTAAGCACGCTGGGGGCTATTTGGGTTAAAGGGGAATATCCCGGCCCGGCCGAGATTTCGGTTTCTTTTACCTATAACGGTGAACGGTTCACTTATACCAAACAGGTTGTTGTTGATCCTCCGTCCCTTTCGAACCTTACCTTGCATGTGGTAGGGGTATGGTGGAAAGACGGAGTGAAATACTGTGCACTGTCTGCACGGGATGAGGAGGGCCGGGAAATAGGCTGGATTAATGTTGACTGGCATACTGATAATGGAGAAATAACTCCCTGTATAGAAGGAGGTGCAGTGGACCGTCCTTTGTTGGATAATTATACCTGCATGAATCGCGTTGCTTGTAATGATGCTATTGCAGAGCCTGATACCTCTTTTAATAGTCCTGCTATGCGATTCAACGGGGTTTTGGATTATCTTCCGCCGGGTGAGGATTTACCTCCTGATTTTCCTCCGCCTCCTGATGATCCTCCTGCTATTCCGGCTGGTCCCTGTTGTGCGGTTTTACAATTTGAACCCAGTTTGCATGGCGTCAATGAGGCGAATGTAACATGCAGCTACCGGACTTGCAGTGGTGAAATCCTGTCGGCTACTTACACTGTTTCGGGATGGGTTGAGATATATAGTGCTCCTTTGACTACTTACAATGCCTATCCCAACCCCGTGTCGTCCCTTTTGCACATTGAGCCGCAGGTGCAGCCTGCAACTCTGCAAACCGGCAGTACAGTGCAAACCATGACTGGCATGCAGTCCTCCGGCATTTCCGGTGTGGCGGGTCAATGCAATGTGCAGTTGATAAGCGTGTCGACGGGCGCCTTAGCATTGCAGCAGACGGTGCCGGACTTCGATACAGCTTTCGACCTGGATGTTTCTGCCGTGCCCGACGGCCTGTATATGCTTCGACTGCTGCGTAATAACGAACTGGTGGACGCCCGCACTATCTTGGTGGCGCATTAGTCCGGAAATCTAAAGTTAAACCGCTGTCCATACCGAATGACAGCGGTTTTTTATTTTCTGTTAATAACTTAATTCGCTCATTAAAAGAGTGTTAAATTGTATTTTGGACGATTTGGTGTAAAAAAGTGGGGTTTGGTGGATGGAAGTGGAAGAAAATTTGTACTTTTGTCCTTGAACAATTTTATGAAATCTTCAACATTTTTATGCTATTTGTAGGTGAATATATTGCAAAGCTCGACGACAAAGGCCGTATGGTGTTCCCCGCGGAACTCCGTGCACAGTCCGGATCGCTGACTACACAATATATGGTGCATAAAGATGTGTATAGTAATTCGCTGGAAATATTTACTCTGGAAGAATGGGGCAAACATTCGGAAACAGTAAGGGCGAAAATGAACCCGCTGACACGTCACGGCAACGCAGCCTGGGAAATGTTCAACCGCTACCGTGCCATTGTGACGCCCGATGAAAAGACCGGGCGTATACTTATACCGAAATACCTGATGGAAATGATCGGTGTACAGAAAGAAGTGGTGTTTACGGGACTTGACTTTAAAATTAAACTCTGTGCCAAAGAAAATGCGGACAGAGGTATGAGCGAGGCGGAGTTTGCCGAATTGTACGATAAATTGATGCAATAAAAGCGGGAGGTGCAATGCAGGAAGCCTATCATGTTCCCGTGATGCTGCAGGAGAGTGTTGATGCGCTTTGTGTACAATCCGGCGGCGTATATGTGGATGCTACTTTCGGCGGCGGCGGTCATTCCCGCGAAATATGGGCGCGCCTCAAAGGAAAAGGGCGTTTGATAGCGGTCGACCGCGACAGTGATGCGGCAGTAAATGGAATACAGGAAAAGGGATTTACCCTGATTCAAAATAATTTTAAGTTCTTACGCGGATTAGTGCGCAATGAAGGAGTAGAAGCAGTGGATGGTGTGCTGGCCGATTTGGGTGTTTCGTCACACCAGTTCGATACCGGCGGGCGGGGTTTCTCTTTTCGTTTTGAGGCGCCGCTGGATATGCGGATGAATAATAAGAGTTCTTTGACGGCAGCTAAGGTGGTCAACACTTATTCCGAAGAACAACTGCGCTATATACTGGGCGTTTACGGTGAAGTGGACAATGCCGGCCGTGTGGCCAAATTATTGGTGTCGGCGCGGGCGAATAAATTGCTCGAAAATATCAGCGATCTGGTAGACGTGTTGCAGCCTTGTACGCCGAAGATGATGGAACATAAATACCTGGCAAAGGTTTTTCAGGCTTTGCGCATGGAAGTGAACGGCGAAATGAAAGCCTTGGAGCAATTACTGGAACAATCGCTGAGGCTCTTAAAACCCGGCGGTCGTTTAGTGGTAATTACCTATCACTCGCTCGAAGACCGGTTGGTGAAAAACTTTATGCGGTCGGGAAACCTTGCAGGAAAAGTAGAAAAAGATTTTTTCGGAAAAGAAACAACGCTGTTTACAGTGATCACTAAAAAAGCAATTGTGCCTTCCGAAGAAGAAATACAGCGTAATACCCGCGCACGTAGCGCCAAACTCCGTGTCGCACAAAAAAAATAATTAATGGCAGAAGAAATAAAAAATAACCCTCCTCGTAAATCCAACGTCGTAAAAGACCTGGTGTCGGGAAAAGCGTTGTTTAAGCTGATCGAAAAACATCGCGGGTATATACTTTTTCTTTTTGCTTTGGCTGTGGCCTACATGGCCATACAATACTACATGGAGAAAACGGTGTATGAAGCCCGGCGGTTGGAACTGGAACTGACCGGTCTTCGCATTGAATACACCACCCGCTCGTCGGAGTTCATGTTGTTGAGCCGCCGTTCCGAGATCACCCGCGAGATCGGACTGCGTAATATGATGATCCGTGAACCGCAATATCCGCCCAAAAGAATTAAAATAAAATAAAATGCAAGAGCCTAAAAACATTTGGATACGCGCCATTCCGGCCTACATCGTTGTAGTGCTGCTTGGCCTGTGGATAATGGGTAAGGCTGTTGTCTTGCAATTTAATGCCGAACTCAAAGAAAAAGCGTCGAAGATCAGCTTTGACGAAGAAGAATTATTGGCTAAACGTGGTGATATTTTAGCTCACGACGGCCGTATTTTGGCCACTTCATTGCCTTATTATCATCTTTATATGGACTGCACGGTGCCGGCCGACAGCGTGTTTAATCCCGGCGTAGGCAAATTAGCCGCCGCCCTGTCGAATTTATTCCGTGATAAATCGGCCGCAGCTTACGAAAAGTTATTGCGTAACGGAAGGAAGCAAAAAAAACAGTATCTCCGCTTGGGCGACCGTAAGATCAGTTATACGGAACTGATGGACGTAAGTAAATTTCCGATCTTTGAAAAAGGCCGTAACCGCGGTGGTTATATAGCGGAAAAAAAAGACACGCGCACCTATCCCTACAAGAGTTTGGCCTTTCGTACCATTGGCCGGAGTAATGAGGTGGGGGTGAGCGTAGGTATAGAGGGCGCTTTTGACTATGCGCTGAAAGGTACGCCCGGAAAACGCATGGTACAGAGAATTGCCGGCGGCGCTTGGGAACCTGTCAATAGCAGCACGAATATTGTACCGGAAGACGGTATGGATGTGGTGTCTACACTTGATATTGATATACAGGACGCCGCTGAAACGGCGCTGCGCGACCAGTTGGCCAATTCCACAGTGTTTGAGGCAGGCTGCGCTGTGGTGATGGAAGTAAAAACCGGAGAGATACGCGCCATTGCCAACATGCGGCGGCGTCCCGACGGAACCTACGCCGAAGAATTTAATTATGCCATTGGTCAGGCCACCGAACCCGGCTCCACGTTTAAATTATACACGCTCATTGCTTTGTTGGAAGACAATAAAGTGGCACTCCAGGATATAATAGATACCGAAAAAGGAAGATGGGTATACTACAGAACTGCTTTTACGGATGTGACTTCCGGAGGTTACGGCACCATCACCGTTCAAGAGGTATTTGAAAAATCTTCTAACGTAGGCTTTGCCAAAATGGCGGTGGATTATTACAAGGAAAATCCGCGCCAGTACGTCGACAAGCTCTACGCCATGAAACTGAATGAAAAAATAGGCTTACAGATTGCCGGTGAAGCGGCGCCGCAGATCCGCTATCCGGGCGATAAATTGTGGTCGGGACTGTCGTTGCCCATGATGTCAATGGGCTACGAGGTGCTGCTGACACCCATTAAAACCCTTACACTTTATAATGCTATAGCCAATAACGGCCGTATGGTGAAACCTAAATTCGTAAAAGAATTAAAGCAGGGAGATGAAAGCATAACAACATTTTCTACCGATGTGATCAGTAGCGCTGTTTGTTCAAAATCCACTTTGAATAAAGTGTACAGCGCCATGGAAGGCGTGATAGAACGTGGTACGGGTACACACATTCGCGACGAACGTTACCGGATTGCCGGAAAAACAGGCACGGCGCGTATCGCATACAATGGCGGATATGGCAGGGATGGTATGAAGAAACACCAGGCCTCATTTGCCGGGTTTTTTCCTGCCGACAATCCCCGCTATTCGGCGATAGTGGTATTATATACCGGAGAAACGAAAAGCAATTTTTACGGGGGAACTTGGGCAGCGCCGGTATTTAAACAGATAGCGGATAAAATTTTTGTATCGCATCCCGAATGGGCGGAAGAAGTCCGTCCCGAACGCGGAACGCCCATGTATGCCGACCTTATTGCCGATAACGCCGAAAAGCCGTTGCTGGCGAAAGTAAATAGCGGCGACCTGCCATCGGTGATTGGCCGGAGCCTGAAAGACGCCCTCTTCCTGCTGGAAAATCAGGGATGGGTAGTGTCGTTCAGCGGATCGGGGCATGTGGTAAAACAATCGCTGCCGCCCGGAACACAAGTAATCAAAGGAGGAGCCATACACATAGAACTAAAATAAGTAAGGACAAGGCTCGCCCTTGTCCACAGAGAATAACAAGTAAGGACAAGGCTTGCCCTTGTCCGCAAAGAAAAAAAAGATATGAACCTGCAACAACTCATAAAACCGCTAACGCCGTTGAAAATAACAGGCGATGCCAACCGGGAGATCAACAGTGTCGGCTTAGACTCCCGTGATATTACGCCCGGGCAGTTATTTGTGGCCTTGCAGGGGGCGTTGGCCGATGGCCACGACTTTATTGATGAGGCGCTACAAAAAGGCGCAGCGGCGGTGTTATGTGAACGCCTGCCGGAAAAGCTCCGTCCTTCGGCCTGCTATATACAAGTAGCCGACACACATCTCGACATGGGAAAAGTAGCCGCCGAATTTTACGGGCATCCTTCCAAACAATTGAAATTAGTAGGCATCACCGGTACCAACGGGAAGACCACTACGGTGACTTTGCTCTACCGTTTGTTCCGTTCGTTGGGATATAAAACAGGCCTGCTGTCTACCGTAGTGAATTATATTGACGGCAGGGAAGTGAAAGCCGTGCGTACTACGCCCGACGCCATCCGGATACAACACCTGATGGCCGATATGGTAGCGGAAGGTTGTACCCATTGTTTTATGGAAGTAAGCTCGCATGCCATAGTGCAACATCGCATTTCGGGTTTGCATTTCGACGGGGCGGTATTCTCGAATATTACCCATGATCATCTCGATTACCACAAAACATTTGAAGAATACATCAAGGCGAAAAAAATGTATTTTGATCATCTTCCGGCCTCCGCGTTCGCTTTGGTGAACATTGACGACCGCAACGGGAAAGTGATGGTGCAAAATACCAAAGCGACGGTAAAAACCTACTCGCTCCGTACGCCTGCCGATTTCAACTGCCGCATCATCGAAAACACTTTTGAAGGGATGCACCTGAACATTGGCGGTGCGGAAATGTGGACCCGCTTCATCGGAAAATTTAATGCGTATAATGTGTTGGCCGTGTATGCGGTGACCCAATTATTGGGCGTGGACAATAACGAGGCCCTGCGCTTGATTAGCGCTATGGAGCCGGTGGCCGGGCGCTTTGAATACGTGCGCGGCGAAAACGGCGTCACTGTTGTGGTGGACTACGCGCACACCCCCGATGCTTTGCAAAATGTGCTGGATACTATTAATGATATTCGCACCGGCGAACAGCGCCTGATTACCGTAGTGGGCTGCGGCGGTAACCGCGATAAAGCCAAACGACCGGTGATGGCGCGCATAGCCGCCGACGGCAGCGATACGGCGATATTGACGGAAGACAACCCCCGCTTTGAAGACCCCGAAGCTATTTTAGACGATATGTTTGCCGGATTGAA
>QMCD01001070.1_pt1 | contig 17631 bp, 13 predicted proteins | sample 1821841 | NCBI WGS metagenome assembly QMCD01 (sample SAMN01991225, study PRJNA193472) | Termite gut metagenome, whole genome shotgun sequencing project. | isolation source: worker | host: Macrotermes natalensis
GATGCCAATTCCAACGTAGTATTGAACAAGCTCTACAAATACAGCTCACTGCAATCTTCTTTCAGCGTAAATAATATTGCGCTGGTAAAAGGAAGACCGAGGTTGTTGAATCTCAAAGAGTTGATTCGCTATTTTGTGGAACACCGCCACGATGTTGTTGTCCGTCGCACACAATATGAATTAAAAGAAGCTGAAAAACGCGCGCATATCCTCGAAGGATTAATTATTGCTGTTGATAATATCGAGGAGGTTATCCAAATCATCCGCTCATCCAAAACGGTGGAAGAGGCAAGAAACCGCTTGATGGAGCGCTTTGAATTATCTGAAATTCAAGCCCGCGCTATTGTCGAAATGCGTTTAAGACAACTGACCGGACTTGCCATTGACGACCTTCGCGCCGAATACGAAGAGATTATGAAACTCATCGACCACTTGAAAGAAATTCTTGCCAATGTGGAACTTCGTATGGAAATCATCAAAAACGAACTGCTCGAAATCAAGCAAAAATACGGCGATACCCGTCGCTCGGAAATTATCTATTCTTCCGAAGAGTTTAATCCAGAAGATTTCTATGCCGATGATGAAATGATTATTACCATTTCACATTTAGGCTACATCAAGCGCACGCCGCTAACCGAGTTTAAATCGCAAAACCGCGGCGGTGTCGGTTCCAAAGGCAGCAATGCACGCGATGAGGACTTTATCGAGTACATCTACCCGGCATCTATGCACAACACGATGCTCTTCTTTACGCAGAAAGGTCGCTGCTACTGGCTGAAAGTGTATGAAATACCGGAAGGTGCGAAAAATACCAAAGGTCGCGCTATTCAAAACCTGTTAAATATCGACAGCGACGATAAGGTAAATGCGTTTATCAAAATCAAATCGCTGAACGATGAGGAATACAATAAATCGCACGCCTTATTATTCTGTACCAAACAGGGCGTAATCAAAAAAACCCTGTTGGAAGCCTATTCCCGTCCGCGCGCTAATGGCGTGAACGCTATTACGATACGCGAAGACGATGAAGTGATACAGGTACGTCTCACAGACGGAAACAGTGAAGTGGTGATTGCTAACAAAAATGGTCGCGCCATCCGCTTCCACGAGAGCAAAGTGCGCGAAATGGGACGTACCGCCACCGGAGTTCGCGGTATGACGCTGGACGAAGACGGAGAGGACGAAGTAATCGGAATGGTTTGTGTCAATTCTACCAACAAGGAAACAATTCTGGTAGTATCCGAAAAAGGCTACGGAAAGCGTACCTGGCTGGATGAAACAGACGAAAACGGTGAACCGCTACTTGACGAAAACGGTGAATCAATACCGGTTTACCGCGTAACCAACCGTGGCGGAAAAGGGGTTAGCACACTCAAAATCTCCGACAAAACAGGTAAGTTGGTTTCCATCAAAAACGTAACGGACGATAACGATTTGATGATTATCAACAAATCGGGTATCACGATTCGCTTGAAAGTGGCGGATATTCGTACGCAAGGACGCGCCACACAAGGCGTTCGCCTGATAAACCTTGAAAAACGCAACGATACGATTGCCTCCGTTTGTAAGGTAATTTCCGAAACCGAAGAGGAAAATACGAACGGGGAAAATGCGGAAGAACAGGAGTTATGTGCGGAATAATTTATCGTCTTGAACCTTGATTTTTATAAGATTTACAGGATTGTCAAGATTTTTGATTTTGTAATCTTGTAAATCTTATAAAAATCAAGGTTCAAGACAAAACATTAACATAGAATTTTAATCTTAAATATAAAAATTGGAGAAAATGAAAAGAATAGTATTTTCAGTAACAATGCTTGCAGTAGCATTGTCCGGTTTTGCTCAGAAAAAAAATGTATCTGGAGCAGAAAACGCGCTTTATGAACCAACCGAAAGCAGTCTGAGAGAGGCAGTAACTAAGATTGAAGCGGCGATGCAAGACCCAACAACCGCCAATCAGGCAAAAACTTATTACGTAGCCGGACAGGTTTATTACAAACTTTATGAAAAAGAAGAAGAGAAAAAAATGCTTCAACAACAGTTCGACCAGAAAGTAAAGGATGAATTTTTGGTAAAAGCTATTGACGCATTTGCAAAAACTGCCAAATTGGACGAACTTCCTGATGAAAAAGGAAAAGTAAAACCAAGATACACCAAAGAACTTAGAAAGAATCTCGGAACTTATCCTAAATATTTAATCAACGAAGGATATGCAAATTATACTGCAAAAAATTATGCAAAAGCGATTGAGTTGTGGGATAAATTTATGGAAACATATTCTTATCCGATTTTGGTTTCTGCCGGAACAAAAAAAGATTCGACATATTATGAGATGAAATATTTTGCAATGAGTGCAGCAGTAAATGAACCTGCATTGCAAGGAAAAGCAATTCAATATATGGAAGAATTGAAAGATGCCGATTACGGTGTGGTTCTAAGCCGGCAGGACACTACAAAATCGACGCCGGAAAGCGTTTTCTACCAATGGCTTTACGACCAGTATAGCGCTCAAAAAGACACTGCTAAATTCGTTAAGTTATTGCAGGAAGGAATAAGCAAATACCCAAGTGATATGTATTTGATGGGAAATTTGATCAACTATTACATTAGTTCAGAGAAGACCAATGAGGCAGTTGCTTATTTGGACAATGCCATTAAAAACGATCCTAAAAACCCGCAGTATTATGCCATTAAAGGAGACTTGCTGAACCGTAAGAAAGATTTCGACGGCGCCATTGCGCAATATGGCAAAGCAATCGAAATTGATCCTTCTTATTCGCTTGCGCAATCCGGACTTGGACTGGTATATGTAACCAAAGCCGAAGAGATTTTTAACGAAGCCGGTAAAATTAAAGACAACAAAAAATACGAGGCTGAAAGACAACGTGCGAAAAAAGAGTTTGAAAAAGCAGTTCCTTACTTGGAAAAAGCAAGAGAGTTGAATCCGAAAGATCGCGGAAACCTGGAGGTGCTTAGAGCTGCATACCTTCGCTTGGATCGTGGAAAAGACTTCGACAAAATTAATGAGGAAATCAAAAAATTGTAAAAAACAATATAAGTTATCATTAACACGACAATCGTTGATAAAGAGATAACAATAAGCGTGTAAGTCAATATAAAAAAGGATTTGCACGCTTTTTTGCTGTTTATTTTAACAATATATTTCTATAATACCGTTTTATAAACGTGTAAAAAAATCAATATGAACGAAAAAAAACATCCCCTTATCCTGATAACCAATGACGATGGGGTTTTTGCCAAAGGGATAAATACACTTATCGAAATCGCTCTTTCGTTTGGCGAAGTGGTGGTTTTTGCGCCTGATGTGACGCGATCGGGCATGTCGAATGCTATTACGGCACATAATCCGGTCATTTATTCCAAGTTGTATTCCAAAGAAAACTTGACGGTCTATTCCTGTTCGGGAACTCCAACCGATTGTGTTAAACTGGCAAATTATACGTTGTTTCAGGAACGGAAACCCGATTTGCTGCTGTCCGGAATCAATCACGGTTCCAATGCTTCTATCAATGTAATTTATTCGGGAACAATGGGTGCTGTGCTGGAAGGCTGTGCCAACTTAATTCCGTCCATTGGCTTTTCTCTTTGCGACCACTCGCAGGATGCCGATTTTTCGGCTGCCAAGTCATACATAAAATCCGTTATCGGGTTGCTTTTGGAAAATCCGTTGCCGGACGAAGTTTGTTTAAACGTAAATATTCCTGAAGGAGCGATAAAAGGAGCAAAAGTATGCCGTCAGGCATTGGGGCATTGGCAAGAGGAGTTTGAACCCCGGCAAGATAAAAACGGCACTACCGGTTATTGGCTGACGGGTAAATTCGTGAACTACGAGCCAAATGCCGAAGACACCGACGATTGGGCGTTAGCCAACGGATATATTTCGATTGTTCCAACTTCGGTTGACCTCTCAAACAAAGAATGTGTGAATGCCATCAAAAATTGGGAAAAGACAATTAATAATTAAGACGAAGCTACTGAATATGAATGAGGCTGTCTAAAAAGTCCACGAATTACACGAATTAACACAAATTGTTTACTAAAAAACAGATAATTAGCATATTAATTTCGTGTTAATTCGTGTAATTCGTGGAAAATATCTTTTGAGATAATTAGGATATTAATTTCGTGCTAATTCGTGTAATTCGTGGAGAATATCTTTTGAGATAATTAGCATATTAATTTCGTGCTAATTCGTGTAATTCGTGGATAAATATCTTTTGAGATAACCTCATTTTTCAAAATAAAATTGTAATCGACATAATCAAAATCGTAAATAATATGAATTTTCCAGAAGAACAAAAATCAACAAAAAACCTTCAAAAGTACAATCACTTTTTTGGGGGCTTTCTTCCTGCCATTATTTTACCGGTCATAATGATTGTCTTGATTTCGGGCAGGGACAATCTAACCGCTTTTTCCTTCTATGAGCATTTGATGAGGGCATACAACAATTTTATGTTTGTCAAAATAGCAATATTAGCACTGATACCCAATATGTTAATATTCTTCTTCTTTTACAAAACCGAGCGTTGGAAATCGGCAAGCGGCTTGATTGTTGCAACAATTTTTTATATGATTTTGATGATTTTGAAAGTGTAAATTTGATTAAGAAATGAAAAAAAGGGAAATCCGGCTTTCTGCGGAATTTAAAACACATGCAACAAAAGCAATTATCGCAATAAGTTTATTTGTTTTTACCTATCTGATTATCTTGCTGTTGGCTATTGTGTTGACGGGTTTGTGCATTGCTGGAGGCGTTTCACTAATTGTTGCTAAACCCATGTTTTTCACAATTGCTTTTGGCATCGGTTTATCAAGTTTTGGAATTCTGATCCTGATTTTTTTGCTGAAATTTATTTTCACCTCTCATAAAACAGACCGTTCGCATTTAATTGAAGTAAATAAGTTGCAAGAGCCAGAGCTGTTCAACATGATTAATGAGATTGTATGCGAAGTCGAAACTGACTTTCCCAAGAAAGTGTATTTGTCGCCGGATGTGAACGCATCGGTGTTTTACGATTCGAGTTTTTGGAGCATGTTTTTGCCTGTAAAAAAGAATTTACAAATAGGATTAGGATTGGTAAATACCGTAACGAAGGAGGAGTTAAAGGTAATCCTGTCACACGAGTTTGGTCATTTTTCGCAGAGAACAATGAAAATCGGAAGTTATGTTTACAATGTAAACCAAGTGATTTTCAATATACTGTATAACAACGAATCGTATGAGAACCTCATTCAGCGTTGGGCAAATATGAGTGGATATTTTTCAATATTCGTACTCGTTGCAGTAAAAGTCAACCAGGGGATTCAGTGGATTTTAAGAAAGTTGTACGACGTGGTAAATAAAAGCTATCTGGGGCTTTCGAGAGAAATGGAATTTCACGCCGACGAAATTGCAGCAAGCGTAACCGGTTATGAACCGTTGAAAAAATCTTTATTAAGATTATCGCTATCCGATAATTCATTTAACAACGTGTTAAATTTTTATAATGGAAAAGTTCCGGAGAATATAAAAAGCGACAATTTATATAAAGACCAAACAGCGGTCATTCATTTTCTTGCTAAAGAAAATAATCTAACCATGACAAACGAACTTCCGGACATATCTTTGGAAGAGCAAAGCAAATTTGATAAATCCAAATTAGTCATAAAAAACCAATGGGCTTCACACCCAACAATCGAAGAACGAATAAAACGGTTGGAGAAGACGGGATTTTCGACAACATATAATTCGGGCGTTCTTGCGAATAGTGTATTCGCAAACATCGTCGAATTACAAAAACAGTTAACGGAAAAAATGTTTGAAGGAATGGGCTATCAAGGGACAGTAGAAGCCATTTCTTCCGGTAAATTTATAGAAAAATACAAGCAGGAAATTTTGTTAAATTCATTTTCCGGTATATATAATGGCTATTATGACAATAAGAATCCGGTTCATATTGATTTAAGTCAAAATCAGCCGGTAGAAAATAAAATTACTTTTAAGGAATTATATTCAGACGAAAAAATAGATTTGGTTTACTCTGCGATCGCATTACAAAATGACATTGAAACGTTAAAAAACATCTCTAACAAAACCTTGTCAATAAAAACATTTGACTATGACGGAGTTAGATATGAACGAAAGAAAGCCAATGAGCTTATAAAAAAACTCAACGCCGAATTAGCGTGTCTCAATGAACAAATTAAAAAAAATGATGCCGACATATACGAATATTTTAGGAAAGAAGAGTTTCAACAGAATAAAACAAAAAAATTAGAGTGTCTTTACAGCGATTTCTTTGAATTTGACAGGGCATTTGATTCAAAATACGAAGTATATACGAATTTGGCAAACAAGTTACAATTTGTAAGCGTAACAACACCTTTGGAACAAATAACAGCCAACCTGAATAAAATTAAGCCGATAGAAGCGGTTCTGAAGCAAGAAATTAATGATATTTTATCAGACACAATTTATACGACTGAAATTACAGACGAAATAAAACAGAACTTAGAGCTATATACTTCAAAAACGTGGGAGTATTTTGGAAAATCCAGCTACTTTAATGAGAATTTGGATGTGCTTTATACGGCGATGAACAACTATGCGTATTTATTGTCAAGAAAATATTTTCTAATGAAAAAGGCAATATTGACATATCAGGAAGAATTAATAAAGATTTAACGGGTGATATAAAGTACGTATTTATCCAAAAAAGTTTTGCATACCGATGATCTCTGGTGTATCAGTACAAAAAACTTCTTGAATAAGTTAAATTTAACGCTTATCAGCCATATTGCCCCGAATCTCAAAGGCAATGAATTTTATAAACACAAAGGCACAAAGCACACGAAGTTGTATTTACTTTTTTATATTCTTTGTGAGCTTTGTGTCTTTGTGTTTACTATTTCTCGTATAGGGGTAATATGGCTGATAAACATATTAAATTTCATAACGGGGACGGTCTTAAAAATCCGCAAATTACATGAATTAACGTCAATTTTACATGCAAAATCCTAAATTACAGGAGGATTAGCATATTAATTTCGTGTTAATTCGTGTAATTCGCGGATAAATGACTTTCGATACAGTCTCTGTTATCAGCTGACTATTTATCCGAATACAATCCCACCCGGTTTCCCTCGCTGTCGATAAACAGGGCAAAATATCCTCTGCCTTCAGCTTCGATTTTCGTTTTCGCCCGGGTAATTTTACCGCCGCTTTTTTCGATGGCTGTTATGGTTGTTTCCATGTTTTCCACCCGAAAATGAATCAGCACGCCGTCGTTTGACGGACAGAAGTTTTCCCCCCACGAAATAGCGCCCGGACACAATCCGTTTTCTTCAGGGAAAAAAGCCATCTTTTCCGTTCCGCAATCACAGATAGCGTCCAACGAAACACCTAAAGCGGATTCGTAAAATTTCACTGCCCGCTCAAAGTTTGCTGCGGGAATTTCAAAAAATGCTACTAAATTTTTCATTTCTCTTTTAATTTTAATTAGATGAGGTAACTTTGTTGATCAACAATGCAAAATTACCTCATCTCAGGCTCCCGGAATTGTAAAAACCGGACATTCGAAGCTTACAGCGGTTTCACAGGAATACAAATTTCCACGTCGAACTGTTCGTGCTTGTCATCTTCCAACGAATTGTAATACAACTCATACGGACTTCCGTAAAACTGGTATCCGCTTTCGGTAACCCATAAACTCATTGTGTTCCAGGCTTTTTCAAAGCCTTTTGAATCTACTTGAAAACGACCGACCGCATATTTCCCGCCGGGAATGACGGCTTTGCCGATTTCGCCTTCCGTTTTCACATCGCCGGTTACCGTGATGCAGGCATCTTGACGCACCTTTTCCATTTCCGTTACCGCAGGGTCGTCCTGGTAAATAGTAACAGTTTTAGTTTCGGAATTGATCAGCCCTCTCGGACCTGCCCATTTCATCAGTTTCTCATACGCCTTACCGATTTGATTGTACGGACCGGTGTAGCGAATAAACGCCACCTTGATTTCCGGCATCTCTTTAATTTCAACTTTTGTATTCATAAGAATTAAATTATTAAGTTTAACGGTACAAAGTTGCGCATCAAAATCAAATTCCTGTTGCGTATTCTTGCTAAGCAGTTGTCCATTCTTGCTATACCGCAATCCGTTGTTCGCAAAAATGGCTTTTTCCCGCTGGCGGTACTCTTTTGCCGTAACGCCAAAATAAGCGCGGAATGAGCGGCTGAACAGCGATACGCTTCCGAATCCGCAGGCATAAGCGATTTCCGTGATGGATATTCGCTTGTCGTTTTGTAAAAACATAGCCGCTTTTTCAACCCGCTTTCGTTGAACATAGTTGGCGGGTGTTTCGCCTGTCAATACATTAAATATGCGGTGAAAATGGTAAGGAGAAAAGTGTGCAATTCCGGCTAACGTGCCAAGACTCAACGGCTGGTCTATGTGCTTGTCTACATAATCCATCACCCTGTTAATCCGCGATATGTATTCCTGTCTACTTGCTTCGTTGATATTCATTTTTTACCTGTCAATTAATAAAACGATAAAAATAAGGAAAGATTCCGGAGGAAATTTGACAAATCTTGCTGTTTTAAATTTATAAAAATAAATCGGAATAGGGATTGCAGACTGCCATATATTCAGTCGGCGTGTATCCTGAAAAAAGCTTGAACTCCTTGATAAAATGCGCCTGGTCATAATAACCACATTCGTAAGCTAACTGTGTAAGAGTGATTTCCGGCTGAATTTGCAGGATATGAAGCGCTTTTTGAAAACGAACAACCCGCAAGAAATCTTTCGGATTTGCACCAACATAGCCGGCAAATACCCGCTTAAACTGCTTGTATCCGAGACAGGCGGTTTCTGCAAGACGGTCTATACTTTGCTCGCCGCGATAAATGGATTGCATAACGGCGCCTATCCGTTTCAAATTATGCGCTTCTAACCGATAGATACGTTTATACAAAAACTTCTCGATAAGAAAGATACAGCTTTTGGGATCAGGGGATTCGGACAGGCGTTTTTCCAATTCCGTAAGCTGAGGATCGCTCAAAGCATCAACACTCACTGTTTGCCCGTTCAATTCAATCATTGGTATGTTGAAAAATGCTTTTGCTCCCGCCGGATGAAACTCGACCGAAATCATATCAACAGTGCCGTAATAAGACAAGTTGGAATAGGTTGTACTCTGCCCGCTTAAAAAAGCCCGCGGTTGCAATTGGTTTTCCGACGAAGAGAAAATACGCTCGCCGCGATGAAATATCAGGCTCATCATTCCTTTCGGAATTACCCGCTCGAATGCCGGAATTTCGCTGTTTATCGCCATAAGCCAGTAGTGTTTCACGTAAGGCGACAATGCCGGAGATGGTTGTATGATTTGAAAATTGTCCATTATTTTGAAAATACAACAAAAGTATGGAAGATTTAGTTGTTGAAACTGTAAAAAACGGACATTTTTATTCGGTAATTTTTGAATCTGTTTGCTGAATAAAAGCGAATGGTCGTTTCCGTAGAGACGTTGCAGGCAACGTCTCTACGGGGAAGCGCAACACGATTTCGCAGGGGCAAGGTTAACCGTCAAATTATCAGCCGATAACCACCTAAAAACTTACTCTTTCCTATTGTTAAGTAATAAGCGTGGCACTGTCTTGTTCGTGAGCATCACAGGAGTTGAAGTGTGCATCTTTTCAGCTAATCACCCCCCAATTGACCGGATTTCGCGCTAAGCGGTTCAACTGTTTATTCAATACAAAGTTTTTTTCAACAGATAGGGTGGGGTCGTCGTCCAATACCTCTTGGGCAATTTGGCGCGCCAATTGCAATACTTGTCCGTCGGTTGCCAGATTAGCAATTTTCAGGTTAAAAGGGATGCCGCTTTGCTGTGTGCCTTCCAAGTCGCCGGGACCACGCATTTTGAGGTCAGCTTCCGAGATTTCAAATCCGTCGTTGGTACGAACCATTATTTCCATCCGTTGACGGCTTTCGTTGGAGAGCTTCGGAGAAGTTATCAAGATGCAGTAAGACTGGTCGGCGCCGCGCCCTACACGTCCGCGCAACTGATGCAGCTGCGATAAGCCGAAACGCTCCGCGCTTTCAATAACCATCACAGAGGCATTCGGGACATTCACGCCTACTTCAATCACCGTGGTGGCGACTAAAATCTGTGTTTGCCCGGAAACAAACTGTTGCATTTGTTCTTCCTTTTCGGCAGGTTTCATTTTTCCATGTACCATACTTATCCGGTAATGCGACGATGGAAATATTTCTTGCAAATGCTTATATCCCTCTTCCAGATTGCGGTAATCCATTTTTTCAGATTCCTGAATCAGCGGATAAACAACATAAACCTGCCGCCCCTGTGTAATCTGTTTTTTTATAAAATCATACAATCCGACCCGCTTATTATCAAATTGATGATAAGTTTGAACCGGTTTTCTTCCGGGCGGAAGCTGGTCGATGACCGAAACATCAAGATCGCCGTAAAGCGTCATTGCAAGCGTGCGCGGAATGGGTGTTGCCGTCATCACAAGGACGTGAGGCGGCTGAGCATTTTTACCCCACAAACGGGCGCGCTGAGCTACTCCGAAACGGTGTTGCTCGTCGATAATCACCATGCCGAGATTGGCAAATTTGACGTTATCTTCGAGCAGGGCATGCGTTCCGATTAAGATCTGAATTTCTCCGGCAGCCAATTTTTCAAAAAGCTCGGTTCGTTCCGATTTTTTTGTACTGCCTGTCAGTAAGCGGACTTTTACGTCCGTCCCGTTCAGCATAGCAGTAATAGACTCGGCGTGTTGTGTTGCCAGAATTTCGGTAGGAGCCATCAGGCAGGCTTGAAACCCATTATCCAATGCGATTAGCATAACCATCAGAGCAACAAGTGTTTTTCCGCTTCCGACATCACCTTGCAGTAGGCGGTTCATCTGTTTTCCGCTACCTACATCGGCGCGTATTTCGCGTATTACCCGTTTTTGCGCATCAGTAAGGTCAAAAGGCAGAAACTCTTTGTAAAAGGTGTTGAAATAGTGCCCGATATTTTCAAAATTGAATCCTTTGAATCGCTGCGAACGAATTTTTACGGTACGAAGAATATTCAGTTGAATGTAAAAAAGCTCTTCCAGTTTAAGCCGGTACATCGCCCGCCGGAGCATTTCCGGATTTTGCGGAAAATGAATATTCATCAACGATTCGTGCAGGTTCAGCAGGTTGTATTTTTGTAAAAGATACGCAGGGAGCGTTTCCGGGATTTTGTAACTTCCGATGGATTTTATCACGCTCATCACGATTTTTTGAATGGCTTTCGAGTTCAAAAAACCGGATTTCATCTTTTCCGTTGTGTTGTAAAGTCCCTGCAATCCGCCCAGCGACTGTTTGGAAAGAGCTTCGTTTACGGTTTCCATTTCGGGGTGCACCATGTTGATTTTTCCGTTGAACACGCTCGGTTTTCCGAAAACGACATACTCTTCGCCCACTTTGTATTTCTCCAATGCAAATTTTACTCCCTTAAACCACACCAGCTCAATCGCGCTCTCTCCGTCCGAAAACAGGGCAGTAAGGCGTTGTTTTCGCGCCTCTCCGTGTTGCTCGATGCGAATAATTTTCCCTTTAATCTGAATATAAGATGAAGCGGAGGTAATTTCCCGGATTTGATAATACTTGCTGCGGTCGATATGGCGGTACGGAAAATAGTAAAGCATATCCTCGAAAGAAGAGATTTCAAGCTCTTTTTTCAACAATTCAGCTTTTTTCGGACCTACGCCGGCAAGAAATTTTATGTCTTTGGTCGAAAGTTCGGACATAGATACCTGTTTGAAATTTATTTTTTATTTTGCTATAAATTCAATAGCCATTTTGTTGCATTCCGTTGTATAATACCGTTATAGGTCGGCTCTTCGGAGTCAAGGCTAATAACCGTTTTCGGGTGGTGGTTTTTCAAATTCATAAATGCCGAAAGTTCGCGTTCCCGGGTGCTTTCTTCGCGCATTGTAAGGCAAACCTGATAATAATGCGTGTAACCGTTTGATTCTCTTGCGATAAAATCAATTTCGCGAGTAGCATTTTTACCAATCCAAACACTGTTTCCTCGCCGTAAAAGTTCAAAATAAACCACATTTTCGAGAATCCGTCCTAAATCCGAAAGGTTTTCCCTTCCCAAAAGAACATTGCGAAAACCGGCGTCAACAATATATTCCTTGCCTTGGGTTTTCAGTATTTTTTTGCCTTTCAAATCAAAACGGTTAACATGATAAAAAAGATAACTTTTATTAAGTATTGAAATATAACGACTTACGGTTTTATCCTCCATATTGTCTTTGGTGTGAATAAAATAATCGGCAATACTGTTTGCCGAAACAGAGTTGCCGATGGAATCAGACAAAAAACGCAGCAGGTTTTCAAATGCCACTTCGTTGTAAATCGCGTTTCGGGGTTTTATATCTTTTTCTAAAATTGTTGAATATAACCCTTTAAGATAGTTTTCGTAAGCAGACCGGCTAATGTTAAGCAGTTCTAACGCTTGTGGGAAACCGCCTGTTTGCAGGTAATCAACCAAATCATTATCAACCGGCTTTTCAATTTTCCGGTATTCAACATATTCTGCAAATGAAAACGGATACATTTCTATCGTAATTGCCCGCCCTGTAAGAATGGTAGCCAACTCGCTCGAAAGCAAGTACGCATTGCTGCCGGTTACATATAAATCCACATTTTTCAAAATATGCAGCCCGTCAAGCAATCGTTCAAAATTATCGAGCATTTGAATTTCATCAAGGAATATATAATTCATTCCTTTGTCGGAAAGTTTGTTTTTTATATGAAAATAAAAGTCCCGCCAGTGTTCAATACTTGAATTTTCAGGTTCTTCGAGGTTATAATGTTGAATATAGGAAGCCGGCGTACCATTCGACAGCAATTCATCTCTGAATTGTTCCAACAGAGTAGATTTCCCGCATCGACGAACTCCTGCTACGACTTTAATTATTTGAACATCTTTTAGTTCGCGCAGGCGGGATAAATATGTTTCTCTTTTTATCATATTTGAATTTACGAAAACTTTTGATTTTTGAATACTTTTCGTAAATGCAAAAATACGAAAACTTTCAACTTGTGCAAAGTTTTCGTATTTTTATAATTCCATTATTGACAGCAACAAGGAAAAGACACGAAAAATTGTAGCTTTATTTAAAACAATTTTTCGTATAATTCTCCGTTTTAAGATATGAATTTTAAAAAGAGAATTTTTACTAAAATCAGCAACACAAATAGCAACACAAACACATATATGCGATTAATCAAATTCATATTTCTTGCGATTTTACTTGTTTTGTCCTCTTGTTCTGTAAATAGACAGATAAAAAAAGCGGATAAAAAGTTCGAAATAGGAGAATATTACCGGGCATCAAGCATTTACAGAAGTGCGTATCCTCGCGTGAAGGCAACAAAAACCGAGCGGCAGAAAAAAGCATACGTTGCCTATAAACTGGGAGAAAGCTACCTCTTAATCAATGAAAACGAAAAAGCCGAGCGAGCTTTTGCCAATGCTGTGCGCTATCAGTATAACGACAGTACTGTCTATCTGTTGTATGCTGATGTGTTGCGTAAAAATGAAAAAGCAAAAGCGGCAATTGAAAATTACAACGTTTACCTTCAAGCGCATCCGGATGATCTACGAGCCTTGAACGGACTGAATTCAGCGCTGGATGTGCAGGAGTGGTTAAAAAATCCTACTCGCTATAAAGTTAAAAAAGTAGAGTCGCTTATATCAAAAAGATCGGAAAGGAATCCGGCATACCCCGGCGGCGACCCGGATATTGTCTATTTTGGATCTTCGCGCGAAAATAAAGAGGTGGGAGGAAAAAGCAGCAACATCACAGGCGTGAGAAACAGCGATATTTTCGTTGCCCGGAGAAATTCGGTAGGGCAGTGGGATAATATCGAATCGGTTGAGGGAGAGATTAATACGATGGACGACGAAGGATCGCCAAGTTTCAGTAATGACGGTAAAGTTATGTTTTTCACTCGCGCCCGTTTTATGAAAGGCGAAAGCTTGGGCGCCGAGATATATACATCCACTCGCTCTGGCGGTAAATGGAGCAAGCCACAAAAAATCAAATTGTCGACAGACAGTACGATCTCCTTTGCACATCCGGTTCCCTCGCCCGATGGCAAGTACCTCTATTTCGTTTCCGATCTTCCGGGCGGCTATGGCGGTAAGGATATTTGGCGCAGTGAAAAGGATGGCAGTACTTATGGCGCACCGGTCAATTTAGGTCAGACGATCAACACCTCCGGAAATGAAATGTATCCCTATATGCAGTCGGATTCTACGCTGTACTTTTCGTCAAACGGACATCCCGGCTTCGGCGGATTGGATATTTTCCGGGCAAAAGAGAAAGAAGACGGATCGTGGGAAATACACAATATGATGTCGCCGCTTAACTCCAATATGGATGATTTCGGCATCACTTTTGAGAAAGGGAAAGAGCGTGGATTATTCTCTTCCAACCGGGGCGAGCGCAAGGGATACGATAAGATATGGGCGTTTGAACTGCCCGAAATGGAGTTTGCAATAGAAGGAAAAGTCGTCTCTACCGATGGCGATCCGTTAGCCGACGCCACTGTTCGTATCGTTGGCACGGACGGTACCAATATCAAGGTGCAAACAAAGAGGGACGGCACGTTTAAATTTCCGTTGAAAAAAGAGGTTGATTATATCCTGTTGGGGAACAGTCGCGGTTTCTTGAATCAAAAAAATGCGGTTTCGACCGTGGGATTGGAAGATACGAAAACGTTTCCGCTCACATTCAATTTGGCGTCCATCAGCAAACCGGTCGGGCTTGACAATATATTCTTTGATTTCGGGCAGGCAACCTTAACTTCCGCATCTTCTACGGCATTGAAAAAATTAATCACGTTACTGACTGACAATCCAAACATCACGATTGAAATTGGCGCGCACACCGACCGGGTAGGTTCGGCAGAAGGGAACTTGCAGCTTTCGGGAAGACGTGCCGAGTCGGTCGTTGAATACCTGATTAAAGGCGGAATCGAAGCCGAACGGCTTACTGCCAAAGGGTACGGAAAAAGTCAGCCGATTGTTGTGGATAAAAATTTAGCGCAAAAACACCCTTTCCTGAAGGAGGACGACGTGTTGGATGAGGAGTTTATCGAAAAATTAACTCCCGAACAACAAAAAATTGCCGACGAGATTAACCGGCGAACAGAATTCCGGGTGTTGAAGACGACGTATAAAATGTATTGATATTAAAGCTGTCTAAAAAGAAATTTATCCACGAATTACACGAATTAACACTAATTGTATGATTTGAAAAATTGCAAACTGTAGATAATCAATTTTGTGCTAATTCGTGTAATTCGTGGATAAATTTCTTTTGGAATTGCATCTTATCATTTTTTATTAGTGGTAATATAGCGGATAAACGTATTATTTAATGTTAATCATAAACAATATTAGGCTATTATCAGTTTTATCTGAATAAATTAAAAAACAAATATTTTACAAGATGAAAAAACAAGTCATTACTATTTTAGGATTATTTATGCTGATTAATGTTTCGGCACAGGACATTGCACTTCCGGAACCGCAAAAAACAGGCGGAATGCCTTTGATGGAGGCGCTTAGTAAACGTTCGACACACCGGGAATTTAGTTCCGTTGAAATTGACAATCAAACCTTATCCAACTTGCTTTGGGCGGCGTGGGGTTACAACCGTGCAGATAAACGGACGGCTCCTTCGGCAATGGATAAGCAGGAGTTGGAACTTTACGTTGTAAAAAAATCAGGCGCTTATCTCTATGATGCTCGTGCCAACAAACTGGTACAGGTAAACAAAGAGGATGTAAGAAAGGAGATGGGAAAACAAGATTTCGTTGGCGGAGCTCCCATTAATATTGTGTTTGTAGCTAAAAATAAAGGCGATTATTCTCCGGTAAATGCAGGTTTTATCTCGCAAAATATTTACTTATACTGCGCATCTGTCGATTTAGGAACCGTCGTCAGAGGTTTCTTTGACGCAGACGCAGTGAGTAAGGCGTTGAAATTAAAAGGTACTCAAATCCCTGTTTTAACACAAACAGTAGGAAAAAAGAAATAACAAAAAAGCAAAGGGGGCAGTCTTAAAAGTAAGCCCCCTTTTGCTTCCCTGAACTAAATATAAAAAAGCGTGAACTAATCTATCTTATTAGAGGTACACCACACACCTACACAGGAAATAGTCAGTCCACGCTATTTGCGCACGGAACTAAATTCTTCTCTGTGTTTGCGTATTATCAAGTGGCGTTTTCTAATACAAGAAGGAAGTTTCGTTTATTTCTATGATTAAATAATTTTCTTCAATTCGCAAAGGAAAACATTTTTTTTTGAAAAAAAAAGACTTTTGCTAAAAAAAATCAAAAAACTCATAAAAAATTTCTTAATATGCTTGTTGTGCATATTTTAAAGCGTATATCGGCAGGGGCAACCGCATCAAAAATTAATATTTGGCTGTAGTTTATAATAGTGTTGTCATTTTTCATATTTAGCCCTCAGGGCTATCGGTACACGAAACTTTCCAATAAATGTGAGAAATGACAGCACTATTTTTAAACTACGACCATTAAATTTTCTATCTTATTAATAATCAAAAGATGTTTTTTGAAAATAATTTTGATGCGGTTGCCCTGGTATATCGGTTTTCAGTTTTAACGTTTTGAAAATGATTTGTTATTTTTGTCCGTTTTATTACTTTTGTGGCTGAAATTAAACAAAAACAGAAAACAAGGAAATCAAATTTGTTTGTATTTTATGGCAAAACATAATGATTTAGGCTGTATCGGAGAGGAGTTTGCAATTAGTTACTTGCAATCGAAAGAGTATATTATTCGACATCGAAACTGGAAATCAGGTAAAAAAGAGTTGGATATTGTTGCCGAGAAAGAGAATATGCTTGTTGTGGTAGAGGTTAAAACGCGAAGTTCCGATTGTTTTGCGCATCCTCACGAAGCGGTTACAAATACTAAAATCAGGCACATTGTCCAAGCCGCAGAAGCATATATTTTTAAATATGACTTAATGATGGAGACAAGGTTTGACATTATCTCCGTTATCCCCGATAAAAACGGTCAATTTTCTATCGAACACATTGAAGACGCTTTTTTGCCGCCGGTAAATTTATAGTTATTCGTGATGATATGGCTCTCCCCGCAAAATCGTCATAGCCCGATACAGCTGCTCTGCAAAAATCAAGCGCACCATTTGGTGTGAGAAAGTCATGCGCGAAAGGGAAATCTTCCCGTTTGCCCGCTTATAAATTTCCGGGCTGAATCCATACGGACCGCCCACGAGGAAAATCAGCCGTTTGTTGCCCGATGCCATTTTTTTCTCCAAATAAGCGGCAAATTGCATTGAAGTATATTGCTCGCCCTTGTCGTCCAGTAAGATAACCTCATCCGAATCCGTCAGGTTTTTCAAAATCAGTTCACCTTCTTTCTGCCGCTGCACCTCCTCCGAAAGACTTTTTGTGTTTTTCAATTCGGGAATTTCCTCTATCTCGAACGGAATATAAAATTTCAATCGTTTTTGATAATCCGAAATGGCATTTTTAAAAGATAATTCATTAGTTTTG
>QMCD01004371.1_pt1 | contig 17618 bp, 13 predicted proteins | sample 1821841 | NCBI WGS metagenome assembly QMCD01 (sample SAMN01991225, study PRJNA193472) | Termite gut metagenome, whole genome shotgun sequencing project. | isolation source: worker | host: Macrotermes natalensis
GTACAATGTAAACGCCTTGCTCTGCCGGTTCTATTTTCCATTCTGCCCGCTCACGGCTGTAGCCTCCGAGCTCTGCGTTGAACTCTGTATTGAACTCTGTGTAGGGCTCTGTGTCGAACTCCACGCGAACAGGTGAATCGCTATAAAGTTCCGGGGCACCCCCGAATACATCTGCATAGTAACATATCTCCAGATCGAGGCTGTCGACAACATTGCTCATAAGGGTGCGCGATTCAAGCACCTTGATCTCGTTTGCGATATTACCGCCGCCGCCGCCGATCGGAAGCCCGAATCCCACGCCTCCCAAAGCCTGCAATCCGGCCATAAGCGACGATTTGCCACCGCCCTCATCCTTCATTATCATCTTGGCCGTGGTGCGGTAGACCGGAACTGTAACCTTAAGGTACAGTATGCCGAGGGCAAGGAAAATCACAACGGACGCCGCTATCCATTTCCATTTCGATACATATGGGCGCAACGTGTCGGCTATCGAGGGTTCCTGCACACTGCTGCTCTGCTGGCTGTTGTCGTAATTATTGTTATGCAAGGGTGACTCCATTGTTGTTATATTTACCATTATGTGACCGCTATGTAAGCGGAGGGTTATTGTACTTCAAACGCGAGGCGGGCTGCATTCAGAGAATTTAGAGGAGCAGCGCCACAATCGTTATCACGAGCGAAATCATTGAGACGCCTATCGACAGGTTTTGGTTGTAGTTCGACGAACCCGAACGTGCGTTGTTGGGCTGCACGTAGACCACGTCGTTCTGCTGAAGGTAATAGTATTCGGAGTCGAATATCTGTGTCGAGGTGAGGTCTATACGCTCGTAATGTTTCGTTCCCGCGTTATCGCGGCACACGAGGACATTGTTGCGCTTGCCATAGATCGTAAGGTCCCCGGCAAGTCCCAGCGCTTCGATCAGCGTCAGTCGTTCGCTCTTGACGTCGTAAGTGCCGGGCCTGGCCACCTCCCCGAGGACGGTAACTTTGAAATTTAGGAAACGGATGTTCACCGTGGGCTCTTTCAGATAGTGCGAAATGCGCCCTCGCAGATACTCCGCGGCCTCGGCTTTGGTCATGCCGCCCACCTTCATGCGCCCTATGACGGGAAAGTCTATATACCCCGCCTGGTCCACAAGATAGCCGTTCAGCAGTATGGCGTCGTTGCCCATTGTAGAGGAGTTGGCAGGAGGAGGATTGAAGATGGCTGCCGATTCCGGATTAATGGACCCCACCGAAATAAAGAGGTTGTCGTCCGGAACTATCCTGATCTCGTAATTCCCCACATTGTTCTCTATGGCGGCATCGTCGATTCCCTGAAAATAGGCTATTCTCTTCGACGAAGCACACGATGCGGCAAGAATGCCGATCGAAAGTATCAACAGTATTTTTTTCATAATCTTTCAGCTGCGGACACTATGGAAAGATGCCCGGCCACTGCCGAGTTAAATTAAAGTTTCAAAGCAAAAGAAATGCCGAGCTTATAAGGCAGCCACTCCCCGCTTCTGTTCCACCCCACCGACTCGCTGTCGTCGCGGGTGTGATATCCCCTGTACCCGCTGTCCTGAAACCCTCCTCCGGCATATACATCGAGACTCCAGCGCTGGTTTATGGGCACCTGAAGCCCTATTACAGCTCCTGCAGAATAACCATTCCCCACCTGATAGTAGCCTTTGTTGATGTAGTTCCATTTCGTTATGCGGAAAAACCTGTGGTGCGCCACATAAGCTCCAACGTAAAACCCATTGAACCCTCCGCGCGGGTAATAGCGAACCTCGGGAATAATCTGCATGAAGTGAAACCCGTTCCCTTTCACGCTCTTCCACGGGGAATAGACCACATCCCCGTTGAAAGTAAACTTACCAGCCAACGACGTCTCGACGGAGACATTGACGATTCCGACAAGCCAGTAAGCGGCATTCGCCTTCAATCTCGTCTGCTGCGCATTTGCCGTCAGGCAGAACATCCCGCACAAGGCCAAAACGATTAGTTTCTTCATAGTATTAACGGCAATGCCGCCGTAGTTTGAGTTCGCTTTCAATAAATCCCACACAAAAGTAACAAAAACTCCATAAAAGCAAACATATACCGTGCGCACGGCATTGAAAAACCACACAAATCAAGCTAATAACACGCTAATAATCAATCGCATAAGCCCGGCGATCGCAATTATTATTTTTTCAGACTAAAATTCGAATTAATTTTGTGCTGAAACCAAACCGTAACAACCATGGGAGTATCGTTAAAAATAGACCATGCCGCCTGCATCGGATGCCGCAGGTGCGTAAGAGTTTGCCCTGCGGCGATCTTTTACCAGGAGGCCGTCGTTTCGGAATCGCAAACCGGATCGCAAACCGGATCGCAAACCAAATCGCCGATTGCCGTTCGCAACCTCTCCTACTGCATAGTGTGCGGACACTGCGCGGCGGTATGCCCCACGGGAGCGGTGGCCCACGGCGATTTCCCACCCGGAAGGATTCACAGGACAGACCCCGCAGCCCTGCCCTCGCCCGAGAGCGTGATGCTGCTATGCAAGACACGCCGCTCCAACAGGGGGTTCAGCCACAAGCCAGTCCCTGCCGAAGCCATTGAGTTGATCCTCGAAGCAGCCCACCGCGCACCCACAGCCAGCAATCGGCAGGAGGTGGAATATACCCTCATAACTGATGCGGAACAGCTACGGCAGGTAACAGAATATACCATGAAGGCGTTCGACAAGATCATCGGCACACTCAAAAACCCTCTGCTGAGACCTATCCTGAGGCGCATTATGCCAGATAATTACAAGATGCTGCGCCGCATGGAGCGCTTGCAGAAGGAATATGCCAAAGGCAACGATCCGATTCTGCGCGGCGCCACGGCGCTTATACTTATACACACCCCTGCCGACAACCGTTTCGGCCGTGACGACGCCAATCTGGCCTATCAGAACGGCTCGCTTATGGCCGAGGCTCTCGGCGTCGCGCAATTCTACACCGGTTATGTATGCACGGCCATACGCCGCGACAGAAAAAACACCCTTGCCAAAATGCTGGGCACGGGCGGAACGATTCACGCAGGCATGGCCCTCGGAATGCCCGACTTCACATACCCCAACTACATAGACCGCAAACCGATAAAAGTAACGCGGTTAGAATAACAGACCCGATATAATACTCCCGATGAAAATGAACTTTATAAAAAATTCCGCAACCACCCTTCTTTTGCGTCTTGCGCTGGTGTACGTAATGTTGTTCCTGTGCCGGATTGTGTTCGGGATCATGAATGCCGATTCGCTCGGAACGTTCTCGGGCGGGGAGTGGGGGGCGCTGTTGCACGGGGCGTTGGTTTTCGACACCGTTTCGATGCTCTATGCCAATGCGGCATTTATATTTTTCTCGCTTATTCCTCTCAGGTTGCGGGAGAAGAAGTGGTATCGCGCGGGGCTGTTCTGGCTCTACACCATTGTGAACAGTGTGTTGGTCGTGGTCCTTAACCTTGCCGACGCCGTCTATTTCCATTATGCCAAGAAACGCTTCACTGCCGAGGAGATGCACTTCACCGGAAACGACAACACGGGTTCGCTCGTGTTGCGATTTATCGGTGAAAATTGGTTACTGGTTCTGATCGGGGCGGCCCTGATTTGGGGAATGGTTTGGGCTTACCGCCGAATCCCCGACTGGAGGCTTAATATCAGGAATCCCTTCGCCTATGCCGGTATCAGTTTGTTGCTGTTGGGTTTGGCCGGAGGGTTGATCGTGGGCGGCATACGGGGCGGGTTTTCGCGGCAGGTGCGTCCCATTACGCTCAGTAATGCCGCCCAGTACGCCTCCTCGCACCAAAAATCGTCGCTTATACTCAGCAATCCTTTCTGTGTGATCCGCACGCTGGGTAGCGCATCAATCGAAGTTCCCGATTACTTCCCGCCCGGAGAATTGGCGGCTATTTTCACGCCGTATCACTACCCGCAGCCATTAGCCGCCGCCGTAGAGCGCATCGGCTTCGGAGAAAGCGCTATCCCCGGAGGCTCCCGAGAACGTGGCACCAACTCCTCCCAAGAACACACCACCGTCCTCGGCCGGCGCAACGTTATGATATTCACGCTCGAAAGTTTCAGCGCCGAGCACTCGGCATTTTTAAATCCCGACCTCTACCCCGACGGGGTGGGATATACGCCGTTCCTCGATTCGCTCATGTCCGGCGGATATACGTTTATGAACGCTTTTTCGAACGGCCGTAAATCTATCGACGCGCTGCCTTCGATCCTCACCTCCATTCCCTCCTATAAAACGCCTTTCGTGCTCTTGCCGCAGGCTCTGGGCGAGGTTCGCGGGCTGCCTAAGCTGTTGGGAGAGGAAGGTTACGCTACGGCGTTCTTCTGCGGTTCGCAGCGCAACTCGATGGGCTTTGCGGCTTTCGCCTCGATGGCCGGAATAGAGGATATTTACATGCTGGAAGAGTACAAGGCTGCCAAGGGCAACACGGGTTTCGACGGCGCGTGGGGCATTTGGGACGAGCCTGTGCTGCAATATACAGCCGAGGTGCTCGGCACACTCCCCGAGCCATTTTTCGCCAATGTTTTCACCCTTTCGTCGCACCATCCGTTCGAAATTCCGGCGGAGTATGAGGGCGTTTTCCGCGAGGGAACTACGAAAATCCACAAGCCGGTGCAATATACCGATCTGGCCCTGAGGCGCTTCTTCGAATATGCCCGGAGGCAACCGTGGTACCGGAACACGATCTTCGTCTTCTCGGCAGACCACGTATCTTCCGAAATTTACGCCCCGAAAACCACAACCCCGACAGGTAACAGCCATATCGTTATGTTTATCTACACGCCCGACGGCGCACTGCGCGGGAAGGATAGCCGCACAGCCCAGCAGTTGGACATAATGCCTACGGTGTTGGGGCTGACGGGTTACGAAAAGCCATATTTCGCCTTCGGGCGAGACGTGTTCCGGGAGCCGGAACGGACGCCCGTGGCGGTAAATTATATGAACCAGGCGTATCAATACATTGCCGATTCGATCGTCCTGTTTTCCAACGGCGAACGGACGATGTTCGCCTATGAGCGTAGCGATACGCTGCAACAGCGCGATGTAAATGCCCTGCACCTGCCGGCTCAGGCCGAGGGCGAGCGCCTGCTGAAAGCTATTTTGCAACAATACTACACGCACCTGCGCGAAAAATCGTATATTGTACCTGAGGAATAATTTTTGTGATTATGCCTTTCATGAAGATAACGGAATCCATACTGAAACGCCGCTCGGTGCGCACCTACACCGGAGAGAGGCTCGACGATGCGACTATTCGGAAAATCACGGACTACATAGCCGGTCTCGAAGCTCCGCTGGGTGCTTCGTGCCGTATAGAGATCGTGCGGACGGCAGCTGCAGCATCGACTGATGCTGCGGCTTCGGCGGCGACTTCGGCCAGGCCGGTAAAATTGGGGACATATGGGGCGATCCGCGGCGCTTCCGACTTTCTCGTGCTCGTTATCCGCGACGAAGGGCCGTTTGCGCAGGAGGGTGCGGCATATATGTTCGAACAGGTGGTTTTGTACTGCACATCATTGGGTTTGGGCACCTGTTGGCTGGCGGGTTTTTTCGACCGCGGGGGCTTCAAGAAGCGGCTTGCGCTCAGGCCGGGCGAACGGCTTCGCAGCGTCTCGCCCATAGGTTATGCCGCAATAAAACCGCATCGCAGCATATCGACGTTGCTGAACGGAGGTAAGCCGACGCCGCGCAAGCCATTTTCGGAGATTTTTTTCAGGGGCGGATTTGGGGAGCCATCGAAAGGAACGGGTGATTTGGCAGTAGCATTGGAAGGAACAGGGGTTTTGAAACGGGCTTTGGCATGGCCATTGACGGAAGAGGCGGCGGGAGAGTATCGCCTGCCATTGGAAATGGTGCGCCGCGCCCCGTCGGCCAACAACAAACAGCCGTGGCGGGTGGTTCTCGGGGAGGGTGCGCTTCATTTTTACACACTGCCATCGATGGGTTACGAACGTCTCGATATGGGCATCGCGCTGTGTCATTTCGAACAGGCCTGCCGCGAAATTGGCATTGCCGGCCATTACGAAGTCCTGCCCGGCGCCCCCGAAGGCAAAAAGGCAACTTACCTTATTTCGTGGGTGGCAGAATAGATACTTCAAAATTTAACACATATACCATTATGATGGAGCTTCCCGAAATAACCACTATCGCCGACCAGGCAGAAAAAATTCTGGTCGGGAAAACGATAACTGAGGTATATCCGCCCACGTACCTGCACAAATTCACTTTCTTTAAAGGCGATCCCATCCAATACGTTGCACTGCTCAAAGGTCGGAAAATCATGGCGGCGCGCGGCAAGGGTATCTTTGTGGATATTGTGCTCGATAACGACACCACGATCACCATAGGCGACGGCGTCAATGCCCGCTATGGCGACAAGAACGATAAGGTTCCGGCAAAGTATCAACTTCTGTTGGCGTTTGACGACGACACATTTCTTGTAATGACTGTCGCGATGTACGGCTGGATATATGCCTATCGCGGTGAACTCGACAACAAGTACCACGAAAAGGGTTTGAACACCCCCTCGCCACTTAGCGACAAATTCGACGAGAGTTACTTTGCAGCGCTTATTGATAATGAGAAAAAAGAGATCAGCGCCAAAGCGCTCCTGGCCACGGAGCAACGCATTCCGGGCGTGGGGAACGGCGTGCTGCAAGATATTTTATTCAACGCGGGCATAAACCCCAAATGCAAGATCTCGAAATTTACACAAATCGATCGTCGGAAATTATTCGAATCCCTGAAAAGCACCCTTTCTCAGATGACGGAAGCGGGAGGACGCGACACCGAAACCGACTTGCTGGGCAACAAGGGAGGTTACCACACGATCCTCTCTTCCAAAACCTATAAAGACCCGTGCCCTGTTTGCGGTGACGCAATAGTTAAAGAGGCATATATGGGAGGAAGCGTATATTATTGCCCCACTTGCCAACCTTTGCCCGGGGTACCCGGGACACGCGGGAAATAATGTTTCGATTTTCATGACATTGCAAAATTTTCGTGACATTGCAGAGTCGAGTACTGATGTTCAAAGTAGCGCCTGCACTTTCACTCCGCCCAAAATGGGGCAATAATGTTAAAATAAAGCAACAGAACCTAAAGCGGGGAAAACATTAATGTTTTCCCGCTTTAGGTTCAATAAGGTAATGATGCAAAAAATGTGCTTCATCGGAGAAGTATTTCCTATCGTGGTGTCAGGGATATGGGAGGAGGGTATGGAAGAGTGGTGACATGGAAAACTTGAGATATGGGATAGTTGAGGTATGGGATAGTTGAAGGGAACATAAAAGTGGGCATAATTACCTTGCCGCTCATTTGCCATACTAAAAAAGCAAGCCTGACAGAATTCTGTCAGGCTTGCTTTTCATCTGTCGAAATCACCGTTAATGTAATCCGATCATCAAAATCTCACATTTTTAATCAGTAAAACTTCGTTGTCCGATACCGGTAATTCCGGCTTTTCGTATCAAATAGCTACGATTACTCTTCAGTTTCAGGATCTTCCTGCACCGGCATATCACGGGGCTCAGGCCTTTGGAATCTCAGGTCGTAATACTGACCAGACCTGGTCCAACCTTCAGGGATCAATCCAGCGCCACCGGGTATAGCTATTGCCGATATATATGAACTGAATATTATACCGTCGTACTTAATATCGTTGTTAGGATCGTTAACCAGATCGTAATATTGAATCGGCATAATTTTCGTCAAATTGTCAGCGCCGCGATATTCTTCAGTCCCTGAAGCGAAACTGCCGACAAAACGCGCTGATTCAGTATCGTATTGTTTGACCCTGCCACGAGGTCCATTCTCCGAATCATAAGTATAGAACCTTAGATCGAAGTCCCTACCTGAAGCTGACTGACCCTCAGTAACTTTAATGTTTTTGTCCGGGTGAATGGCGAGTGTGTTTTTGTCATATTCAAGATATATGTCGTAGAACCACCTACCGTTTATTGCAACAGTATCCAAAATGTATTTCCATTCGCCATCGATAAAAGTGCTATCTATTTTTTCAATTTTAGGCACCGGAATACCTGCATACATACCCACAACCTTGATCAACTCTTTACCGTTGGCACTCAAACTGTCGGTAGCTTCAAATGTAACGGGGATGCGGGACTTGACGATTTCGTAATTTTGATACGGTAATTCGCCTGTAGCTATTTCCCTGGTACGCCATGCGACAAACTGCCATTTGTTCTGGGAGGGATCTACGAAGTCCGGGTAACCGAAAGCGTATTGGAAAACATTGACTCTGATCTGGTTACCATCATTCGCATCGGTCCTTCTTTTGATCAGTACATAGCCTTCACGATCGAAATTCGAGTCGTTAGGAGCAACGGTAATAGTGAGTTCCTTCCTCTCCGCATTGATGAAAGCACCTGTTATCCAAGGGCTTGCCGCATCGATTGTGGGGGGTAGCAGGTCGACATCAGTCGTATACGTGATTGTCAATGAGTTAACTGCAGAAGGATCTTTAAGTTTACCATCGAAACGCATCTCGTATGTTTCAAAACTCGTAACAGCGGACAACTGCTCCACATTTACAGTCGTTTTGGAATTTCCGGACTTGCTCGTAATGGTGACAGCAGCATAGCGGTCTTCCACATTTTGGTTGGGGTCAACGGTAATCGTAAGGTTTTTACCCGATATGGAGGTCCTGCACCAAGGCTGATCGGAATCCGCAGTAAAACCTTCCTCGCTCATTACTACGACACTTATGCCTCCCTCTGCGTAGAAGAAATTAGCATTATCGAGTTCAACTACGGTCAGACCCTGGCTTTTGTCCTTCTTGTCGTCATCGCTACAAGCCGTGAAGCCCGCAGTTAGCGCCAATAAAAGTAAGTAATACCAAATATTTTTCATTGTCTTCATTTTTCTTGTAAAAGATTGTCCTTAATAATATAATACTACTTATCGCGGGAAAGTATACATATCATCGACAAGCCTGAAATACCAGTTCTCTGCGTCATTCTTTTCCTTTTCCAACACTTGGAACCTGTCGAGTATTTTTGTCTCCTCGAGGGTAAGGGGGCGCGTTCCGTTATCAACGATTTCCTGAAGCATTTCCCCTTCCGGGCGTATACGTTCGAGCTCAAGCTCGGATGCTTCCGGGTATATGGCGTCGAACTGTATCCAGGTAGGATTGCGAACGTCATCCGTTGTCAGGAAGTAGTCTTTGCCTCGGGTATCGCCCACAGCGTCGATAAAATATTTAGTCCCGGGAATCTGAGCCAAAGCAGAGAAAGCCAAAGTACTGTTATCGTTGTCATACTTCAACCTCAAGCGGTCGCGAGAGCCGAAGATAGGGGTAAACACATAATAGAAGCTGGCATGATAGTCATTGAACTGGAAGTGGAAAGCTTCCCTGAACTCAGTCTGTTCCGTGACACCCAAATATGCCATCACAAAAACGAAGTTCAGACCATTATTTGTAAAAGAATACCGCGCCTGATCCCAGTATTGCAAGAAAGCAGGGCCGTTATTTTCGTCTGAGAAATACCACTGTTGGCCATAGCTCAGGCGGTCGTTCAAATACAATTCGGCGATCTGGAAGCGAGCGCTTGTTCCGGGAGTTGTCGAAATAAACGCGTTTTCTTCTTCTATAAATACGAAGTTTTGCACCGTTTCACCCAAAATTGTCACCGGTTCATAGAACCTCAAACCGTCTTGTGTGTAGCAGTAAGGTATTTCGTATGATTTCTCGATACCATATTCTTCAGACAGGAAAGACAAGATGCGGTTTGAATCCGGTTCTTTCACAGTCATTCCGAAGCCGCCCACCATCAATTGAGTTTTTTCCCAATTATCACGGATTCTGGCCATCGCATAAATATCGTTGAGATATCCGAGCTTGTCGTCGGTAACCGCACGACGCATAACAAGCCTGTGTCCGTGTTTACGTCCCTGAAGTTCTATCCTGTTTTCGGTAACATCCAGAATCATAAACTCCATGTCTGCTCCATAACCCGTTCCCGGCCTAATATCATGGGGAGGCGGAGGGAGAGGATCAGAAAAAAGGTGGATGATTTCATTGTAGGTGTCGAACGAAAGTATGGGACCTTGTCCGTTTGTGATAACGTAGGTAGACCTCACTTGTTTCGAGGGGTCCTGAATTACGTCATACTCAGCCTGGGCGGTTACATAACCGTCCTCATCGAAGCTCAAAAGCAGAGCATAGCCTCCTCTCAATGTCAGGTCGCCATACATTTCGAGCAACCATGTCTCGTTTTCTGCCCTGGTGAGCACGCGCTGGATCTCGGCTTTTTTATCCTCGATACGCTCTGCCGCAGGCTTGCTGAAAACATCCTGAACATCGGTCGAAGTACATCCTGTTACAAATAATGCAACTATCGATAACAGGGCCGAATAAATATACTTTTTCATTTAACTCTAATTTTTCTTGTTTACTAAAGTTACAATCAACATTACCCTGCTATTAGAAAATAGAAGGCGGCATTTGGAGGTCTGGCATTTCGCTCTGACGCCTCTGGATTATTTTACGCAACTGGTCCAAGTCGATATTATACGACTTCATAGTCCAATCCTTAACAAATTCTATCTTCTGGAGAATCCTGTCTCGGCCCAATTCGCTGGCGCTATTCAGAATATTATCAACGTAGCCTTCGGGGCGGGTTATGTAGTTGGCAAAGACTTCTACAAAATCCTCCATGGGCTGGCTGCCGCCATAATTGGATATAAATCCTGCATCCCATGATTCCTTATCGCCGAACGTATACCATGCATCGCCGAAATAATCTCCCGCACTGATAGCGTTAAACTGCTGGCGATTGAACTGTATGTTCTGGTCCAGAATATGCGCAAACTCGTGGTGCAGTGTACGGAAGAAGTTTTCATTGAGCATCTCGATATCGGTTATATCAAGGGCATTCACATAAAACATCGTCATCTTGATACCACCTTCGGCCTGTCCCATTGTCATGGTACCCGAACCCGGATCCAATGCGGGACCGCCCACAAACATGAGAATTTTAGGCACATACCGCCTCATGAAGTCCGAGCTACCGGTAATTTCATCGTAGGATCCCATGAAAAGGTGCCTTGTAATCATTGCCATCTCCCTCGATTTTTCTTCCTTGGGAGGGGTAAGATTGTAAGCGTAATCGGCCTCACCGTCATCCCAACGATAGATCAAATCCATGTTGTATGCCACTTCGTAGTTGGTGTGAATCCATTCTTCGAAAGGATTCCGGTCTGGCGGCGTCAAAGGAAATATACTTCTATCGCTCGGCTCGTCCTTGGAACAGGCCAAGAAAGCGCAGCAACTGGCAACAGCAATTAAAATATGTATTTTTTTCATCTGTCTTTTAAATTACGAATTAAACTTCACGCTAAATCTCTTCCTCCGGCCTGGGGTTGGGAGTCATACCTGCACCCCTAACGTAACCGGGTATTTGGAATACACGCCTAAGGTCACCAACAGAGAGAACATCGGGGAAACCGCCTTCGTGAACGTGCTCAACTTCTATGCCATATCGCCTGATCTGGAACCAACGCAAACCTTCGTATATTGTCTCCAAACGGTGTGCATGAAGAACCGCATGTATAACGTATTCCTTATCGGTATTACTGTCGTAATCGATGTCGGGTTCGTTGAATATCGGAGTCAGGACTTTCTTCGTGGCACCATATTGCGCACTCGATCCATAAACGCTCCTTATCAGTTCCATGGTAACATCACCCGGTGACGATCCATGCGATCTGTTCCAATAAGTGAGGTCCACAAGAGCTCCATCCAAGTCACCGAGCAGGGCACGTGCTTCCGCCCTTGTGAGCAGTGTCTCGTCGGCAGTAAACAGCGGTGCGATATTATACGGTCTTCCGGTTTGTGCTATGACGTCCGTGAATACAAAGAACACGTCGAACTTGGGGAAAACCACTTTGGCAGCAGTTCTGTAATATGTGCCGTAAGCCCAGTTGGGGTTATCCTCGGCGTTCCAGAAACCATCTGAATTATAGCCTTCGTAGTCGTCGACAAATATACCGTAAGCATAACGTCTGGCCCTAACCCAAAGACCTGCAACATAAGCATTGATAGAGGGCAATCCGGCAAGCATAAGGTTACACGGCTGGCTGGGTTCGGTATAAGCACGGCATTTGTCCAAAGGATCCGTATATCGCTTATAGATAGAGTAGTCGCGCAACAGGGGAGAGGGGTCCTGCCCTATGGCTTCGGTGGCATAATTTATTGCCTTATTGAGTAAACTTAATCAGAACGATGCTCAAATCTGTAGTTACGGCGCCTTCTTCGTCGATCGCAATAACATCATCCGGCAGATAGTAGAGGTTGAAGCGGGCAGCGAAAGCATATGCGGCCCTTCTGTTGAAGCGGAACTGCGGAACTGTCAGTCCCTCGTCCGATACCATAGGGAGTGCCCTTTCAATATCGGCATTGATCTTGTCATACACTATACCTACTTGCTCCCTGGAGGGTTTGGTTATTACAACCGTTTCGGGTTGTGTAACATAAGGTATACCGAGCTCTCGCAGGTTGTTCGAGCAGTAAGGTTGACAGAACACATTCGCGAGGTTGAAGTGGCAGTATGCACGCAGAAGCAATGCCTCGGCCAATTGCGGGTTGAGGTGGCTCGGGCTGCCCTTTTCTTCGATGTACTTAATAACCTGGTTGGCGGCACCGATTGCAAAATAGTACCTGTCCCACATCCTAAACGGAGTATCGTATTGGATGTCGGTTATTTCTTCCCAGCCATAGGCCTGTTGAAGCACGTCGTAGGAGATTTCATACCTGGAACCGTTGTCGGTTACGTTGTCGGAAGCGAGCTCCCCAACGACCCAGAAGTGGCATTCGGGATACGAACCGTTCAGCAACTCATTCAGTTTTTCATCAGAATCCAATGCTGTACGGTTATCGGGAACTGTATCCAGATAATCGTTACAGGAAACACCAATCAAAAGTGCTCCGATAATTAAACATATAAAGCTATATACTCTTTTCATTGTAGTTCTCTAATTAGAATCCTATTCTTAATGTTAAAGTAAACTGTTTCGGCATAGGCATAGCCACACCACCAGCCATGAGGAACTCGGGGTCCTGACCCTGAAGTTTCTTGTCTGCGTAAAGCAGGAACAGGTTGGTAGCCTGGAACTTAAGCTGCAAGGACTTCATTTTGAGCTTATTAAGGACGTTTTCATTGAAGTCGTAGCTCAAAGAAACTTCCTTCATACGGATAAAGCCGCCGTCTGCTGCCCTCAAGTGAGAGTTGTTATAAGCGTTATACGACTTCTGGAGGTTGTAGCCGTTGGCCTGACGAGCAGATGCAATAGCGGGTACGTTGGTATAGTACTCGTCTCCCGGCATCATCCAACGGTTCTTGAACTCCCTGGGCATTGCACTCAGGTCCGAATAGGTAGAGGAGAAATCTCCGTCGAGCCTGATCTTGTTGCCGAAAGAATAGGTCATATAGACATACAGACGCCAATTCTTATAGCTGAAAGTGTTACCCAAACTACCGGTAATTGTCGGAGCCAAAGGTCCTTCATAAACAAGGTGCCTAACGTTACCGCGTGCATATGCGCCGCTCTCATCCAAACCGTCTTTGGTAATAACCGCCTGGAAGTCGATGTTGTCGGTGGTAAGAATGCCGTCCGTGTTGATGAACATCGGAATACCGCTGTTGTTAAGGCGAACGAAAGGAATCGAGAACATGGAAGCGTGCGGATATCCTTCCATCATAAACTCGCGTCCCACCATAGCGTCCATAAGGTTCATCCTGGTATCGAGATCGGTAATTTCGTTGGTAATCCAAGAGAATACGAAGTCGGTACCCCACTTGAAGTTGCCTTTCTCGATATTGCGGGAATTTACCGTAAGCTCGATACCGCGGCCATTCATTTTCGCCATGTTGGCATACTTCATTGTTTCACCACCGGTACCCTGGGTGTAAACCAAACCCATAAGGTCTTTGTTCCAACGCAAGAACCCGTCGGTGATAACAGAGATGCGGTTGTCGAGGAATCCGAATTCGAGACCTACGTTAAGCTCGTTTTTCTTTTCGTAAGTAAGTTCGCTATTCTCCAACCTGAGAAGCCTCACAACCGATTCCTGAAGGTCTACGGAAGGAGCCCATTTAATTTCGTTACCATAGATAGGCTCTGCAAATGCGTATCCGAAAGGCGGACGTTCACCGGTAAGAGAATATGAAGCCCTAAGCTTCAGGTGAGTAAGGACATTTTCGATGTTGCGGAAGAAATCTTCTTCGTGAACGTTCCACGAACCCGAAATGTTCCATGTTGGCAACCACCTGGATTTACGTGATTTACCGAGGGCGTTGGAGCCTTCGTAGCGGATGGTTCCGTTCACTGCATATTTACCTTTCCACGAATATGTGGCGTTCAGGAAGAAAGCCGCGTCGCGGGCCCTGGTGTCATCATTGGAGTAATAATCAACTTTCTGTTCCTGCATTTGCTTGAAATATAGATAGTTGATGAAAGGCGTACCTCCCTTGTCGTACTGATAGCCCCAACCGCGATTGAACGAATTGTTACGGTCTGCATAGTTTACTTCCATACCACCGAATGCATCCACGGTGCTATTGCCGAACGTGCGGTTGAATTGAGCTGTAAAACGTGCATCCCAACTGAACATCTTTATGACCTTCTTGTCGAGGATACCTCCCGATGCCAACACGGATTGAGGTGATGCATCCAGGACATCCGGGTCGGTATACAGGAAGGGGTTCAACTCTGCGATCACAGCATCGTCCATGGCCCGATAAGCTTCTGCCATGTTAGATTTATCCTTTATGTACTGATCCATGGTACGAATCGAGTATTTGGCTGCGGCCAAAGCTGCGAGTTCGAGGCCCGGGATCACCTTCCAGCGAAGTTCTGTATGGAATTTAAGGTCGGCTACTTCGAGGTCGATGTAGTTATTCTTAAGTTCGTGATGGATATTGAACGGAGCATAATACATAGTGTAGAATTCTTTCGGATCGGAAACCCTCGATGTATTAAGAGCGTAGCTGTAAGGGTTGATGTCGAAACTGCGGCTTATGGCGCCGGAAACAACATCTCTGTCCTGAGCCAGCGTACCGGGAGCTTCTTGCTTACGATACGACGCCGAACCGATAACGGTCAAGGTCAGGTTGTCGTAAATATCGAAAGATCCGTTCATGTTCATCGTATACCTGCTCACTTTGCTACGCTTGGACCATCCCGGATCGCTCATCAAACTCATAGAGCTGTAATAACGGCCCCTGTCGGTACCGCCCGACATACTAACCGAGTGCGACTGGCTGATATTCGGCGAGAAAAGTTCTTTGAACCAGTCGGTATTGCGCATTTCCGCAGCACGCAGATAAGCGTTTACGGAAGAAGGATCGTTGATATTCAGGTTCCAGTTACCGTAATTGCTATTGTACTGATTCAGCAACTTGTACATATTACCATACACACCACTGTTGTTCAGACGGTATGTTTTGGCATAGCGCAGGAAGCCCTTATCGTACATTTCATTGTAAACGCTCATCTGGTCCTGTGAGTTCATGATGTTGAACTCGTTGTAAGTCGGCACCAAACGCATGGTGAATTCACCGGTGTAGTTAAATGTACTCATACCTGCTTTACCGCGTTTGGTCGTGATAACGATCACACCGGCCATCGCCTTCGCACCATATATAGATGTTGCGGAACCGTCCTTAAGGATCTGGAAACTTTCGATGTCATCCGAGTTAAGACCGGCAACGGCAGAGCTGATAAGCGTTTCGGCATTACCCGAAGCCAAGTCATTGGCTGAGAGCTCAACAGCATCTTCGAGGATCACACCGTCCACCACCCAAAGCGGTTTCGATGTACCGAGGATAGAGGTAGCACCACGCACCTGTATCTTGGGGGCAGCACCGAAGGTACCCGACAAGTTCTGCACGGATACACCGGCCGAACGTCCTTCGAGACCGCGGCTTATATCGGACACACCGTCGATCCTCACCTGGTCGCCGACAAGTTGGTCTGTGGCGCCGGTAAACATACGGCGGTCGGACCTACCCATACCGGTAACGACAACCTGCTCGATAAGCTGCGAGTCGCTAAGCTGTACGTTTACGATGGGCTGGATGTCCGCCGTGACGGTTTCCATACCCACATAAGAGAACTGGAGCCGTTTTGCATCGGCCGGAACATTCGGCAGATAATAATCTCCATCAACGTTGGTAACAACACCGATCGTGGTACCCTCAACGACAACCGAGGCCCCTATGACCGCGTCGCCAGCCGTTGTGGTCACCTTACCGGAGACCGCGCGAGTCTGCGCGTTCAAAAATCCGACACCTATAAACAAGGCTGCCAGAATTAGTAGAAAACTTTTTTTCATAGGCTTAGACTAAAAATACAATCTGTTTTTATGAGTACTTTAAGACTTGATCGGGGTAAAAGTAAAAAAAATTAATTGGAATACCTCAAACCCCATTGTTTTTTTTCGTAAAAAAGGTGTTTTTGGTGAAAAATATACATTTACAATATATGGTGTTGTAATTTTTCCTTAATATAAATGACGCATATTATGTCCGGTGTGCGGGCTGACGGGCGGGGTATAAAATAGTGCTGATTTTACCTGAAAACAGGGGTGATTTTGCTCGAAAATGGGAGCAATTTTGCTTGGAAAAAACGATCCGGCGATAGAACGGCGAATCTACGTGGCGACGAATTAACAGGGCGACGAACTTGCATAGCGTCGAACTCACAGGACGCCAAAATCGACATAACATAAATATTCCATAAGGGGGTGTCTATGCAACACGGAATCCACAGGACCCAAATCCGACAAACTGCAAACTCGACAGAATATCATACAAGATGGCCGACTGGATGACAGGCGGGAGACATCCGACATAAAAATCCGGCCATAGAGCCATAGAACTGATAACCACCAGACAGATGGGCGCCGAATAGAGAGTTCCGCATAGATAGCTCCGCCCCCGCCAATATCAAAATCCCGACGGTTTATTCAAACTCCGGCTGAACAGACAAATTGAAAGGTTCGACCCAGATGTCTATTATTATCGGTGTGTATGGTTGCAGCTGTGTGGAAACGGCTGTGGGGGCCTCCTCGGTAACGTCGTAACCCCAGTATGCCGAGCTGACAATCGTCAATTTGGATGCGTACCTTATTTTACCCGTACGGAACACCACGCTTGTAGCTTTCCTCATAACGGTGTTGTTTGCCGTGCTCCAGCTGTTGTATTTTTCTGCTACCAGCGCGCGGCTGTCCCTGCCGAAAGCATCGGCGATATCTTTTTTGTTGGTTTTGAACAGGTTGCCGCGCTGACCGTTTTCCAGTACCCACATGGCATAGTATATCTCCACCACTTCATAGTATCTGCCGCCCTGATCCTCGACTTCCTGCTTTTTTTGCTGCATGGAGCTGTGGTTGTCGACATATTCCACCCCGTAATCCGGCAGGAAGGATTCATGCTTGAAATAGAGCGGGTTTTGCATCAGGATATTTACCCCCAAGCCCGATATACTCGACAGGTCTGCATTCTCATCGGTGACTTTCACGGCCAAAAGGTCTTCATTCATCCAGCCGCCCCCACCCGTTCC
>QMCD01002205.1_pt1 | contig 17595 bp, 12 predicted proteins | sample 1821841 | NCBI WGS metagenome assembly QMCD01 (sample SAMN01991225, study PRJNA193472) | Termite gut metagenome, whole genome shotgun sequencing project. | isolation source: worker | host: Macrotermes natalensis
GCCTACGTGGTCGCCACTTTGGGTGGACTTGGCATTCCTGCGGCAAAATTCGAGGCCGAGATAACCCCTGCCATGGATTTTCGCACAAACGGAGGCGACAACGTCCGCTTCCTCTTTTCGGCCAACAAAAACGTTGCTCCGGCACCGGTCGAGAAAATTGCATCGGGCGGTGAAATGTCGCGGTTGATGCTGGCACTCAAGTCGTTGGTGGCCAGGAGCGCAAAACTTCCAACGATCATTTTCGACGAGATAGACACCGGGGTCTCGGGCCCGATCGCCGACGCGATGGGCAATATAATCGAACAGTTGGCCGCGACTATGCAGGTTGTCAACATCACCCACCTGCCGCAGGTGGCGAGCAAGGGCGACACCCATTTCGTGGTTTACAAGGATAACTCTGGCGCAGCTTCGCAGACCCGTCTGACACGTCTCGACGCCGATGGCCGCGTGGACGAAATAGCAAAAATGCTCAGCGGTAGCACTATCACCGACGCTGCCCGCGAACAGGCTAAACTGCTGATAGATAGACGCTAAGCTGGAATATTGGCGATTTTTCCTATTTCTCCCCTCATCCTTTATAAGAAAAATGTAAATAAAAGCGACAATTTATGTCGTTTAGGTAGTTTTTTTAATTTAAAATTGATAATTTTGAAAAACCGCCTTATCTTATATAACCATATTATAGACTGAACATGCTCTGTGAATCAAGACCTGCCTTGTGCTGGCCTGAGTTTACTTGTTTATATAACACAAATGGATTGCCTATGAAAAAATGTTTACTATTGTTTGTATTATCATTGGCCACGGCGGCGGCGACGGATGCGCAGGCCATTTTCGAAACCGAGATCCCGTTCCAGGAGAATGAGTACTGGTATGGCGGCTCTGTGGGACGCGGACAGGACATGCCATATCTGTTCCCGGTTGGGGAATTCGATCTGGCGCTCCAGAATGCTAATAACCAGGTGGTTCCGTTGCTGATTTCCACACGTGGGAGGTATATCTGGAGCGACCGTCCGTTCAAGTTCGAGATCAGGGAACGCAGCCTCGCTATCCGCTCATTCCATGGGATCGTGGAGCCCGCGCTGTCGGGACGTACGCTGAGGGAGGCATATCTGGGCGCGTGCGCCAAGCATTTCAAACCCTCTGGCAAAATACCCCCCGAGATCTTCTTCACATCGCCGCAGTATAACACGTGGATCGAGTTGGGTTACGACCAGAATCAGGACGACATTATTAAATACGCCGAGGGTATCCTCGCGGCAGGACTTCCGGCTGGTGTACTGATGATCGACGATGGCTGGATGAAGAGTTATGGCACTTGGGAGTTTGACGCCGAGAAGTTTGTCGACCCGCGGGCAATGGTCGACCGGCTAAAGGATATGGGATTCAAGGTTATGTTGTGGGTATGCCCATTTGTGAGCCCTGACAGTCCTGAATATCGCAATCTGGCAGCGCGCGGATTCCTGATGAATGTCAAAGATTCTGAAAGGCCCGCCGTGGTAGAGTGGTGGAACGGCCATAGCGCGTGCTACGATATGACCAACCCTGACGCCAAGGCCAATTTCGTCGCAAAACTCAAGTACTTGCAGAGTGAGTACGGCATCGACGGCTTCAAGTTGGATGGCGGCGACAACGGTTACTATAATCCGGCCCGCGTGCAGGGACACGACAAGGATGCAACCTCTGTCGACCACACCAGGGCGTGGGCCGAGATAGGTCTGGAATTCCCCTACAACGAATACCGCGCATGCTGGGAGATGGGCGGACAGGCCCTCGTTCAGCGTCTGGGCGATAAAGACCACTCGTGGAAAGCCCTTCAGTATATCATACCCCAGATGACGGCGGCGGGATTGTTGGGTTACTTCTACACCTGCCCCGACATGGTGGGCGGCGGTGTGATCTCGGCTTTCACGGGAAAGGATCCCTCCGAACTCGACAAACGGCTGATCGTGCGTTCGGCACAGGTGCATGCGATGATGCCGATGATGCAGTTCTCGGTTGCGCCGTGGGTTGTGCTCGATGCGGATAATTTGCAGATAGTCCGGAATGCAGCCGCTCTGCATCAGAAAATGGCGCCATATATCGTCGAACTTGCTAAGGCAGCTTCGCAGACCGGCGAGCCGATCGTCCGCCACATGGAGTATGCGTTCCCAGGCGAGGGGTTCTTCGATTGCCGCGACCAGTATATGCTGGGCGACAGGTATCTGGTGGCCCCGGTGGTAGACGCTAACGACTATCGCGACGTGAAACTCCCGAAGGGTCGCTGGCGCGACGATACGGGCCAGACATTCCGCGGCGGAACGACGATAAGTATCAAAGTTCCGCTCGGCCGACTGCCATATTTCGAGAAGTTGTGATCTATGTGTTGAAGATAAAAAGGACAGTTCTTTTTGCAAAGCTGTCCTTTTTATGTACGAAGCATGTTCTTAGAACCGGAAGTTGACGCTTAGGGTTGGCATTCCGGAAACCCTGAGAATATGGCTACCGTTATTATAGGCGAGGCTGAGAATATTTACGCGCAAGCCTATCTTTTCGCAGCCGGGACGGAACTCAAGCCCGAGCGGAGATATGCCGGCGATGAAGACGCCTTTACTGTCCGCACCTTCGGAAACGTTGAACATCATCCCTGCGCCAACCTCGGGTACATAGTATAGTTTATCGACGATCTTCGTAAAATGGGCAACTCCGAGTTCCACGCTGACGGCATGTGTGTCGAACCAGTCGCCCGTAGCACCTGCATAAGCCACTCCCAAGCCCACCGAAAACCTGTCGCCGAGCATTCTGTTGATCGCGATGCCGGCCCCGGCCGACCAAATTTCTCGTCCCTCGCCGCCTATTAAGTTCGTAAATACCCCACTTTTTTGATAGTCGCCCATGATAGTCCCCGAAGCGTACCACTTCTTCGAATCCTGCGCACTGAGCGCCCCCACGGATAACAACACGGCCACTGCGGCCAGCAATAGTTTTTTCATACTTTTAAGTTTTATGTCGAATAATGTACGCAATGTATGAAAATTCGGCAATTATTTCAAGCCGGAGCACGAGACTGTTTGAAATACGGCACAAAAAAGAGGCGGATGAAATCATCCGCCTCTTTTTGCTCATTGCCTATTTATTGTATAAATGCGGCGATTAAATATATTGTATGTTAAATGTATGCATTATTATTGTGTACACTTTTAACTCAATTTATCTATGAGAAAATTTCTTATTTTAACAATGTCATTATGCGTGATGGCATGTACCAAGGATGTTGTCGATAATGAGCCTGTGTCATTTCAGGATGTTCCGCAAACACGTGCGGGAGGCGACGGAAAATACGACATACTCGGATATGGGTATGACGCGACCGGAAAATATGCACATCCGGCCTATGTAAAACTTCCGGTCGTCGATATTCAGGCCATTAAAAACAGTGCTGATTCTGGTCGATTACATATCGACTATATGCCCTACGGCGATGGCGAGTTCTTCTTCGGAGAGACTTCCGTCGATTATGTCAAGGCACTTACACGATCTATAAGTACAAGCGCGACAACCAAAGACACAGTTAAACTCTTTACCGGTTCGCTCAAGTCTTCTTTCAGTGACCGTCGAGAAGAGTATGAGCGCAACAGTTTTGCAAGTTCGAGCATCTATGCCGCTTACACTCGTGTTATCGCCAATATGTCTCCCGAATTTGCAAGTTCCTATCTGTCTCGTCCTTTTTGGGATGACCTGCAAACACAAAGTCCAGATTATATCATTTCGAGGTATGGAACGCATGTTATGCTTGGCATAGACCTTGGTGCAAAACTCAATATTATATATTCATCCACAACCACAAGATCGGACAAACAAACCACAGTCAGTCATGGAATGCAGTTGGGTATCCTGAAAGTATTCAATAAGAACATCGAGGTTTCCACCAGCACAAGCCTTGCAACTCAGAATCACGATCAATGGATAGCGTATGAAATTGTGGGTGGGAATCCGATCATATCGCCATTTCGTGTCATCAGCCTTGATCAAACGCCACCGCAGCTCGATCTGGGCCCATGGGAAAACTCGGTGAACGGTAAAGAGAATGCCGCACTCGTGGGATTTGTTGCCGATCACCTCATCCCGATTTATGAATTTGTCCCCAATGCAACAAAAAAGGCTCAGATCAAGGCTGCGTATGACAGGTATATTGCGAGTAAACAGATAGTTATCATCAAAGAACCAGATCCGGTTCCTGTATATAATAAAATATTAATGTATTCAAATAAACCAAAATCTTATCCAAGTGCAACAATAATGACATTAAGTAGTGGAGATGTTAATCAAGATATTTCCACCAAACCCACCACAAAATCGAATTGGATTGTTGATTGCAGTTTTAAACTTTTAGAAGAGTTTATTCCAAATGAAACGGTTCGACTAATATATACTAAAAAACAGTTTAGAGGTCCTAATATGTTTGATCGTTTCACATTATATGATTACAGTAGCACGACAGGAAGTAATGCGTCAGCTTTAGGGTGTATGTTCAAAACTCAAAAGGAAGGGACTATCCCGTTGTACAAATATACTTGGTCGTATTTCAGCTTGATAGGGGGCAATAATAAGCCTTGGTATGACTTCACTTTTATAACGACACAAAAAGGTAAATATCCATCTATGAAATCGGCGGGATATTTAACTTCTCCACGAGAATCCATTATCGGATATGTATATCCGCCTAATTGATGTAGGTTATAAAAAAGGAGGCGCAACATTGCGCCTCCTTTTTATTTGAAAATTTTCTATTAGAAATAGTAGGTGAAACCAACTGTAGTCTGATCGAGAACATTCAAGCCAAATTTGTTTTCAGCATCACCGCCTTTGGGTTTAGTGTTGGTGTAACCAAGACCGCCAAAACCTAAGCTGAAGCCCCAGTGGCAAGCCGGACGGTATTCGAAACGCAGGAAATTGAGGTTTGCTTCGATAACGCTATCCTTGTCTCCTTCGTTTTCTTTAGAATAACCCACCTTAACCGTCGGAGCGTAGAAGAATTTGTCTACGATCTGATATTTGTAGATTGCTCCCAATGCCACACCGAACAAGCTGCTGTTAGTTACAGCGTCTTCACCATCGGCTTTGGTCTTGTCCATAGAATATTCAAGCCCGAGAGTGATTCCCCAGTTGTCATTAAGCATGTAACCTACTTCAGGGTTGATGGAGAAAGAAGTGGTCTTAGTTTTTTCAGAATCTTTTCCGAAATTAAAACCAACCGAACCGCCGAGTGACCAGGGGCTCTGTGCATTCACCACGCCTGCTGCGAAGATCATCGCAACTGCCGACATCAAAATCTTTTTCATAGTACTTTCGTTTTAGTTAGGTTAAAAAAATATGTAAAAAAGCTATTTCAATTATAAATCGACGGCAAATATAGTCAGAAAACGATTGAACCGATGTTTTTGTTACAATGTTATTTCGCTTTTTTCCTTTATTTTTTTGGAACTGAAAAACCCACCGAGCGTATGCTACTGACAAACAGTTCGTTACTTAAGAGGTAGATGATGGGGCTCGATTTTAAAGTTGTTAACATTTTATCCACAACATCCTTCATGAGGCCTTGTTTTGCTCGCTTTAGTTATCAACAGTGCAAAAAAACCGGGCCCGCAAAGGGCCCCGGTTTTCATGCTGCACATATTATAAGGTATACTACCACGCGAACAGCGGACGGCTCGACATCATCGCCTCCACCTCGTGCGCCACGGTGGCCTTCGACTCGGCGTTGTCAGGGTCGGAAAGCACGCGGTCGATCAGTGCGACGATCGGAGCCATATCAGCCTCTTTCAGGCCGCGGCTCGTGATCGCGGCCGTACCAACGCGGATGCCCGAGGTCTGGAACGGCGAGCGGCTGTCGAACGGCACCATGTTCTTATTCACCGTGATCTCAGCCTCGCCCAATACGTTCTCGGCCTTCTTGCCTGTAAGTTCGGGGAATTTCGAGCGCAGGTCGATCAGCATCAGGTGGTTGTCCGTGCCGCCCGAAGCGATGTTGTAACCCTTCTTAACGAATTCGGCGGCCATTGCGGCGGCGTTCTTCTTAACCTGTGTCTGGTACTCCTTGTACGACGGGTCGAGCGCCTCGCCAAATGCAACGGCCTTGCCTGCGATCACGTGTTCCAGCGGACCGCCCTGAATACCTGGGAATACGGCCGAGTTCAGCAGGGCCGACATCTTTTTGATCTCGCCCTTGGGCGTTGTGAGGCCCCAAGGATTGTCGAAGTCTTTGCCAACCAGAATGATACCACCGCGCGGGCCGCGCAGGGTCTTGTGTGTTGTCGAGGTGACGATATGTGCGTACTTGACGGGATTTTCCAACAATCCGGCCGCGATAAGTCCGGCGGTATGCGCCATGTCGACCATAAATATCGCGCCCACCTTGTCGGCGATCTTGCGCATCCGTGCGTAATCCCACTCACGGCTGTACGCGCTCGCGCCGCCGATTATCATTTTAGGCTTGTGCTCCTCAGCGAGGCGCTCCATGGCATCGTAGTCGATCATTCCGGTCTTCTCGTCGACCTGATAGCCCACCGCCTTGTACAGGATCCCCGACGAGTTGACGGGCGAGCCGTGAGAAAGGTGGCCGCCGTGTGCGAGGTCAAGTCCGAGGAATGTATCGCCGGGCTTCATGCACGCAAGGAAAACGGCCATGTTGGCCTGCGCACCCGAGTGGGGCTGCACGTTGGCGTACTCCGCACCGTAGAGTTCCTTCAGGCGGTCGATCGCGAGTTGCTCCACCTTGTCGACCACCACGCAGCCACCGTAGTAGCGTGCGCCGGGATAGCCTTCGGCATACTTGTTGGTCAGCACCGAACCCATTGCTTCCATCACCTGGTCGCTCACGAAGTTCTCCGAGGCGATCAGTTCCAACCCGCGGGTCTGGCGGCTGCGCTCCTCGGCGATAAGATCGAAAATCCTTGTGTCCCTTTTCATGTATTTTTTGTTTTTGAATTAGTTTTTTGTGCAATTCCGCAAAGATACAAAATAGTTTTCGGAAAATCCATAGCTGCGGGCGGTTGTCTCAACGTTGCCGCGCTTGGAGTGCAGACGCCATAGATACAACCTCTAAAACTTCAGATAAAAATCGCGGGTAAGGTCGATATATTCCGCACTGTACTCGTGCCTGCCACCCTCCTCGATCGTAAAGCTATCGGGAATGACCGCCATGCGTGGCGGCACAGGGCGAAATGCCAACAGCGAGCGGCGGGGCGGCGCACCGGATTTCGGGTGCACGTCTGTTTGGCGGTGAAGGTAAAGCCCGGCCCGTTCGGCCAATGCGCGGAATCTCTCCGCAGCGGTATACGGCAGGATTACGGCAAACGTCCCGTCGGCCGAAAGGTACGCCGCGGCACACTCGATAAGTTCTTCGTATGTAAGGTCGGCGGTATGGCGCGCGGTGGTACGCCCGCCGTCGGGGCTTTGCAGTGAATTTTCGAAATATGGCGGATTCGAGATCACGAGGTCATATCCACCGCGCCCTCTTTCGGCGACAAAATCCTGAATACTTGAATTATAAGCCGTCAGACGATTACGCCACGGGCTCTGCTCGAAGTTCGCGCACGCCTGCCGAAAACTCCCCGTGTCTATTTCTACTGCATCCACCCGGCACTCCGCGCACCTCTGTGCGATCATCAGAGCCAGAAGCCCTGTCCCCGTACCTATATCGAGCGCCGCCCCCGGCCGAGCGTCCACCGGACACCACGCACCCAACAGCACGCCATCGGTGCCGACCTTCATCGCCGCGCCCTCCTGCCTGACTGTGAACTGCTTAAAGCGGAAACTCATCGCCTACTTCAGAAACCCGTCGATCCCCGCCCCGAAGAGTGAAAAATCGTACCGCGTGGGATCATTCAGATCATACTCGCGCAGGGCGGCGGTTATCTCCTCGACCGCCCGCCAGTCGTTCTGACGGCGTCCCAAAAGCCCAAGTGCGCGTCCCATATTGCCCGAATGGACGTCCAGCGGCAAATAGAGCGCCGAAGCCGGGATCTTCTCCCACAGTCCGAAATCGACCCCGCGATCGTCGCGCCTGACCATCCAGCGCAGGTACATATTCAGCCGCTTGCACGCCGCGCCCTTGTCGATCGACGACAGGTGTTTGCGGCACCGCGGCAGGTGGTCGATAGCGAAAAACTCCGCGTAAAACGCCGACAGCACCCCGCGCATATCGCCCGTGCGTTCCCACTCACGCTCGAAGAAGCCGCCCAGACCGCCGTACTCTTTCTCGAAACGGCGCAGCGCGCGCACGAATGTCACGAGGTCGCCGCCGTTGAACGTCCGGTGAACGAACGCACCCAACCGCGCCAACTCCCCGTCCGAGGCATTCATCACGAAATCGTGGGGACTATCGTCCATCATCGTCATCATCCGGCGTGCATTCCCAACGATTGCCTTGCGGTTGCCCCACGCGATGGTGGCGGCAAGGAAGCCGCTGATCTCGCGGTCGCCGCGCGCCGTGTAGCGGTGGGGGATACTCACAGGATCGCCGTTTATGAAGTCCTGCGTGTTATACTTATCGTGCAAACGTTCAAGCAGTTCGCGGGTATCGTCGTTTGTCATGTATCAGTACGTTGCGTTCAGCGCCTGTTCGAGTATCTCGGCTGCGCCCATAGTCAATATCTCGGAGGGGCGCGGCGCCTGGTTCTTTACGATGCGTCCGTCCTTGCCGATGATCACATAATGTGGAATGCCTTGCACACCATAGCTTTGGCACGCCGGATTGTCCGACCACCCCTTGGCCCACAGGTTCACCCCTTCGAGGCCGAATTGCGCGATAGACCTTTTCCACTGACTCTCCGAGTCGTCCACCGAGACGTAAATATAGACGAGATCCTTGTATTTCTCCTTCATGGCGGGGGTATGGTTCTGGAACTCGTAAATGCACGGCCCGCATCCCGTACCCCAGAAGTCCATGTATACAACCTGTCCGCGAAAATCGGAGAGGCGCACCATATTGCCGTTCTCGTCGGGCAGCTCGATGTCTGGCGCAGGATTGCCCGGCATCAGGCTTTTGGCGAGGAGATATTGTTTCTCTATCGCGGCAAGGTATTCTTCGTTTCGGCAAATCTTTTTGAACTCGTTATAGACGAACTCACAGTCCTCGAAATCACTGTAAGTGAACGCCATCAGCAGGTAATCCGTAATAAACCAGTCGCGAATGGGAATGACGGGCAACACGGCCAAGGCGGCGTAATAATTATGTCTCGGAGTCGGATATGGAGAGTCGAAGTTTTCGCGCGATCCCGCAGAATATAGGGTGAACAAATCGGGGTGTGCACGGTACGACAGGAACCTGCGGTAGTTGTCGCTCATCCGGAACATTCCATAATCCATCCATCGGTAAGCCGGCACACTCCCGCCGGTGTCGATAATACCGTCGGCGAGCAGGCTCAATATATCTTTTCGGGAGGCGACGTTTGTAGCGGCAAAGAAATAGGCGTCGATGAAAAATTTCTCGGACAGGGGAAAATCGCCCCTCTCGGCGATGAACCCTTTTATCGTTTCAGTCTTTGCCCTCAGAGACTCATTCACCCGGGCTACGTAATCCTCGTTCGCGATGTTGCGGTCGTGGGCCTGGCTACCGAGTTCCAGATCCTGTTGGCGAAACTTTTCATAAATAAGTATATTCAGGTCGAGTTCCTTCTGCCTATCATCGTTCATGCCCGTAAGCACCGGCATCGCATGCGGACTCCCCATGTCGAAGTTCATTGTGATCGTGTCGCCGGGGAAAGAGGATATCGTGATGGCGTCCCTAAGATAGAGGTAAACGTCCTGAATGCCGTCGATCGGGATCGCCTGTTCGAATGTTCCGTCCTGCGCCACCGGGATCTCCACTGCATCGTTCTGGAGGTAGTCCGTGACGGCGAGGCGCACCGCAAAGGTCTGCCCGGGAGGCACGCCCGTAACGGTTCCCCGGAGCACGAATTCTCCCTTACCGGGGTAGTCGGGCACGGTTGCTTTCGTGGCCGGGTCGCTCTGCGCGGAAGTGTTGAACACTTGTGCCAGAAACAGTATAACGACGAGCATGATTCTTGATTTCATAGTTGTTATGGTTTTTGGGTTCATAGAACTTGTCTGGAATTTTTCACCCTCGTTTTTTAAGAAAGCCTCTTCCATTGATATCTCCTCCCTGATAATATCCACATTTTCGGCCGATTTACTTCCGCGCTCTCTCGATCTCGACCACCTGTCCATATTAAGGATGCTGTTCACATACACTTTATTATGATCGATCACGATCGTGATCCGCTGCCCTATATAATGCGCATATTCGATCGGAGGGTTGAAACTTCTGTCGACAACTTTAAAATCATCGACAATAATAACGTCTGGCTCGAAAACTTTAGTTTCCCAATCATGATATTTGATCACTTCTTTTATCATGAGCAGGAATTGCTCACGAGTCAACTCCGTCTCTATAATGGTAAACCTTAATGCTCTTCTTCTAATCAGGAATATGCAAAGAACAATAACGATGAAAATGATATTTACGATAATAAGTGGGGTCTCGACTTCAAATAAATATTCGCGTTTAACCGCAAATAATATATCTAAAACCAGAGGTGCTAACAGCATATTGACCTTATAATAGCCCACGGCATTGCCGAAACTGAGTATCAACTTTCCAGTATTCCTGGCGTGGGCGACAATTATTCGCGGGTCGATCATTACTGCTCTATTATCTGCCCGTCCTGCATCGTGATCCGCCGGTCGGCCATTGCGGCCAGGCTCTCGTCGTGGGTCACGATAACGACCGTCTGCCCCAGTCTGTCGCGCAGTTCGAAGAACAGGCGGTGGATCTCGTCGCGGTTGCGCGTGTCGAGGTTGCCCGAGGGTTCGTCGGCCAGAAGCACGGCGGGCGAGTTGATAAGCGCTCGCGCAATGGCGATACGTTGCTGCTCGCCGCCCGAAAGTTCGGCGGGTTTATGGGTCGCGCGGTGCTCCATGCCGAGCATCGCTATAAGTTCACGCGCCCTCGCCTCGACCCCCCCGCCGATATAGCCCGGAATGCAGACGTTCTCGAACGCCGTGAACTCGGGCAGCAGGTGGTGGAACTGGAACACGAAACCGATGCGCTCGTTGCGGAACCGCGACAGCTCACGGTCGCCCAATTTCTCCACCGCCACGCCGTCGACCGTCACGCTGCCGCTGTCGGGAAGGCTCAGCGTGCCGACGATCTGCAACAGCGTCGTCTTCCCCGCGCCGCTCGGGCCCACGATCGAAACCACCTCGCCATGTGCAACGTCGAGCGACACTCCGCGCAGAACTTTCACATCGCCGTAACTCTTCGTTAGGCCCGAGACCTCTATCATCTTGTTTGTCTGCATGTTATTATTTCACTTCGACGCTCCTACCTTCGTTGTTCGCGCGCGTCAGGTTGTCGTACATCGCCTCGACATAGACGGGCGGCAGGTAGAAACGGCCTCCGTATGTCGCGGCGAGGTTCAGGCGCACGGTTATCTGGTGTCCGGAGGGCAGGTAGTCGATATACGTATACACCCGGTCGTCGCGGAAGTCCTGATAGCTGATCGTTCCGGTCGTGGGGTCGGCCCCGGTCTCCGTGTCGTTCATGTAGCGCGTGTTGAGTATCTCCCATCCCGCGGGGAATACCTCGGTGAGGACGAGGTTGCGCATTATCTTCGAAGTGGGGTTGCGCACTATGACCACCGCCGTCAGGTCGGTGCCTTGTTCGAGCGACGCGACGTCGAGGGCCGCACCCCGGCTGTTCTCATAGCGGACGGTCAGCGCGACCGCGTTGGCATAAGCCTCCTCGTTGCCCTGATCGGGAGTACCCTCGGTTATTATGCGTGCGAAAAGCGTCGCGCGGCCCGGATTGTTGAGTTCGAGCGCTGCCGGACGGGCTGGGCCGTTCTCCATAATGGCGGCATTCCAGATATTCTTGTCGGTCGATATTTTCTGCCTGCGGCCGCCGCCCAACTCATAGCTGAATTCCATCGTTTCGGAGACGCTGTACTTCGCAATATAGCGCGACATCGCCATCAGCGCGTAGGCCGTCGTCTGGGTGCTCATCCAATCGTCGGACGACAGCTCCTCGGCCATCTTTTTCGAAAGCGTGGCGGCCTGCGCGTCGTCGCCCATCATCACGAGCGCCATAAGCTGCACCGCGCGGTCGCGCGAGGGGCTTCCGTATGTCAAGTCGTACTCGTAGTTATACGTGTCGCCTACCTCGCGCGTGTTTTGCACCACCTGTCTGGCTACATCCACCCGGCCGGCCTGTGCATAAGCTGCGGCGAGCATCCAGCGTCCGGCCGCCGAGAGGCGTTCATCTTCGCGCAGGCGGTTCATTGCGCCCATTTCGGCCCTCTTGCCCAACGCGAGCACATAGAGGCGGTAGGCCTGGTTCATGCGTTCGGAGTCGGAGTAGTAGCCCGTAGCCGGCTTCCATGCGCGTGCAAGCATGGAGAGATTGTTAAGTGCGTTGCGTTTCAGGTCTTCTGGCACGAGGTAGCCTTTAGCCTCGGCTTCGAGCAGGAAGTGGGTCGCATAGTTCGAGCCCCATGCATCGCCGCTCGTATTGCCAGGCCAGTAGGCGAACGCGCCGCCCGGTATCTGGTAGGATTTGTAGCGCCTTATGACCTCCTTCACCGCTTCGTCGGCCACCTTCGTTTGCTGTGGTGTGAGCGATGCGAACTGGCCAATGTAGAGTTGCGGGAAACCTTTTGAGGTGATCTGCTCGATACATCCGTGGGGATAACCCAGCAGATAGCTCACGCGCGAAGCGAGGTTCACCGGCGGCACGTCGGAGATTTCGAGCGTCACGCTGTTCGTTCCGTCCGCGCCCACCTGCTGTACGTCGCCTTTCCACGTCTGGCCCGGTGCAAGCGTCACGGCTTGTACCTTAACCTGTGGGCGGCGTACCGAACGTATCTCGATATCGGTTTCATAGGTCGAGGTTTCGCCCTTGCCCTTTGCGGTGAGGGTCACCTTGCCCGCCCCCGGCTGCGACTTCACGCGGATGCGGAACGCAGCCTGCTTATCGCCTATCGTGGGGAAATTGAGCGTCTGCTTCTTCGGCCCCATGATCTCCATATTGTCCGAGCATTCGATCGTCACATCCACGTTGCCCACACCGTCCTGCGTCGCGAATACAGTTGCCGGAACGACCATCTCCTCGCCCACGCCGATAACGCGCGGCAGCGTCCCCAACAGCATTACCGGCTTGCGCACCGGCACACTCTTCTCGGCCTTGCCGTACGCCGCGCCGTCGCCTGCCACGATCATCACGCGGACGCGGCCGTTGTAGTTGGGCATCGTATATTTATGTTTGCGTTTTTCTCCTTTCTTCAGGATGAACGGCCCGTCGAACTGCACGACCGGCTTGAAACGGTTCACAATGGCCTTCGGGCCGCCCGCCGCTTCTTCGCCGCCGCCGATGCTGAACAACTGTTCTATGCGTCCGCCGTATGCACCCGCAATGTAATTATATAAATCCCACGTCGTTACACCCAGCGCCTCGCGTGCGTTGAACGCTGCCCACGGGTCGGGGGTCTGGAATCGTGTGAGGTCCAGCAGGCCCTCGTCCACCACGGCCAGCGTGTAGGCCATCTCGCGGCCCGAGGCTTCCGAAACGGTAAGCTCGTATGTCTCCTCAGGGCGTATCTCGTCGGCTATTTTTATCACCGGCTCAAGATGGCTGCGCGGCGATGTGACCGTCACCGGAACGACGCCGTATAGCCTTATCGGCAGGTCGTTCTTCGTGAGTCCATGCGGTTGCAACAGCGTGACATGCAGGTATACGTTTGGCATCATATCCTCGGTGACGGGCACTTGCAGGGTCGTTTCGCCCTGGCGGCACTCGTGTTCGGTGATCGACAGCACCCGCGCACCGTTCTCCACGCTGACGACCGCGCGACTACCCTCCGACGAAGGCAGGGTCACCGCCATCGTCTCGCCCGGCGCATAGGTATCCTTGTCGGTCGAGAACGTGAGTTTGTAGGCCGCATCGCTGCCCTCCGCATCGCGGCGGTTGCCGTAGGGCCAGTCGAAGTAGGCCATCACGCCCGAAGTGTGCGGGCCGTTGCCGTCCTCGACCTGTATATAATAAGTACCCCACTCGTTATCGGAGTAGTTCAGCGTGAAATTTGCCTTACCGTCCGCGCCCGTCGTGAGGGTCATGCGCTTGACCGGAGTGTGGCTGCGGTCGGAGATATAGTTGGCCAGACGGCCGTTGGACGAGCTCCACCACCAATACCAATCGACCTTGTACACCCTCACCATCACACTCTGCCCAGTCAGTGGGTTGCCTTTGTAGTCGGCCGCGGCGACCTCGAACGTATGCGCCTGGCCGGTGGCAAGCTGTTCATAATCTTTCTGCGGCGACCGCACGCCCACATAACGCTTATAGGGAGAATAGGCGACCCTCATCCCGTCGAGGCTGAAATCGCCCGACTCCTCGTAAACGCGCGTCACGAAATCTCCTGTCAGCATACCCGGCGCCGAGGAACCTATATCTATACTTGCGCCGATCTGCGCATCGCCCTGCTCGTCGACGTTCCCCGACGCCACCCGTGCCTCCTCGCTTTGGAACGACTTGGCCGGGTCGTCGAATATGAAGCCTGCGAACTTCGGGAATTCGGTTTTCACCGACGCGAACGTGCCGTCAATCTCATATTTCAGGCCGCGCGCCACGACCCCCGTAAGCCACTCGACATGAAGTTTACCATTCACCGGCTCGTCAGCCAGCAGCGGCGATTCGCCGAACGAGATGTCGATCTTGAGCCTGTTGGGCTTGATCGACTCCACGCGCACGCGCTTAGAAAACGTTGCGCCGCCCACCTTGACCTCCACGTTCCACGGCCCTGTAGGTGCATCTGGCTCGGTCGCCATTTCGAAGGCGTAAAGCCCCATTTGCCCCGCCGTCTGCGTCTTGCGGTGCACCAACTGCCCCATTGGGTTGTATAGCTCCATCACCACCGGCATATTTGGCGGCAGGGCCTGTGTACGGTCATTGAGCATAAAGCCGAGGTAGAGCGTGTCGCCCGGCCGCCACACACCGCGGTCGCCGTAGATAAAGCCCTTGATCCCACGCCGCACCGTCTGACCCGCGACGTCGAACGAGCTGGTGCTCAGCGCCGAACCGTCGTCGAGGCGCATATATGCGCGCTGCTTCCCCTGCGAGGCTTTCATATAGAACGGGCGGCCGGTGTACTCGATGCGCGCCTGTCCGTCGGCGTCCGTCGTGCCGCGTCCTATCGGCTGGTTCTGGAAGTTGTACACTTCCACCTCGACCGACCCTATCGGCCGTGTGTCCACTATGTCGTGCGCAAGCACCAGCAGTTCGTTGGCCTCGCCGCGCTTGGCAGTAAGGCCGATATTGGTCGCAAGGACGTTGCGCGAGACATCTGTGTTATAATAGAAACTCTCCTTGCACGGGTCTTCGTCGCGCCAGTAGTAATCGTAGTAGTAGTCCTCGTAATAATAGCCGTCCTCGTAATAATAGTGATAAGCATTGTCGTAGTTGTCGAGTTCCGACTCGAACTGCGCCGCGTCGCCTGCTGCGATCTCCTCTTTGGTCTTCTGCACCAGGCTCTCGCACGGATACGCCGAAAGGTCGCGGTTGAAGCTCAACACGACACGGTAGACTGCCCCCTGCTCCGGTTCGATAAGTTTGCGCAGGTCGAGCGCATAGGTGCGCCACGCGGAAAACTCTTCGCTCTGCTCGTCGAGCCAGATAGTTTTATAGGCCGCGAGGCGTCCCACACGCATCATGCTCCTGCCTCCGTCGAGCTTGTTTTCCTGCATGAACGGCCCCATATTATTCTCCAATATGCGGATCACGCGCACCTGAACGCCGCGCAGGTAGACCGCTTGGAACGGGATCGTCATATTCTCCGAGTCGGGGATGATCACCCCGCCCCCCACGAAACGCACCGCCGGGACTTCGCTGTCGATTTCCACCGTGCGTATCACGGTCTCTTTCAGCGTCTTGCCCGTACGGCTGCGGACGCCCTCCGATATCTGTACCGACACCTCGCCGCTGCGGTTCGCATCGGGATAGAGGCGCAGGGTGTTGCCATCGACCGTCACCGTCTCGTTATTGTTGTTTTCGATGAACGCCAACCCGCGCAGGTTCTGCGCCGCGTCGAGGTTGCCCGTAAAGGTCACCACGACATACTTCTCCGGCTCCGAGACGTACTTCACGTCGTAGACCCCGAAGTCGGCCTTGTCGGGGACCGTCACCGTAAGCAGGTCGGTCTTTTCGACACCCAGTTTATTGGCGGCCACCGATACGTCGAACGTACGCGCCTCGCCGTCGCCGCCCCTCACAGCCGTCAGCACGACGCCGAACTGTCGAGGGTTATCCGTGGCGCTCCACTGTGCGTCCATCTCTTCCGAGAACGCTATGAGCGGCTGCACGGTTTCCAACTGCTCGATATCGGGGGTGTGGACCATAAGACTCACATCGTAATTCTCCTCGTCGTCGGCATTGATCATGATAGATTTCAGTTCGGCGCGTACGGCCAAAGGCAGGGTCTCGAAACTGAATGTGAATTTACCGTGTTCGGCCGGAGTGTCGAAAAAACCCGACAGGTCGGCCGTAACGGTATATTTCGTATTTCGCCGGAACTCCCCGGCGGGCCTGAATACCACCGTCTTATCATTCTCGAATACGAAGCCGCCATCGACCGATGGTTGGATCTTAAGCGCAAGGTTTTCGGCAGTCATCTTCTCCGCCGCGACATCCTCGCTGAAAACGAGGTATATGGGCAGTGTACGCGAGACCGTTCCCGATGTGAACGCATCCACGAACGGGTTGTAGGTTGGTGTGGCAGCCTCTTTGCCGCCACCACCGCCGCGGCATCCGGTCATTAGAACAAGTGCGGAGAGGAAAATCGAACAGGCAATCCTTTTCATAGCAATCAGATATTATTAGAAGAAACAAATTTAACGAATTTATTCTTTATATTCGCGAGGAATTGAAAATGTTTTCGGAAAGGAAGTGGGCGAACCGTGGAGGCGATCCGCACTTTTACGCCCGGCAGGCGGCCTTTGCGTTGGACCGCTACACTTTGTTCCGCCCCCACGCTGACTGCGAACTGAGAACGATGCAGGCCTTATGGTCTGAGAACCAACTGCGGCAGAGCGTGAAGCTTTGCCACCTTAACCATTAATAATGCGAACCAAAATATTAAAATATATTGTGATCACGGCAGCCATTCTTGCGGCATGGTGGCTCATGATGTTCGCATTTGTCCCGCGGCAGTTGTTCGAAGACCCCTATTCCGCAACCCTCTATTCGGCGGACGGGCAATTATTGGGCGCGCGCGTGGCAGCGGACGGGCAGTGGCGCTTTCCTTCCACAGACTCACTGCCAGAGAAGTTTATGACATGCCTTATTACGTACGAAGACAAACGTTTCCGGCGGCATCCGGGCGTCGACCCGCTGGCCGTTGGGCGAGCTGTGAGGGATAATATCCGGGCGGGCGGCGTGGTGAGCGGCGGGAGTACGCTCACGATGCAGTTGGCGCGTATCGCGCGAGGTAACCGCGACCGCAACCTGTGGCAAAAACTCGTCGAGGCGCTATGGGCGCTCCACATCGAAACGACCCGTTCCAAGAA
>QMCD01001073.1_pt1 | contig 17591 bp, 13 predicted proteins | sample 1821841 | NCBI WGS metagenome assembly QMCD01 (sample SAMN01991225, study PRJNA193472) | Termite gut metagenome, whole genome shotgun sequencing project. | isolation source: worker | host: Macrotermes natalensis
CCACGATGCCGTTTACTGTAGACGATTGCGCCGTCCTACATATAGCATCGCCATAGCAAGTTTGCTTTTATCCAGTTTTATTTTACTTATTGGAGTTAAATAGAATTCCGGCCACATTCGCAAAATTTCCCGATCTGCGGTACCCGCCGTGTAATCACTGTAAAACTTGTAGTCTTGGATAGTTTCTCCTGTTTTGAGATTGTAAACACGATAGGATGGAGCAACGCATTCGGGACCGTCCTCAAAAAGAGCATAACCCTGCATATATGCGATAATCGAACTATCGCTCAATATAAAAAAAGTTCCTATTCCAAATTCGTTGGAACTTTTGAATTTTGCGGTATGAATGGTTTCTTCAAATTCACCTTGCATATTGACCCGTATAAGTTTTCTGTTGTCAATGGCACAAATCCATAAATGAAGTCCGTTCGAGTCTTTTTCAAAATTATCATAAAACCTAAAATTATAAATCTCGTTAGGGGCGCCGCCTTTCTTGCATATCGCACTAATGCGTCTGCCGGTTTCCACATCGTATAGATATAAGTATCCATCAGGATGTTTATCTGATGAAAACATCAGTACGCCATCGTAAGCATACATAAGACCGGTATATTCCCCTTCTAAATTCAACGTTTTACCATTAGTAAGCGTATGGGTATGTTTAGGATAATCCACTGTAACCGTTTGGCCATAGAATTTGATTTTATCCGCATTTTCACAAGATGACAAAGTCAGCAACGTCGTAAAAGTTATGATTAAAATAATAATGCGTTTCATATTTTATAATATATTTCTTCTGTGACATAAAGATTTTGGTGGCAAGATTTAGAATATGATGTGTATGTTTGCATTATATTCTAAATCTTGAAACAAATTTAATTAAGGGATACAACAATATTTCTCTGTCGCATGTGGAAATTTTTGCATACAAAGCCATCCTTGTTCAGGGTGTGACTTAGCTCCGGGAGGAGCACATAATCTTTGCTGGTCTGGAGTTGTGTGCGAAACTGTCAAAGGACGGAGTTTTTGTTGACCTGGACAGTCACCATAGCCGCTGCCGGAGTCGCCTGGATAAGCGCTACAATACAATGGTTTTTCTCCGCAATCAACCGATTGTATCCAATCGCAAACATCCAGTTCGTCGTTGAAAAACAAGCCGTCCGGGCATTGCATCGGAATAGGAACTCCGTTGGAGCACGAGAAATACCAGTTGCAGCATTCGGAAGGTAGAAGTGGTGTGTAACCATAGTCATACGTCCCCGGAGTAGGACATGACGCAGTAAATACAGATGATAACACAATGGCAATAGCCATTAATTTCAAAGATTTAACAATTTTTTTCATGATGGTAAGTTTTAATAGGTTTGTTATTTAGTTTGCAGAGAGAATAAAAATTATGTTAAACTTCCTTTCTGGAATTTTTACTTTGTTCTCTGCTTGTTTTTTGAAGACAAAGATACGAAAAAAAATCGAAATGACCAAATATTCATTTTTGTATATCTTTTTTGCCGTTACAATTTTTTTTCGTATCTTTGCAGAAATAATGTGAATCTTAAATCAAATCGTATCATGAAATCAAAACAAATAGCCGCAACTTTATTGCTTGTGATGCTCACAATCGCAGCCTGTGCACAGAAACAAAAACGAATTCCGCTTGAATATGGCGTTTGTCAAGAAGTATCCAATATGGGAGATGCAGATATAACGTCAACAAGCACCATTTATTTCGATCGTTGGGGCGAAAGAAAAGCTACCGAAAGCAAAACGGAATATAAAATCGGCGATGCCATCGAAACGAGAAATATGCTTACACTCGTAAAGGATTTAACGGCGTGGACCATAGATTTGAATGAAAAAATAGGATACCGTATTAAAGTTGACCCCAAAGTTTCTGCTAATGATTTTACACGTATGTTGGAAGGAATTTTACATGGAAACATCTTGGAAAATATAGAACAAACAGACCTTGGCGAAGAAACTTACCTGAACTACACATGCAAAAAAACCAAGATTACGTGCGTCAATCCACAAATAGACGCAATCATACTTACTTATGGCGAACTTGGCATGAAAATGGAAGGTACCATCATGGGGCAAACGGTTTCTCAACGGATTACGTCCATTGACGCAACACAAAAGCCTTCTGCATCTAAGTTTGATGTGCCCAAAGGCGTAAAAATTGAGAAATTGAAAGTTGAAGAAGTGGAATAGCACTTCTAAATTTCGGGTATTCAGGTTGTAATTTGGCATTTTTCGCAGATTTTTGCGAATAAATTTGGTCATGTCAAATATTTTTTGTACCTTTGTACCCCCAATTTTGGACAAAAACAATTAAAAAAACAATTAAAATGTACGCTATTGTTGACATCGCAGGGCAGCAGTTTAAGGTTACGAAGGACCAAAAACACTTCGTTCACCGTTTGGAAGCCGAAGTAGGCGACACGGTTGAGTTTGAGAACGTGCTCCTGACCGACGAAAATGGCAAAATCACCATTGGTGAGCCATTCGTTGCCGGCAAAAAAGTTACAGCGAAGGTGCTTATGCAAACTCGCGGAGAAAAAGTAATTATCTTCAAAAAGAAACGTCGTAAAGGCTATCGCAAGACCAACGGACACCGCGATTATATTACGCAAATCCAAATCGAATCCATCAGCTAAAATCTTAAACTATGGCACATAAGAAAGGCGTCGGAAGTTCAAATAACGGACGCGAATCCCAAAGTAAACGCCTCGGCGTGAAAATTTTCGGCGGACAACAAGCCATCGCCGGAAACATCATTGTTCGTCAACGCGGAACAGCCCATCACCCGGGCTTAAACGTTGGACTCGGAAAAGACCACACGATTTTCGCCTTAGTCGATGGAACTGTTCAGTTCCGTAAAAAACGCGACAATCGCTCTTACGTTTCGGTTATTCCGGCGTAAATATTGTGGCGATAACGTATTTATTGTAGGGGCGATGCATGCATTGCCCCTACGTTTATATTGAAATACCAATAACCATGCGGGTTTGCGGATTTTGAACAATTTTGAAATGTTAAAGTTTGTTAAGATTTAACACTTTTTAACTTAATTTTTGCGTTTTGTGTATTTTTTTCGTATAATTTTGCAGTTCCAAACTGTGGAACTATGAAAAAAATAATTTTAATTTTAGTTTTCGGAGGATTGATAAATCTTCCAAACCTCTTGCAAGGACAAGTCTTTTCAGAATTTGTTAGTGTACCGTTCGGTATTCAACGCAGCGTTCGAGGCGTGGATTATGAACTAATGGTCACGAAGTTGGAATTTCATCCGACAGGAACAAAAATGGACTTGTTGTTAACTGTCGCAATGCCGTATAAACAAGGCGACACAAATCGGTTGCATTTTGTTGCCACTGACGTGAAATGGTCGGAACAAGGCGGTTTTGCCGATGAAAACGCACGATTGGCGTTGCTGGAAGATTTCCGCATACCGCTCAAACACATCGAAATTTGCCTGAAAAAAGTCGTGAAAAACAGTGGAACATTTGCCGAAATTGATTGTCACGGTCTCAAACATTTTAGTTTGGACGCATCGTTGGTTTTCGACAATTCCGTAGCTATTCCGGCCAACTGCGATACGTTGCCGTGTAAAAAATTATCGGCCGAATTTCGTGCGGATATTGAAACTTGGTCGAATTTAATTGTGGATTTGAATCTTCCGGAATTTCAGATTCCAACGCTGAAAGGCTGGATTTTTCAGGCAGAACAAGTGGTTTTCGATTTCAGTGAAAACCGGAAATCCGGTTTAACCAATCTTCCGGAATCCTATCTCCAAACCTACTTTCCGAACGATGAAAATCTTTGGAGAGGCGTATTCATTAAATCGCTGAACGTAGCGTTACCAAAGTCTTTTGAAGGCAAAGAACGCTTCTCTTTTCGGGCGCAATCTTTAATTATTGACGAAATGGGCATTACCGGCACATTATCTGCAAAGCACGTTATACCAAGCGGTTTGGCTCACATCGGCGGTTGGGGATTGAGTGTGGATACGTTGGGTTTGGAGTTTTTGACCAATCGTCTGAAATCGGGCTATTTCGGCGGTTTGCTGCAACTTCCGATTACGGATACAGCGTTGACATACACCGGCAATATTTTTGAAAATAACAAATATGCTATGCAAGTTCATTTAAGCAAAAATGTACAATTTGATTGTTGGAAAACCGCATCTGTCAAGCTTAACAAAGAAACATTCATCAAAATGGAATTGGTCGAAAACCGATTTTTCACACAAGCCATTTTGCATGGCGAAATGAGTTTCGGAACGAATTCAGAAGCGTCAAATCCATTGAAAATACTGGATATTCCGAGTATCGGCTTTGAAAATTTAGTGCTTCAAAATAGAAAACCGTATTTCACTTCCGGCAAACTTTCTTACAATGGAAGCATTGGTATTTCCGGATTTCCGGCACAAATCAAATCGTTTGGCATCCGGTCTGTCGGCGATGATTCCATCGCTATACATAGTGCCGTAAGCATTGGTCTGACTAACGCTAACGACGGCGGTTTTGAAGGCCAAACCGGATTTTCCATTCGTTCCCATTTGGAAACTAAAACCAATAACCAACATCGCTGGGTTTACGATGGATTTTCAATCGACAGCGTTTTTATTCACATTGATGAATCGGCATTTTCGCTAAAAGGCGGATTGGCCGTATTTGAGAGCGATTCGCTCTATGGGCAAGGATTTAGCGGAAGAGCGGAACTCAAAATTAAACAGCCGGGCATCGCCATAGCAGCCTCTGCAACATTTGGAAAAACGAGTGATTTCAGATATTGGTTTGCCGATGGATTGGTGAATTTCGGAAAAACAGGTGTGCCGATTTTTGCGGGATTAAGTCTGAATGGCTTTGGTGGCGGGGCTTATCAACGTATGAAACCGCTTTTTGGAGAAAAATCAACATCGTCCATTGGCGTAAGCAGCAGTGGCATAAAATATATTCCCGATCATACTACAAAACTTGGTATTCAAGCCTCTGTGGCTATTTCAGCACAAAGCAATCCGAAGGTGTTCAATGGACAAACCTCTCTCGAATTGTCGTTTAACACGTCCGGCGGATTAAATTTTATCCAATTGAAAGGTACGGCAAAAGCCGCACAAGCCTTGTCGGACGATTTTTTCAATACCTTAAAAAAGAATGTTGAATTATTGGGCGCAATGGACAAAAACATGCAAGAAAAATTACGCAAAGAAGATGCCAAAAACGCTGCAATTACAGCATGTTTGGACTTAAATTATGATTTTAACAACGATGTTTTTAGAGGATTATTGAGTACCGAAATTTCAGCGCCATTACTTAAAGGGAGCGGACAAGCGGAATTGTATTTGAGTAAGGACAAATGGTTTTTTCATGTCGGACATCCCGACCGTCGATTCAACGTGAATATTGGTGTTGGATCTATTTCACTGAATACGGGCGTTTATTTAATGGCAGGGCACGATATTCCGGCTATGCCGAAACCGCCTACTGCGATTGCAAACTTCATCAAAACCACTGATATTTCATCGTTGGAACAAACCCGGTCGAAAGATATTTCTTCCATAAATTCCGGCAGAGGTTTTGCATTTGGCGCCGATTTTTCAATGAATACAGGCCATTTGAAATATTTGATATTTTTTGCACAATTCCAAGCTCAATTAGGCTTTGATTTTATGCTGAAAGATTATGGAACGATATCGTGTATTCAGCGCACTTCGCCGCTCGGAATCAATGGCTGGTATGGTAGCGGTCAGGCTTACGCTTATTTAGCCGGACGTTTAGGTCTTGAAGCGCGAGTATTTGGAAAAAATCGGCAATTCACGATTTTAGATGCTCAAGTCGGCGCACTTTTGCAAGCGCAATTACCAAATCCCGTCTGGTTTAGCGGAAATTTGGCTGCCAGATACAATATTTTGAATGGGTTGATCAAAGGCCAATGCAATTTTAAGTTTGAACTTGGCGAAAAATGTGAATTGCCGAAACTCTCTCCATTCAACAATTTAGCCGTAATCTCCGATTTGAAACCGGTTCAAGATGAAAGAGATGTGAATGTATATGCACTACCGCAAGCCGCATTTAGCATGCCCATCAGAGAAGTGCAAATCAGCGCTACGGAACTATATAAGATTGAGTTGGAATCATTCACTTTGAAATCCGGAAACACAGTATTAGCAGGTGATTTAGAATGGAATGAGGATCGGACTTCGATCATTTTGAAACCTCACGATGTTTTGCCTCCACAAAAAACTCTGACTGTTTCTGCAACACTCCGTTTTTTTGAAAAAAACAATGGTGTTTGGAAACCTCTGCTCGACGAAAAAAATCAACCTCTAAAAGAAACGTTATCCCGAACATTCAAAACGGGAGATCGTCCGAAAACGTTGCCCATTGCGGAAGTTAAGTATAATTATCCGGTGATTGATCAGCAAAATTTCTATCTTCAAGAATCGTTGGAAGGTTATATTCAACTTAATCGTGATCATGGTTTTTTGTTTGATGTGGCAAACAATGATTATTTCGTGCGTTTTGAAACATCGAAAGGGGTTGATTTTTCTCAAAAGATGAGGTATAATGCGGCCGCAAAACGTATTGAATGGACTATTCCAAAATTGAAAGCACAAACCAATTATATCTTGAAAATTGTGGGAGAACCTAAGAAAACAAATAAAAATTTTGCTAATATTTCGGAAAAATATGCGTCCGAAAACCTTGATAATGGCGAAAATTCTATAGAAATACGAGAAACTAAAATTTCAAAAACGTCCACGACATCAAAAACGGTTGAGATTTTTTCGTACACTTTTCGAACAAGTGCATACTCGACATTTGAAGAAGCGATGAAGTCGCTAACCTTGCAAAAAGCCAAACTTCAGACCTTATTGGCGCCTTACAACGGTCAATATTTTTCCATTCCCGATGCTTATTATTTGTCTGCATCGTGTAATAAAGTGGCAGGTTTCGATGAGGCGGAATTGTTTGGAACGCCCTATACACAAAACATTCCGCTTGTCGAAGCCACAGCGCTTTTGGATCCGTTAAATCAATATTTTTCGATTTACATCCATCCGCTGATTTATTACCCTTACAACTATGGCGGACTTGTCCATTTGAATAGGGATAACGGGCGATCCCTGCTTCCCACTTGGGCTATGGAACCGTTGAAACTAACGGACAATTCCAAAACCTTTCCGTGGACATACGATCCGCCATTAGTGTATCGAAATGATTTATACGAAATACAACTGCAATTAGCGGATCAACACGCCAAAGGAAAAAATATTTCAAATTACAGTTTGATTCTTACCAAAAGCACGCCTATTCCCGTTTTCGGAACATACCGGTTTGCATTGCAATACCGTTTTCCAAACGGAACATTAGGAACTTCTTACACAACCTCTTTCAACTACAACAAATAAAATATATCATGAAGACACATTTTTTTAGCTTGGCATTTTTCAGTTTTTTGTCCTGTGTGTTATGGGGACAAAATCCGGCTAAATTGCATCTCAGCGCAGAACCTCAATCCTCTCAAATCCGCTTGCGATGGGCTATTGACAATCCTTTGGCTTGGCAACTCGCCAATCGTTACGGCTATACGTTGGAGCGTATCGAAATCTTGGATCATCACGTTGTAACGGCTTATCCGAAACGACGAATTTTGAATGATTATCCGATTAAACCTGCCGATTCGGCCTTGTGGAAAGAAAAATTTGATCAACATCAAAGTTATGCGATTTTATCACAAGCCTTGTTTGGCGAGAGTTTTCAGACATCGTTTCAAACCAATCATCCGATGTTTCAAGCCTTCAATCAAACACAGCAAGACGAACAGCGATTTACCATTTCGCTTTTGGCTGCCGATCAATGTTTCGATGCCGCTTGTTTAGCGGGTTTGGGCTGGGTTGACAGTATCATTGACCCAAATAAAACGTATCTCTACCGGCTTTATGTCAACATGCCGGACAGCTTGATTTCATGCGATACAGCACGTATTTTAATTTCGCCTGCGAAGAAAAAAAACTATCCGAAAATCTCCGATATTTTTTCCGAAACAGGTGATAAATCGGTGTTTCTGTCATGGAATATCCGGCACTTCAAAGGGATTTACAGTCATTATATCATTGAAAAAAGCACCGATCAAAAACAGTTTACAATAATCGCGAATGCCACATCATTAAACGTTTCCGAGCATGGCGAAGAATCTTTTTTTATAGATACTATTACCAACGACCAACCGTATTATTATCGCATCAGCGGTGTGAATATTTTTGGTGTTGCCGGACCTGTTTCAGACGTAATCAAAGTTGTCGGAAAGCCAGATTTTTCAGAATATCCAAAAGATTTGACCATTCACGAAACAACTGAAAATATTCGTTTGGAATGGACATTCGATGAAGCGATGAATAAAGACGTATCCCATTTTTTGATCGAGCATCAATTAAGTTTGAATGATGAAAGTACGCTGCTTTCAAGGGTTTCCGAAAAACAGCGATATTATGATTTGAAGTTGTCCAAGTTAACGGCATCGAATTATTTTACGGTTGTTGCGGTCTATAAAAACGGCCAAGAACGGCGTTCATACTCCTGTTTTTATCAGCCTGTTGATTCTGTTCCACCTCTGCCGCCAAAAGGTCTTTGTGGTTTTGCAGACAGTTTGGGCATTGTGAAACTTTATTGGCAAGCCAATTCGGAACCGGATTTAGACGGCTATCGGATTTTCTGCGCCAATCAAGCCAATCAAGAGGTTATTCAAAGATCTAAAACACTTTGTACAGACACGATTTTTTACGACACCATTTCCACCAACACCGATAAAAGCGTGTATTACCAAGTGATAGCCGTTGATAAACGAGGGAACAAATCCGATTTTTCAACCAAAATAGAAGTGAAACGGGTACAACAATTTCCACCCATGATAACGTTTGAAGATTCTGTAAACGCGTTTTCAATCGTTATTCCGGATCCGTTGCCGGCGCCTAAAATAACGGCTTTTGCCGACCGTGATAATCGCCAAATCACTCTGAATTGGAAAACCTCTTATCCTATTTTGGAAATCCAACTTTTCAGAAAAAAAGACCATGGAGATTGGCAACTTTTAGACCATTTTGAACCTGTGGATAATCACTATCACGATGTGAAATTAGAGATTAATTCAACGTATTTTTATCGGCTGAAATGCGTGGATAAAGAAGGCCATCACAGTCCTGTTTCTCCACCGGTTCAAGTGGTTTATTAACGCCGGTTACCGCACATATTTGAAGCTTAAATCCCAAACAACGCCGAGATGAATACTTAATGCGCCGCCTTTTTGATCGCCCAACAAATGGTTGTAACGCACTTCCATATTGATATTCCAAAGTTCGTTGAGTGTTGCTAAAAATCCGATCGCCGGATTGATGCTTATATAACCTCTGTTTGTGGAAGGTTGAACACGATCTTCAAAAAGCAGCAATTCCGTTGTTTTCGGTACATTATAAGTCGGCTTATAACGGCGGTTGATCATATTCAAACCCAATCCGATACTTGCGTAAGGACGAAAGTTTTTGAGCGCATTTGCAGGCCAATAAAATTCAAACGAGATATTGAACGGAATATACTGCGAACTCGCCGTAACGTCCAAAATTTGAATTGTATCATTAATCTGATCTAACCGTTGTTCCTCGGAAAGCGCGCGTATCAAAATCGAATCCTTTACAAACGCAATTTGATCCGGCTTCATTTTCGGCGCAAAAAATCCAAAATCAAATCCGAAAGCAAACGTATTTGTTCCAAAATATTTTCCCCGCAATCCGCCGCCAATCGCGCCATTCACATCATTCGAATAAGCGCCCATCGGCAACATGTAGCCGGCCTGAATACCCACCATGGTTTTATCCTCCATCATCCGCCGATTGATACTAAATCCGGACATTGTCAAACAAACAAGCGTTAAAATCAGAAAATAACGTCGCATATATTAAAGTTTTTTATGGAAAACAGAAGCCGAAGCCTGTGCTGTTGGCATAATTACCAAATCGTTAATACAAATGTGTTTCGGAAGATTCACGCAATAGAAAATCGTGTCCGCAACATCTTCTGCCGTTAAAGGCTCAAACCCTTTATAAACCGAATCTGCACGATCTTGATCGCCTTTGAAACGCACCGTTGAAAATTCCGTTTCAACCGCTCCCGGACAAACCTGTGTAACACGAATGCCGTGCGTTACCAAATCCAATCGTAAACCTTGTGAAAGTGCGTCAACCGCGTGTTTTGTAGCACAATAAACGGCACCATTCGGATAAACCTGTTTGCCGGCAATAGAGCCGATATTGACAATATGCCCTTGTCCGTTGCGAATCATCAGCGGCGCAATCGTTTTCGAAACGTAAAGCAAACCTTTCACATTGGTGTCTATCATGCGTTCCCAATCATCTACAAGACCGTCTTGCACGCTATTCAGGCCAACGGCTAAACCGGCATTGTTAACCAATACAGTGATAGCGTTCCATTCATCCGGCAAATGTCCCAAATGCTGTTCCACTTCGGCTTGCGAGCGTACATCGAAACACAACGTCAGCACCCGATTGTGATACACCTCTTGCAATGCGTTCTTTTGCGCATCCAAACGGTCGTTCCGCCGGCCGGTCAAAATTAAATCATAACCGGCTTTTGCAAACCGTTCTGCGGTGGCTTTTCCAATACCTGACGTGCTTCCTGTAATTAACGCAATGGGGTTCATTATGAATTTTTTTGCAAAGATACGAAAAAAAATTAAAAATGGAGAATTGAGAATTGAGAATTATTTGAAAAAATTAAAAAAAATGCGTATTTCAAATATTTTTTGTATCTTTGTCTTTTATATCTAAAAAGATAGCTTATGAAAAATCTTTTCCTATTCGTTTTTTTTAGTTTTTCCTTATCTTTTCTAACGGCGCAAACCACCTTTATTTATGATGCTTCAGGGAATCGAACTTTGCGCAACACGATTGTTCTTTCGCCGTATTCCGCACCAAGTCCGGCAAATGCTCCACTCAAGGCCAAGTCTGTGCCGGAAGAGGATTCGTTGGTTTTTGAAACTCCGCCAACCGAGTATGTTGATAAATTGCAGGAAAGCGACGTGTTGATTTATCCGAATCCCACCAAAGGCGCATTGGCTGTGGAGATTCGGAATATGGATCCGAATGTTGCGTATCGTTTGGAAGTTTTTAATATGAACGGACTTACGGTTTTTCAGCAATCGAGGGTGTCGTCTTACACGCCGATCGATCTTTCGTCGAAACCGAAGGGCATGTATGTGTTGCGGATTTCGGCGGGGGATAAGTTTGTTACGTGGAAAATTATCAAAGAATGAGGCTATGAAAATGTTTTCTTTATTTCGTAAAATGATGCTTTTGGGGCTGATTATATTTTCTCCGTTTTTGTTTGCGAGTAATGCTCCATCTACGGTTCCGGATAATGATTTGCTATATGTAAACACGTTGCAGGGGGCTGTTAGCGCCACGCCTTCGGGTGCGTTGATGTACCAGATTCCGCTTACAATCCCGATGGGTACCGCCGGTGTTCAGCCTCAACTGTCGGTGGTGTACAACAGTCAAAATGGTGTTTCCGGTATTTTAGGCGGTGGATTTGGTCTTTCGGGTTTGTCGGCTATTAGTCGCGTAGGTAGGGATTTTTATCACGATGGAGAGAAAACGGGCATTACGTTGACAAATAGCGATAAGTTTGCTTTGGATGGTCAGCGGCTTATTCTTACGAGTAACGGCTATTATGACACTGAAATGGCGAGTTTTTCGGAAATAAAACCAATTGGCGACAATGGCAGAGGCCCGAGATATTTTCAGGTTAACGCCAAAGACGGCAGTACGCTGTATTATGGGCAAACTGCTGATTCACGAACAACTTTTGAAACATCTTCAAATAATGAACTTGTTTCGCAATGGCTTATCAATCGTATGGAGGATGCTAACGGCAATTACATAGAATACCTATATTACGGGAATGACCGAGGTTCCGGTTATGCCAATCAAATCAAGGAAATCCGCTACACCGGCAACTTAGCAGCCGGATTGAGCCCATACAACAGAATCGTATTCAATTATATTGATAAGCCTGTTCAGCGCACGCTTTATGTGGCAGGGCAGGCACTTACCGATGGGAAACTTTTGAGTGAGATTGTTTGCTATGCGAATACTGTACTGGTAAAAAAATACACTTTTACCTATACGGCCGACAAAAAGCGGTTGGTTTACATGCGTGAATTTAATGTTGAAATCAGTGGTAGTCCTATGACAGGGGAATTGAAGTTTGATTGGCAAGAATCCAATCCGTCGCTTCTTGGCAAGACCCATAAAACTTCTTATTTTGGAAGTAACGAAAATAGCCCTCATCCGGGAAGTTACAAACTTTCTCAACATCTTCGCCTGCTTGCTGATATGAATGGTGCCGGAAAGTCCGATGTTGTTGGTTTTCATAACCAATGTGTATGGTCTACTGCCAAATCGGCCGTAGATCCGTATGCTGATCACAGTTCATTGCGTTGTGCTCAATTTTGTTATAACGGTGATGGATATAGCATAAACACCGGTGCCGGAATTCCATGGGGCAATAAGATCCATGCCCGTTTTGTTCAAGACGTGAGTGGCGATGGCATGGCGGATATTGTCGGCTTTGGGAGTGATGGTGTTTACGTTTCTCCCAGAAAAAAGGATAACCACTACGATGGTAATAGTTCTGCTATAACTCAAAAATGGAGTAACGAATACGGAGTCTCCTGTCCATCGGATTCGAGGAATTGTAATTGGACTCATCAAACTTTAGCACCTAAGCATTTATCTGATTTTGATGGCGATGGTTTGCTTGACGCTATTGGTATTGGGTGCAACGAAGTTGTTGTATCTTTAAATAATCATGGACAGAATTTCGAAGGAGCACGCTATACGTCGCCCATATTCGGACAAAATCATGGATGGACTTATTTTGATGAAAATGGCACTTGCGACTATAGTTTTGTCGCCGATATCAACGGTGATGGACGCTCCGATATTGTGGCTCTCAAACGAAATTATCTCGGCAAGACTTGGATGACTGACTACCTGAATTACACTTTGCATTATGCTTTATCAACAGGAAATAATATAGGAGATGCTATGCCATCCGTAACCACTCCAACTTTAAGTTTTTCGACACGCAGCAAAGATCCGTTTCATCCGTTTTTGACGGATGTTAACGGTGATGGGAAAGCCGATTTTGTGTACACCACTGTTAACAGCGATGTTTCTGTTTCCCTTTCCACCGGTTTGGGATTTAATACCATTCAAACTTGGCTAACCGGAGCGGCGAGCGACAAGATAGACTTGCAGGATATGAATGGCGACGGTTTGCCGGATATTGTTGCCGTTGCTTCAAGTGGCGTTTGGATTTATCTGAATACCGGCGCCGGTTTTTCATCAGGGAAAAATTGGAATTCGGATAACTTTTGGCATACGTTGGCTGATAACAAAAACGATGATAATTTCCATACCTTTGGCGACATGAACGGCGATGGCTTGCCGGACTTGGTTGGTTTTGCAGGTGATGGCGTATGGGTGTCGTTAAACCAAGCCAACGACCATCCTCAATTGCTTAGCGTGAGGGATAATCTCGGCAACCAGTTTACTGCCGAATACGAGCCTTTGAGCAATTCGAGCAGCTATACCAAAGGAACAACTCCAAGGGCTTATCCACTGATGAATTTTCAAGGTCCTTTATTGGTTTGCACACGGTTAACCACGCGAGCCAATGATAAAACCTACGCCTACGAAGGCGCTGTTGTTCATCAGCAGGGGCGCGGTTTTTTAGGTTTTTCCAAAATCACGGAAACGGATTCTCGTTTGCAATTAAGACAGGTTTCGGAGTTTGAATTGAACCAAACATATTTTGTAAATCTGCCCAAAAAAACACAGGTGTTTTCCACGGTTAAGGATACTTTGCTTTCTGAAACCACGCAAATCAATGTTGTCAAACCGGTTACTCCGGGGCAACAACGGATTTTGTGTGAGGTTAGGGAAACCACGAGTAAGGATTTTGTGACCGGTGTTGAGCGCCGTTCCGAGTTTGACTATGAGTATGGCAATGTTATTCGCAGTATGACTACCGATGGCCTTAGTGTTTCGGAAACCGTGAATTGGTATAGTTCCTACGCCGGTCGGAATTATCCCAACCGCTTGGATTATACCGAAACATGCAGCCATTACCTCAGCACACCGTTGCAGTATAGTTCTCAATCCCAATGGTTTGTGTATGATTTCAAAGGCAATGCAGAGTTTGAGGTTGAGTATTATGGAGAGCCTCGAGCCACGCAGTACGTTTATAACTCTTTAGGTTTGGTGGAAAAGGTGATGAAAAGCTCCGGATTGGAGCAAACCTTTGGTTACGCCCCTCAGTTTCTCTTTCAAACTTCTGTTACCACTCCCGGCCTTGGCACGTCACAGCAAACCCTTAACCACTATGGCCAAGTTACTTGGGAAAAAGCTGTTGGCGGTCAGATTACCGTTTATCAACGTGATGCGTTTGGGCGAGTGAACAAAATGGTTAGTCCCGACTATGTTGCAACGATTTACACCCATAGTCGTGAAAGGACTACGCCCAACGCGGTTTATTCAACTCTTGAGCAACGGCCGGGTCGTCCTTATGTGAAGACCTATATAGATACACTTGGCCGCACGGTCAAGACAGAAACGCCCAATCCGAGTGGTGTTGTGATTACCGAAACGGAGTATAACAGCAAAGGTCAGGTGCGTAGAACTTCCATGCCGCATTTTACAAACGAAACGCCGAAATGGACGACTTATACTTACGATTACGCCGGACGACTTGAAACCGAAACATTTAATGGCTTGACCACCACTTATAGCTATACCGGCTTGACTACTTTCATGACCACACCCGCCGGACGAACCTCAAGCAAAACTTACAATGCTACAGGCGATTTGGTTTCGGCCACCGACTCCGGCGGCACCATTTCATACAGTTACCACTCTCCCGGTCTTGTCAGTACAATCACCGCCCCCGGCGATGCCGTAACACATATAACTTACGATGATTGCGGCCGCCAAAGAACCATCACCGATCCCAATGCCGGCACCATCGAATATAGATATGATGCCTACGACCGGATTATATGGCAAAGAGATGCCCGGGGGAATATCACCACCAACACTTACGATATTTTAGGCCGGCTTGAAAAAACGGTGGAAGACTACGGTCAGATCAATTACACCTACATCACATCAGGTCCGAATGTGGGGCGTTTGCACAAAATAGAACGGAATAATATTGCTTTTACTTACGGCTATGACGACAAAGGAAGAATCATTCTTTTAGATGAGAATGGACTTCAAACCAAATATGGATATAATGCTGACGGTAATTTGGAAACGTATGAATATCCCTCGGGGTTCAAATTATTTTACAGTTATACTAACGGTTATCAAACGTCTATTCGTCAAACCAACTCTTTCGGTTCGACGATTTGGTCACTCGGTGCTGTCAATGCCCTGGGTCAGGAGTTGAGCAGCACGGTTTTAGGTCGAAGTAAAACCCAGCAATACAACACCTGTGGCCAGCCCACTCGTATAACGCTTGGAGATATAATGGACTATACCTACACCTACGACCCCTTGACCGGCAATATGCTGTCTCGTAGAAACCCCTACAACGGACAAAACGAAACGTTTACTTATGATAATCTCGATCGTCTTACTTCGGGCGTGACTTACGAGCTCAACGGCAATATCGCGAACAAAAGCGGCGTTGGAGATTATACCTACCATTGGCCAAAAGGACATGCTGTTGATCACGTTTCCGAGCTTTTACAATCGGATTTAGACCATGAAATTACTTATACAAGTTTTGGGAAAGTCGCGTCTATAAAAAATGACCGATACAGTTTTGCTTTTTTCTATGCTCCAACCGGTCAGCGGAGCGTAGTCACTATTGTGAATGATTTAGGAATTTATACACGTTCTTATGCTCAAAACCATGAAAGGACGGAAATAAATGATTGGTCTTTGGGCTTGTATAGTGGTTTGCAGAGCAAGGATTATATCTACAGTCCTTACGGTCTTGTTGCCGCCCATTATGTAGAGGATTATTTCGGATATTCTTACGAAGGTATCTCCCCCATTGCTACCGACCATTTGGGCAGTATTGTATCAGAGTTTAATCGGTTATCAAGCTATGATTGTTTTGGCTATGATGCCTGGGGGCGTCGTTATGGCTACAACAGATATAGCGGAAAGTTTTATTTTGATGAACATACACCCACAACTGCTTTTGAGTTGTTGGATTATATTTCCCGCGGCTACACCGGCCACGAGCACTTAGACATGTTCGGCCTCATCAACATGAATGGCCGAATGTACGACCCTGTCATCGGACGAATGCTCTCTCCCGACCCGTATGTGCCGGATGCAACTTACACGCAGGATTTTAACAGGTATAGTTATGCGAGGAATAATCCGCTGAGCTATGTGGATCCGGAGGGTGAGTTTATAACGTTAGCTGTTGGAATTGCTATCGGTGTTGGTGCTCTTATGGGTGGCTATACCGGTTACAAAATTGCCGAAGCAAAAGGATATGATGTTGGCAATTGGCAGACTTGGGGATATATGCTTGGAGGTGCTGTTATTGGAGGGTTCTCAGGTTATGCAGGGGCAACGATTGCGGCCGGAGGCGGATTTATGGCAAATACTATGGGGATTATGTATAGTTCTATGTCTAATTCTATGGGAATGTCTGCGCTGAGTGGTGGGATGATAGACCCAAGTGTTAGTTTTGGAGTGGCTTCTTTTAATTTCGGAACAGGGGAATGGGGGTATCTTGGTAAAAAAGGTAATGAATGGTATGAAAATTTAGGATATGCTTTTGGTGCTTTGGCGAATGCTTCGGATTTGTTTTCTCTTTTTAGAGGTGGTGGACAAAATATTAAAGTCAATTCTGCAAAAACGAAGGGAGACGATTGGTGGGGGCATAGTTCAATAACAGACGAAAATGGTAACTCATTAATATCTGTTGGTCCAGAAAGCAGGGTTGGTAAGTCTACAAGTTTATCTGAAACTTGGCGAAATTCTATTAAAAGGGCTGATGTAGGTTGGGATACATATTTAGGTGAAAAAGGTACTTGGTCAGTAGAATTGAACAATGTTAGCACAACTGCAATAAATAAATATGCGTCAGGGATAGCTCGGTGGGATTTACTTCTTAATAGTTGTGTCGGGCATACGTCAAGAGCTTTGTGGAGGGCAGGAATTCCCAATATGTATTTGTTTCATCCACACGTATTAAACGCTCAACTGCTCATCAGACAGATAGGTATCTATTCTAGTCCATATCTTTATCAAATTCCTTAAAAACGAGAATAATATGAAGAAAAAAATTATGATAGCATGCTTGGAAATATCCGTACTCTGCTGTTTACCTATTCACAAATGTAATTCAAATGATAATAATATGAGGGTTGAACAAATCATAGAACTACAAGTACATAATTTTTCAGAGGTTCCTGTAAAATTATTAAGCCATATCGAAAAAATGGGAATAGACAGTTCCTTAATACTTAATGAATATGAGGGAAAT